>Ga0307989_1000695_pt1 | contig 20623 bp, 17 predicted proteins | sample EllFjometagen185_FD_203164 | JGI IMG/M metagenome (GOLD analysis project Ga0307989, IMG submission 203164) | Marine microbial communities from Ellis Fjord, Antarctic Ocean - #185 | ecosystem: Environmental > Aquatic > Marine > Unclassified | place: Southern Ocean | collected 2014-10-08
TCCACTGCCGCTTAAACCAGTAATAACAACTAGTTTCTCTCTTGGGATTCGAACATCAATATTTTTTAAATTATGAACGCGTGCGCCAAGAACTTCAATATATTCTTCGTGTTTTGCCATTTATTTTCAGGAAAGTTGCAAAGTTAAATAATTGTAACTATAAATTAGGTAAAGACTTAAATCTTATTTTGGAAATTAGTATATTGCGTTAAAATTTAGAGCCTTTGGATTGGATTGATTCTTTACGACATTATTTTGAAAAACACGGTTTTGCGGTTTCTTCTAGATTAGCAGATAGATTAGGAATGCGTGTTTCTAATGTGCGTTTATTTTTTATTTATATTTCTTTTGTGACATTTGGTTTTTCATTTGGAATTTATTTAACATTGGCTTTTTTGTTAAGATTAAAAGACATGGTTTATACGAAGCGAAGTTCAGTTTTTGATTTATAAAATAAATGGTTGTAAAAACAAAATTATATATTTCATTAGTACTATTATCAATAGTATTAGTTATTGGTATAGTAGGTTATACTATTATTTCGAGCGAAACTTTTATAGATTCGTTATATATGACTATAATTACAATGTCTACAGTTGGGTTTGGTACGTTACACGAATTAAATCAATCTGAAAAACTTTTTACAATAGTTTTAATTATTTTAAGTATTGGTGTTTATGGATATTCAGTTACAGCTTTAACAGAGTATTTAGCAAATGATAATTTTTTTCAACAATTAAAATACAAGAAAATGCAACAAAAAATTCAAAAGCTAAAGAATCATACTGTTGTATGTGGCTATGGAAGAAATGGAAGACAGGCAGTTGTGAAATTAAAAAAATTTAAGATGCCTTGCATTGTAATTGAAAAGGATAAAGACATATTAGAAGAGTTAGACCGCGATAATATTTTATATGTTGAAGGAGATGCTACAGATGATAAAACATTGAATGAAGCTGCAATTAAAAATGCAAAAAGCTTAATTACAGCTTTACCATCTGATGCTGATAATTTATTTGTGGTTCTTTCAGCAAGGCAGATAAATAAAAAATTTACCATTATTAGTAGAGCTTCAAGTGAATCTTCTTTTAAGAAGTTAAAAATTGCAGGTGCAACAAATATTATTATGCCAGATAAAATTGGAGGTGAACATATGGCATCATTAGTAGTAACGCCAGATTTGGTTGAATTTGTTGATAGATTAACAATTTCTGATGAATGTTCTACTAATTTAGAAGAAATTGCAATTAATGATTTACCACAAGAGTTTTTAAATAAAACATTATTAGATTTAGATTTAAGAAAAAAAACAGGTTGCAACGTTATTGGCTTTAAAACTTCTAAAAATGAATACATTATAAATCCAGAAGCAACAACAAGGCTAGAATCGGGTTCTATTCTTATTGTACTTGGTAGACCAAATCAGATTGAAAAACTACGTCAAGTATTGTAATATAAATACATTTATTGTATAATTAAAATCATAAGTTTAAAGTTAAAAATTTGTAGTAATCTCATTTTTTTGCCATATTGCGTGAACTTTTAAAAAACTTCCAAACATTATGAATAAAAAACTTTTAACTATTATTTCTTTAATAGTTCCAGTATTAACTTTTGCACAAGAATTAACTATAGATGAAAAAATAGAAGCAAAATTTAAACCTTTTGCAGACGCTGTTAGTTCGGTAGTTTTTTATCCCATTTCAATTGTTGGAATTGAGGTTCCTATTGTGATTATCATATTATTGCTTGGAGCCATATTTTTTACAATATATTTTAAATTTGCAAATATTACTTTGCTAGGTGTTGCCATAAGAGCCGCAAAAGGGAAATATGATGATGTTGATCACCATACGGTTGATGAAGTTGCAGGAGATCCTACACCAGGAGGTGATGTTTTTGAAAGTGTTCAGGCTGAAGGTGTTGTGGGTGAAGTAACTCATTTTCAGGCTTTAACAGCTGCGCTTTCTGCAACGGTAGGTTTAGGGAATATTGCAGGGGTTGCTGTAGCAATTGCTATTGGTGGGCCTGGTGCAACAATTTGGATGATTTTAGCAGGATTTTTAGGGATGTCTACAAAATTGGTTGAAGCTACCTTAGGGGTGAAATATCGCGAAGTTGGCGAGGATGGAAAAATATATGGAGGCCCAATGTATTACTTAAAAAAAGGATTAAAAGAAAAGAATTTAGGAGGCTTTGGAAAATTTTTGGCAGGAATGTACGCAGTTTTTGTAGTAGGAGGTTCTTTTGGAGGAGGAAATATGTTTCAATCCAATCAGGCTGCAGCACAATTTAAATTACTTTTTGGACTTGATTCTGGTTTTTTCTTTGGTATTTTAATGGCTATTTTAGTTGGTATTGTAATTATAGGTGGAATTAAAAGAATAGGACGAGTAACAGAAAAAATAGTGCCTATTATGGGGATTATGTTTGTTGGAGCTTCTTTAGTGATTTTAATTATGAATTTGACTATAATTCCTGATGCATTTATTCAAATTTGGGATGGAGCATTTAGTCAAACATCTATTGTAGGTGGTGTAATTGGTGTGATGATTGTAGGTTTTCAAAGAGCTGCTTTTTCAAATGAGGCAGGTGTTGGATCGGCTTCTATTGCACATGCAGCCGTAAAAACAAGATTTCCTGCAAGTGAAGGAATTGTAGCTTCCATTGGTCCATTTGTTGACACAGTTATTATTTGTACAATGACAGCTTTAGTAATTGTTGTTACCAATTTAAAGCATAACTTGTTTAACTATTCAAATTTAGATGAAGGAAATAATGTAATTATGAATGGTACAGGAGAGCATTTAGGTGGTGTTGATTTAACATCTGTTGCTTTTGATTCTGCAATTCCAAATTTTTCTATATTGTTAACAATTGCGGTGATACTTTTTGCTTTTTCAACAATGTTATCTTGGTCGTATTATGGAATCCAAGGGTGGAAATATTTATTTGGAAAAAGTAAATTCGCAGACATCTCATATAAATCACTATTTTTAATTTTTGTTGTAATTGGTGCATCTTCAAGTTTAGGATCTGTAATTGACTTTTCTGACGCCATGATTTTTGCAATGGTGTTTCCAAATATAATAGGCTTGTTATTATTAGCTCCAAAGGTAAAAGAGGAATTATATAAATATCTTAAAGCAATTGGCCATAAAAGTCAAAAATAAATTCCAATAAAATGAACTTTTTTAAATCCCATTTCGGTTATAACAAACGCCAACGAAATGGGATTTTCTTTTTGTTATTAATTATAATTACACTTCAATCAATATTCTTTTTTGTTGATTTCTCTTCAGATAATATAATAGATTTTTCTAAAAATGAAATTACTTTGTTTCAAGCAGAAATGGATTCTTTAAAAGCTATTGAATTAGAAAAGAGGAAACCTAAAATATACCCATTCAATCCAAATTATATAACAGATTATAAAGGGTATCAACTTGGAATGAGTATTGATGAAATAGATAAACTTTTGTTATTTCGGTCAAAAGGAAAATTTATAAATTCAGTAAAGCAATTTAAGGAAGTTACAAAGGTTAACGATAGTTTGTTAAACGTATTAAGTCCCTATTTTAAATTTCCAGATTGGGTAACAAAAGAATTGAAAGCAACATCAACTTCAAAAATTAATAAAGATAAAATTATAATAAAAGATTTAAACCTTGCAACAATTACCGAATTAAGAATTGTGAATGGTATAGGAGAAAAGTTGGCGGAAAGAATTATAAATTATAGAACCAAGTTACAAGGGTTTTCATTTAACAATCAATTATATGAAGTTTGGAATTTGGATAAAGAAGTTGTCGCTAAAGTTTTAATTTATTTTAAAGTTTTTAATAAACCACTTATTCATAAAATAAATATTAATGAAGCTAGCTTTAAGGAAGTGCTATCTATTGTTTATATTGATTATGAGTTGACAAAGAAAATATTTAATTATAGAGATGAAGTTGCAGAAATTCAGAATATTGAAGAGTTAAAAAAAATTGAAGGTTTTCCTATTAAAAAATTTGATAGAATAGCCTTATATTTGCTGGCTGAATAATTATAATAATTTAAGTTACTTCTTATAATGAATAACATGTATTTTACTGAAGAACATCAAGCCTTTAGACAAAGTTTTCGAGATTTTTTACAAAAAGAAGTAATTCCAAATGTTGATGATTGGGAAAAAACAGGAACAATAGATCGTGCTATTTGGAAGAAGTTTGGAGATATGGGTTATTTTGGGATAAAATATCCTGAAGAATATGGCGGATTAAATTTAGATATTTTTTATACCATTATATTTTTAGAAGAATTACAAAAAGTTAATTCTGGTGGTTTTGCTGCCGCTATGTGGGCACATACCTATTTAGCAATGACACACGTATGTGAAGAAGGTGATGAACGAATAAAAAAACAATACTTAACACCAAGTATTCATGGTGAAAAAATAGGATGTTTGTGCATTTCAGAGCCTTCAGGAGGTTCAGATGTTGCAGGAATGAGAACTACTGCGGTTAAAAAAGGAGATAGTTATAGTATCAACGGATCAAAAACATTTATAACAAATGGGTGCTATTCAGATTATTTAATTGTAGCAGCTAAAACTGATATTAACCTAAGAAATAAAGGAATTAGTATTTTTATTATAGATAGAGATACAAAAGGAATTTCAGCTACTAAGTTAGATAAATTGGGTTGGAAAGCATCTGATACTGCTGAAATTGCTTTTGATAATGTTGTTATTTCGGCTGATAATTTATTAGGTGAAGAAGGAAAAGGATTTCCATATATAATGAGTCATTTTGCACTTGAACGATTAGTTATGGGTGTTAATGCACACGCAAGAGCTGAATTTGCTTTAGATTATGCAATACAATATATGTCGGAAAGAGAAGCTTTTGGTAAAACAATTAATAAATTTCAGGCATTAAGGCATAAAGTTGCTGATATGGCAAGTGAAATTGAAATGTGTAAAGAATTTAATTATTCAATTGCTAAGAGATTAAATGAAGGGCAATATATTGTAAAAGAAGCAAGCATGTCTAAATTGCTATCAACAAAAATAGCTGATAAAGTAATTTATGATTGTTTACAAATGTTAGGAGGTTATGGGTATATGGAAGACTATCCAATGGCAAGATTGTTAAGAGACAGTAGAATTGGTCCAATTGGTGGTGGAACTTCAGAAATTTTAAGAGAAATCATTGCAAAAATGGTTATTGATAAAAAGGAGTATAAGTCAGCTACCTAAATTCAAAATGCTATAACAAACTTAAAAATCAACTAAAAAACAGTTTTATATGATTTTTAAATTAAAATATACTGAATATAATATTTAGTTGTATATTTGCAATCCAAAATTTAAAATAGAACGACTTGAAAGGAGGTGCCAAAATATGTTAATTATACCAATTAAAGACGGAGAAAATATAGACAGAGCGTTAAAACGTTACAAAAGAAAATTCGACCGTACGAAAACAATGAAAAACTTACGTAACCGTAAACAATTCAACAAACCTTCTGTAGTGAAGCGTGCACAAAACATAAAAGCTCAGTATGTTCAAAAATTAAGAACAACAGAAGAGCAAGGTTAATTTTTTTAACCAAAATATTTAAACCGTTAGTAATTACAAATAACAATTCGTAAATTTGTGTACTAACGGTTTTTTTTATGCCCATAAACTCTTTTTTAAATTATTTAACTTTAGAAAAAAAATATTCTAAGCATACAACAACTGCCTATTTGAATGATTTAAATTCATTTCAAATATTTTGTAATAATGAATATGAGTATCAAATTATTAGTGAAGTTAATTACCAACAAATTAGAAGTTGGATTGTTAGCTTAGTTGAAGTAAAAATTTCAAACCGTTCAATTAATAGAAAAGTTTCTTCTTTAAAATCGTTTTACAAATTTTTGCAAAAAATAAAAGAAATTAAAAAAAATCCTCTAGCTAAACATAAAGCTTTAAAAGTACCTAAGAAGATACAAGTACCGTTTTCAGAAAAAGAAATAATAGGTGTCCTAAATTTATTAGAAGAAACTCAAGATTTTGAATCTCTAAGAAACAAATTAATGGTTGAATTATTTTATTCAACAGGGATAAGAAGAAGTGAATTGATTCATATTAAAATAGAGGATATAGATTTTGCAAATGAAACAGTTAAAGTGTTGGGAAAACGAAATAAAGAAAGATATATTCCGTTAATAAAATCTGTGCAAAAGACATTACTAGAATATATTAATTTTAGAAAAGAAATTAATACAAATCAGTCCTATTTATTTATAACAAAAAAAGGAAAAATATTGTACGATACACTTGTGTATCGAGTAATAAATAATTATTTTAGTAGTGTGTCATCGAAAGTAAAAAAAAGTCCTCATATTATTAGACATTCTTTTGCAACACATTTATTAAATGAAGGTGCTGATTTAAACTCAGTTAAAGAATTGCTTGGGCATTCTAGTTTAGCATCTACACAAGTTTATACCCACAGCAGTTTGGGTAAATTAAAAGAAGTATATAACCAAGCTCACCCAAGGAGCCAAAAAAACTAATTTATTATGAAAGTAAGAGTACAGTCAGTTAATTTTAATGCCGATGCCAGCCTTATTGAATTTGTCGAAAAAAAAATAAATAGTTTAGAAAAGTATTATGATAAAATAGTAGATTCAGAGGTTTTTTTAAAGGTGCAACAAACAAGTGATAAAGAAAACAAGTTTGTAGATATTAAGTTGAACATCCCTGGGAATGATTTGGTAATTAAAAAGCAATGTAAAACCTTTGAAGAGGGGGTTATGTTAGCTACAGATTCGCTTAAAAGACAGTTGACAAAAACGAAGGAAAAGGTTAGAGCAAAATAATATAAAAAAATAATTAGAAAAGTTTTGTTTAAATTTAAAACTTTAATACATTTGCAGTCCGTTAGAAATAGCGGACTTCTTTTATGGAGTAAAATGCCGATGTAGCTCAGCTGGCTAGAGCAGCTGATTTGTAATCAGCAGGTCGTGGGTTCGAGTCCCTCTATCGGCTCAGATCTTTGAAATTTTGGTGAGATACTCAAGTGGCCAACGAGGGCAGACTGTAAATCTGCTGCGCAAGCTTCGAAGGTTCGAATCCTTCTCTCACCACTAAATTGTTTACATTAAAAGATGTAAGTCAATGAATGGAATGAAAAAATATTGCGAGAGTAGCTCAGTTGGTAGAGCTTCAGCCTTCCAAGCTGACTGTCGCCGGTTCGAGCCCGGTCTCTCGCTCTTTTTTTGGCCGGTGTAGCTCAGGGGTAGAGCGTTTCCTTGGTAAGGAAGAGGTCACGGGTTCAACTCCCGTCATTGGCTCAAGTAAAAAAATAGAATAAATAAACACTATATTATAACTAAGATTTAAAAATTAATAATCATGGCAAAAGAACATTTTGATCGCTCCAAACCGCATTTAAACATAGGTACTATTGGACACGTTGATCACGGGAAAACAACTTTGACAGCTGCTATTACTGTTGTGTTAGCAGAAAAAGGATTTTGTGAAGTAAAAGACTTTGATCAAATTGATAATGCTCCTGAAGAAAAAGAAAGAGGTATTACAATTAACACTGCGCACGTAGAATATCAAACTGCAAACCGTCATTACGCTCACGTTGACTGTCCAGGTCACGCCGATTACGTAAAGAACATGGTAACTGGTGCAGCTCAAATGGATGGTGCAATTATCGTTGTAGCTGCAACCGATGGACCAATGCCTCAAACAAGAGAGCATATCTTATTAGGTCGTCAGGTAGGTATTCCTAGATTAGTTGTATTCATGAATAAAGTGGATATGGTTGATGATGAAGAACTATTAGAATTAGTGGAAATGGAAATTAGAGATTTATTATCTTTCTACGATTATGATGGTGATAATACTCCTGTTATTCAGGGTTCTGCTTTAGGTGGATTGAATAAAGAGCCTAAATGGATGGATAAAATTATGGAATTAATGGATGCTGTTGATACTTGGATTGAGTTACCAAAGCGTGATGTTGATAAAGATTTCCTAATGCCAATTGAAGATGTATTTTCAATTACTGGTCGTGGTACTGTAGCAACTGGTCGTATTGAAACAGGTGTTGCTAATACAGGTGATGCTGTTGATATTATTGGTATGGGAGCTGAAAAATTAACTTCTGTAGTAACGGGTGTTGAAATGTTCCGTAAAATATTAGATAGAGGTGAAGCTGGAGATAATGTAGGTATTTTATTGAGAGGTATTGCAAAAGAAGATATCAGTAGAGGTATGGTAATTTGTAAACCAAAATCAGTAACTCCACACGCTAAATTTAAAGCTGAGGTTTATATCCTTAAAAAAGAAGAAGGTGGTCGTCACACACCATTCCATAACAATTACCGTCCACAGTTTTACGTACGTACAACTGATGTAACAGGAACAATTATGTTACCTGATGGTGTTGAAATGGTAATGCCAGGTGATAACTTGACAATACATGTTGAATTACACCAAGCAATTGCATTAAACGTAGGTTTACGATTTGCAATCCGTGAAGGTGGTAGAACAGTAGGTGCTGGTCAAGTAACAGAAATGTTAGACTAATTTAATACACCTTATAAAATAGTAACCAAAGGTGCTTCTTTTTAAGAGGAGCACCTTATGTTTACGGGTGTAGCTCAGTTGGTAGAGCACTGGTCTCCAAAACCAGGTGTCGGGAGTTCGAGTCTCTCCACCCGTGCAAAATATTATAAAGAAATGAATTTAGTTAATTATATAAAGGACTCATTTGAAGAGTTACGAAATAAAGTATCTTGGATTTCATGGGAAGAAGCTCAAAAATCTACTGTAGTTGTTGCTATATTTACAATATTATTTGCATTGGCTGTTTTTCTTGTAGATAAAGTATTTCAAACAGGTTTAGGAGAATATTTTAAATTATTTTAATTAATTACTAAAGTTTATTATGGCTGATTCTGTTAAAAAATGGTATGTAGTTAGAGCTATTGGCGGGCAAGAAAATAAAGTGAAAACTTATATTGAAAATGAAATTGCTCGTTTAGGTATGTCTGATTATGTTGATAGTGTTTTGGTACCTACAGAAAAAGTAATTCAAATTCGTAATGGAAAAAAAATACACAAAGAACGTGTTTATTTCCCAGGTTATATTATGATTGAAGCTAATTTAAGTGGTGAATTACCTCATATAATTAAATCAATAACAGGAGTTATTGGTTTCTTAGGAGAAGTAAAGGGTGGTGAACCAGTTCCAATGCGAAAATCAGAGATTAACCGTATGCTTGGTAAAGTTGATGAATTATCAGTACAAAATGATAATGTAGCTATACCTTATGTAATTGGCGAAACGGTTAAAGTTATAGATGGTCCATTTAATGGTTTTGATGGTACTATAGAAAAGATAAATGAAGAAAAGCGTAAGCTTGAAGTAATGGTGAAGATTTTCGGAAGAAAAACACCATTAGAGTTAAGTTATATGCAAGTAGATAAAATTTCATAATTGTTACAATAATTTGTGATATTGCATGTTCGCTTCCAATGAATGTGAAATATCTAATTTAAGATTTAAAAATGGCAAAAGAAGTAAGTAAGGTAGTAAAATTACAAGTTCGTGGAGGTGCGGCAAATCCATCACCACCAGTTGGACCTGCTTTAGGTGCTGCCGGTGTTAACATTATGGAGTTCTGTAAGCAATTTAACGCTAGAACTCAAGACAAACAAGGAAAAGTTTTACCAGTAGCAATTACTGTTTATAAAGATAAATCTTTTGAGTTTGTTGTTAAAACTCCACCAGCAGCGGTTCAAATTTTAGAAGCAGCAAAAGTAAAGAAAGGTTCACCAGAACCTAACCGACAAAAAGTAGCTACAGTTACTTGGAATCAGTTGAAAACGATTGCTGAAGATAAAATGGTAGATTTAAATGCATTTACTGTTGAATCTGCGATGTTAATGATGGCAGGTACAGCACGTTCAATGGGTATTAAAGTAAGTGGAAAAGCTCCAATTAAACAATAAAACAGTTATTAAAAAATGGCAAAATTAACTAAAAAGCAAAAAGAAGCTCAAAGTAAGGTTGATAAAACTCAATCTTATTCATTAAAAGATGCTTCCGCTTTAGTAAAAGAAATTACTTCTGTAAATTTTGATGCATCTATTGATTTAGCTGTTAGATTAGGAGTGGATCCTCGTAAAGCAAATCAAATGGTTAGAGGGGTTGTAACATTACCTCACGGAACCGGTAAAGATGTTAAAGTATTAGCATTAGTAACTCCAGATAAAGAAGCAGAAGCAAAAGAAGCGGGTGCTGATTATGTTGGATTAGATGAATACCTTCAGAAAATTAAAGGAGGATGGACAGATGTTGACGTTATTATTACTATGCCAAGTGTTATGGGTAAGTTAGGTCCTTTAGGTCGTGTTTTAGGACCAAGAGGTTTAATGCCTAATCCAAAAACTGGTACAGTAACTATGGATGTTGCAAAAGCAGTAAAAGAAGTAAAAGCTGGTAAAATTGACTTTAAAGTCGAAAAATCTGGTATTGTACACGCTGCTATTGCAAAAGCATCATTTGACGCTGATAAAATTTCTGAAAATGCAGAAGAGTTATTACAAACGATATTAAAGTTGAAACCTACTGCATCAAAAGGAACGTATATTAAAAGTATTTACTTATCTAGTACTATGAGTCCTGGATTAAGTGTAGATATTAAATCAGTTTAATTAAAGTTAAAACTTAGTAATTATGACGAGAGAAGAAAAATCACAAGTAATAGAAGCTTTAACAACACGGTTAACTGATGGTAATATTATCTATTTAGCAGACATCTCAGGATTAAATGCTTTAGATACATCTAATTTACGTAGAGCTTGTTTTAAAGCAAATGTAAAACTAGCTGTTGTTAAAAATACCTTGCTTGAAAAAGCAATGGAAAAATCTGATAAAGACTTTGGAGAATTACCTACAACATTAAAAGGTAATACTTCTTTAATGTTTTCAGAAGTTGGAAATGCTCCAGCAAAAGTTATTAAAGAATTTCGTAAAAAATCTGATAAGCCTGTATTAAAAGGAGCTTATGTTGAACAAGCAATTTATGTTGGAGATGACCAATTAGATGCATTAGTAAACATTAAATCTAAAGAAGAGCTTATTGGAGATATTATTTCTTTATTACAATCACCAGCCAAAAATGTTATTTCAGCATTACAGTCTGGAGGTAATAAATTATCAGGAATTCTGAAAACTTTATCAGAAAAATAAATAAGTGCACTAATAAACTAAATAATAAAATTTAAACAAAGAGAAATGGCAGATTTAAAAGATTTCGCAGAACAACTTGTTAACTTAACAGTAAAAGAAGTAAATGAGTTAGCTGATATTTTAAAAGACGAATATGGTATTGAACCAGCTGCAGCAGCAGTTGCAGTAGCAGGACCAGCAGCAGGTGGAGACGCAGAAGCTGAAGAACAAACTGAATTTGATGTAATTTTAAAAGCAGCAGGTCAATCTAAATTAGCAGTTGTTAAATTAGTTAAAGAATTAACTGGTTTAGGATTAAAAGAAGCTAAAGGTATCGTTGATAGCGCACCAGCGCCAATTAAAGAAGGTATCTCTAAAGATGAAGCTGAAGGATTAAAAGCATCATTAGAAGAAGCAGGAGCTGAGGTTGAACTTAAATAAGTTTTCAACAGCTAACACAATTTAAGGTTTAGGTCTTGGGTATATCCTTAGACCTAAACCATTTTGCGTATATATTCGTTCTTATATTTTAATAGTTTTTTTAACCTAAAGTTTTGTCCATTGGCCACTAAACAATTCACCGAAAGAATAAGCTTTGCATCAGCAAAATTGGTAATGGAATATCCAGATTTTCTAGATATTCAAGTAAAATCATTTCAAGATTTTTTTCAACTAAAAACCAAAGCTGACGAACGAAGTACCGAAGGATTATATAAAACCTTCCTAGACAACTTCCCAATTACAGATACTCGTAACAATTTTGTGTTAGAGTTTATCGACTACTTTGTAGACCCACCTAGATATTCAATTCAAGAATGTATAGAAAGAGGTTTAACTTATTGTGTGCCTTTAAAAGCACGCTTAAAATTATACTGTACAGATCCTGAACACGAAGATTTTGAAACAATAGTTCAAGATGTATATCTTGGTACAATTCCTTATATGACTCACAGTGGTACTTTTTGTATCAATGGAGCAGAAAGAGTTGTAGTTTCACAATTGCACCGTTCACCAGGGGTTTTCTTTGGACAATCATTCCACGCAAACGGAACAAAATTATATTCAGCTAGAGTAATTCCTTTTAAAGGTTCTTGGATAGAGTTTGCAACAGATATCAATCAAGTAATGTATGCTTATATTGATAGAAAGAAAAAATTACCAGTAACTACATTGTTTAGAGCAATTGGTTATGAAAGAGATAAAGATATTCTTGAGATTTTTGACCTTGCAGAAGAAGTTAAAGTTTCAAAAAGCGGTCTTAAAAAAGTATTAGGTAGAAAATTAGCTGCACGTGTATTAAAAACTTGGTTTGAAGATTTTGTTGATGAAGATACAGGTGAAGTAGTTTCTATTGAAAGAAATGAAATTGTATTAGATAGAGATACTATTTTAGAAAAAGAACAAATTGAAGAGATTATTGAATCTGGTTCAAAAACCATTCTACTTCATAAAGAAGATGGTGAAATGGCTGATTATGCTATTATTCATAATACTTTACAAAAAGATCCAACAAACTCTGAAAAAGAAGCTGTTGAACATATATATAGACAATTACGTAATGCTGAACCGCCAGATTTTGAAACTGCGAAAGGAATTATAGATAAATTATTCTTCTCAGAACAACGTTACAATTTAGGTGAAGTTGGTCGTTACAGAATGAATAAAAAGTTAAACTTGAACGAGAGTATCGATCAAAAAGTTTTAACTAAATTAGATATTATTACGATTATCAAGAATTTGATAAAATTAGTAAATTCTAAAGCTGAAGTTGATGATATTGACCACTTATCTAACCGTCGTGTTCGTACAGTTGGTGAGCAATTAGCTAGTCAGTTTGGAGTAGGTTTATCTCGTATGGCTCGTACCATTCGTGAACGTATGAATGTTCGTGATAATGAGGTGTTTACACCTATTGATTTGATTAATGCTAAAACATTATCATCAGTAATCAACTCATTCTTCGGAACAAATCAGTTATCTCAATTTATGGATCAAACAAATCCATTAGCAGAGATTACTCATAAAAGAAGATTGTCAGCACTAGGACCTGGAGGTTTATCTAGAGAAAGAGCAGGTTTTGAGGTTCGAGATGTTCATTATACACATTACGGGCGTTTATGTCCAATTGAAACACCTGAGGGACCAAATATTGGTTTAATTTCATCATTAGCAGTTTTTGCAAAAGTGAATAACTTAGGATTTATTGAAACTCCTTATAGAGAAGTTACTGAGGGTAATGTAAATACGTCTGATGAACCAAGGTATTTAAGTGCTGAAGAAGAAGAAGGAATGAAATTTGCGCAATCAAATCTTCCTTTAGATGAAAAAGGTAATTTTGTTGCAGACAAAGTAATTGTTCGTGAAGAAGCAGATTATCCAGTAGTTGAACCAACTAAGGTTAACTTTATGGATGTTGCTCCTAATCAAATTGCATCAATTTCTGCATCGTTAATTCCATTCTTGGAACATGATGATGCCAACCGTGCATTGATGGGATCGAATATGATGCGTCAGGCTGTACCGTTATTAAAACCAGAATCTCCAATTGTTGGAACTGGATTAGAACGTAGAGTTGCAAAAGATTCACGTATTTTAATGAATGCTGAAGGTGCTGGTGTTGTTGAATATGTAGATGCTAATACGATAGAAATTAAGTACGATAAGACAGATGAAGATCGTATGGTTAGTTTTGATGGAGACAACAAAACATACAACTTAATTAAGTTTAGAAAAACAAACCAAGGAACTTCAATTAACTTAAAACCAATTGTTCAAAAAGGTGATAGAGTTGAAGAAGGTCAAGTACTTTGTGAAGGTTATGCAACACAAAAAGGTGAATTAGCCTTAGGAAGAAATATGAAAGTAGCCTTTATGCCTTGGAAAGGGTATAACTTTGAGGATGCAATTGTAATTTCAGAAAAAGTTGTAAAAGAAGATATCTTTACTTCTATCCATATTGATGAATATTCAATGGATGTTAGAGATACTAAACTAGGTGCAGAAGAATTAACAAATGATATTCCTAATGTTTCTGAAGAGGCTACAAAAGACTTGGATGAAAATGGAATGATTCGTATTGGTGCTGAAGTAAAACCTGGAGATATTTTAATTGGTAAAATTACGCCAAAAGGAGAATCAGATCCTACACCTGAAGAAAAATTATTAAGAGCTATTTTTGGTGATAAAGCAGGTGATGTAAAAGATGCATCATTAAAAGCATCACCATCATTAAGAGGTGTGGTAATTGATAAAAAATTATTTGAACGCGCTGTAAAAGACAAATCTAAAAGAGCTCAAGATAAAGTTAGTATTGCTAATTTAGAAAGTAAATACACAGCTAAGTTTGAAGATTTACGTTCAGTATTAACAGATAAATTATTTACACTAATAAGTGGAAAAACTTCTCAAGGAGTATTAAACGATTTAGGAGAAGAAATACTTCAAAAAGGTAAAAAATTCACCTTAAAAATGTTGAATTCTGTACCAGATTTTGCGTATTTAACAAAAGGTACTTGGACAACAGATAATCATATTAATAAACTAGTTGTTGAATTAATTCACAACTATAAAATTAAAGTGAATGATTTACAAGGAGGGTTACGTCGTGAAAAATTTACAGTTTCAGTAGGAGATGAATTACCTGCAGGAATTTTAAAATTAGCAAAGGTTTACATTGCAAAAAAACGTAAATTAAAAGTTGGAGATAAAATGGCAGGGCGTCACGGTAACAAAGGTATTGTTGCGCGTATTGTTCGTCAAGAAGATATGCCATTCTTAGAAGATGGAACTCCTGTTGATATTGTATTAAACCCACTAGGTGTACCATCGCGTATGAATATTGGTCAAATTTATGAAACAGTTCTAGGTTGGGCTGGTCAAAAATTAGGGACCAAATATGCAACGCCTATTTTTGATGGAGCATCTATTGATCAGATTAACAAAATAACCGAAGAAGCTGGTGTGCCACAGTATGGACATACTTATTTATATGATGGAGGAACAGGTCAACGTTTTGATCAAAAAGCAACTGTTGGTGTTATTTATATGATTAAACTTGGTCATATGATTGATGATAAAATGCACGCACGTTCTATTGGACCTTACTCATTAATTACACAACAGCCACTTGGAGGTAAAGCTCAATTTGGAGGTCAACGTTTTGGAGAAATGGAAGTTTGGGCACTTGAAGCTTATGGAGCATCAAGTACTTTACGTGAAATCTTAACAGTAAAATCAGATGATGTATTAGGTAGAGCTAAAACATATGAGGCTATTGTAAAAGGAGATCCAATGCCAGAACCTGGATTGCCAGAATCATTTAACGTATTAATGCACGAGCTTAAAGGTCTTGGGTTAGACGTTAGATTAGAGGAATAATAACTAAAATGATAGTTAGTAGGTGAAAACCTACTAACTATTTAATATATTTTTACATTTTTAAAATTCGAATCCATCATTAGTATTATGGCAAGAAAAAACGAGAAATACACTGTAAAAAAGTTTAATAAAATTTCAATTGGTTTATCATCTCCAGAAGCAATTCTAGAGAAATCAAGAGGAGAAGTATTAAAACCAGAAACCATTAATTACCGTACACACAAACCTGAAAGAGATGGGTTATTTTGTGAACGTATTTTTGGACCAATAAAAGATTATGAATGTGCTTGTGGTAAGTACAAAAGAATTCGTTATAAAGGAATTGTTTGTGACCGTTGCGGTGTTGAAGTAACTGAGAAAAAAGTTAGAAGAGATAGAGTTGGGCACATTAATTTAGTTGTACCTATTGCTCATATTTGGTATTTTAAATCATTACCTAACAAAATGGGATACCTTTTAGGGTTACCATCTAAAAAGTTAGATATGATTATTTACTATGAGCGTTATGTAGTAATTCAACCAGGAGGAGCAAAAAATGCAGAAGGAGAACCATTACAAAAAATGGATTTCTTAACTGAAGAAGAATATTTAGATATTCTTGAATCATTCCCTGTTGAAAATCAATACTTAGATGATACAGACCCTGAAAAGTTTATCGCTAAAATGGGTGCTGCTTGTTTAATTGATTTATTTAATAGAATTGATTTAGATGAATTATCATATGAATTACGTCATAAAGCAAACACTGAAACATCTAAACAACGTAAAACTGAAGCATTAAAAAGGTTAAACGTTGTTGAAGCTTTTAGAGATGCTAATAAAAATAGAGAAAATCGCCCGGAGTGGATGATAATGAAAGTAATTCCGGTGACACCACCAGAGTTACGTCCATTAGTACCATTAGATGGTGGTCGATTTGCAACTTCAGATTTAAATGATTTATACCGAAGAGTAATTATTCGTAACAATCGTTTGAAAAGATTAGTTGAAATAAAAGCTCCTGAAGTTATTTTACGTAATGAAAAACGTATGTTACAAGAATCAGTAGATTCATTATTTGATAACACACGTAAATCTTCAGCAGTAAAAACAGAATCTAACCGTCCGTTAAAATCATTATCAGATTCATTAAAAGGAAAACAAGGACGTTTCCGTCAAAACCTTTTAGGAAAACGTGTTGATTATTCTGCACGTTCGGTAATTGTTGTTGGACCAGAATTAAAATTATTTGAATGTGGATTGCCAAAAGATATGGCAGCTGAATTATACAAGCCTTTTGTAATTAGAAAATTAATTGAAAGAGGTATTGTAAAAACAGTAAAATCTGCAAAGAAAATTATAGACAAAAGAGAGCCAGTTGTATGGGATATTTTAGAGAATGTTTTAAAAGGACATCCTGTACTATTAAATCGTGCTCCTACATTACACCGTTTAGGTATTCAAGCTTTTCAACCAAAATTAATTGAAGGAAAAGCAATTCAGTTACATCCATTAGTTTGTACTGCATTTAATGCCGATTTTGATGGGGATCAAATGGCAGTTCATTTGCCATTAGGGCCTGAGGCTATTTTAGAGTGTCAGTTATTAATGTTAGCGTCGCATAGTATTTTAAATCCAGCAAATGGAGCTCCTGTTACCGTACCTTCTCAGGATATGGTTTTAGGATTATATTATATGACTAAAGAAAGAAAATCTACACCTGAATATCCAGTAAAAGGGGAAGGGTTAACTTTTTACTCGCCTAAAGAAGTTACTATTGCTTTTAATGAAAAAGCAGTTGATTTAAATGCAAGTATTAGAGTAAGAACAAAAGATTTTAATGCTGAAGGAGAATTAGTAAATCAAATAATATCAACTACTGTTGGTAGAGTTTTATTTAATGAAGTTGTACCAGAAGCTGCAGGTTATGTAAATGAAGTATTAAACAAAAAATCGTTAAGAGATATTATTGGTGAAATCTTAAAAGTTACCGATGTACCTACTACAGGTAAATTCTTAGATGATATGAAATCAATGGGATATTCTTTTGCATTCCAAGGAGGTTTATCATTTAGTTTAGGTGATATTATTATTCCACCAGAAAAACATCAAATGATTGCTGATGCAAATGCTAAAGTTGACAATATTATGGCAAACTATAATATGGGTATGTTAACTAATAAAGAGCGTTACAATCAGGTAATTGATATTTGGGGTTCAACAAACAATCGTTTAACTGAACTTTCAATGAAACGTTTACGTGAAGACCAACAAGGGTTTAACTCAGTATTTATGATGCTTGATTCTGGTGCAAGGGGTTCTAAAGAACAAATTCGTCAGTTAACTGGTATGCGTGGATTAATGGCAAAACCTAAAAAATCTACAGCAGGTGGTGGTGAAATTATTGAAAACCCAATTTTATCAAACTTTAAAGAAGGTTTATCAATTTTAGAATACTTTATCTCAACACACGGTGCTCGTAAAGGTTTAGCCGATACAGCATTAAAAACAGCCGATGCAGGTTATTTAACACGTCGTTTAGTTGATGTTTCTCAAGATGTAATTGTTAATGAAGTTGATTGTGGAACTTTAAGAGGTTTAAATGTTGAAGCTCTTAAAAAGAATGATGAAATTGTTGAAACATTAAGTGAAAGAATTGATGGACGTGTATCTTTACATGATGTAATTGATCCAATTACAGAAGAATTGTATGTAAGTGCAGGCGAAGAAATTTTGACTGAAATAGCAAAACGAATTGAGAGTTCTCCTATAATTTCTGTAGAAGTTCGTTCAGCTTTAACTTGTGAAGCTAAAAGAGGTATCTGTGCTAAATGTTATGGACATAGTTTAGCAACTAGAAAAATGGTTCAAAAAGGTGAAGCTGTTGGAGTTATTGCAGCACAATCTATTGGTGAGCCAGGAACACAGCTTACATTAAGAACATTCCACGTTGGTGGTGTTGCAGGGAATATTTCTGAAAATAACACATTAGATACTAAGTTTAGTGGAAAAGCAGTTATTGAAGATTTAAATACTGTTAAAAGTGTTGATAATGAAGGAAATGAAATTAATATTGTAATTTCAAGAACTTCTGAAGTTAAAATTATTGATGAAAAAACTGGCTTAACGCTAAGTACAAATAACATTCCTTATGGTTCAACCATTTTTGTTAAAAATGGTCAAAAACTTAAGAAAGATGATGTTGTATGTAAATGGGATCCATTTAATGGTGTAATCGTTTCAGAATTTGCAGGTACAATCAAATTCGAAAATATCGAAGTTGGGATAAACTACCTTGTTGAAATTGATGAACAAACTGGTTTCCAAGAAAAAGTAATTATTGAATCTAAAAACAAAAAAACCATTCCAACTTTATTAGTGATGGATGATAATGATAATGTTATTAGATCGTATAACTTACCAGTAGGGGCACACTTAATTATTGAAAACGGAGAAAAAATACCATCGGGTAAAGTTATAGTAAAAATACCTCGTAAATCAGGTAGATCAGGTGATATTACAGGAGGTTTACCACGTGTGACAGAATTATTTGAAGCACGTAATCCTTCTAACCCTGCAGTAGTTTCACAAATTGATGGAGTTGTTTCATTTGGAAAAATTAAGCGTGGTAATCGAGAAATTATTGTTGAATCTAAACTAGGAGATATTAAGAAGTATTTAATTAAACTTTCTAATCAAATCTTAGTTCAAGAAAATGATTTCATAAAAGCTGGTATGCCACTTTCTGAAGGAGCAGTAACACCTAATGATATATTAAATATTGAAGGTCCTGGAAAGGTTCAAGAATATTTAGTAAATGAAATTCAAGAAGTATATCGTTTACAAGGTGTGAAAATTAACGATAAGCACTTTGAAGTTGTTGTTCGTCAAATGATGCGTAAAGTAAAAATTATAGATTCTGGAGATACTTTATTTCTAGAAAACCAATTGATTCATAAAAATGATTTTCTTCAAGATAACGATAAAATTTATGGTATGAAAGTTGTTGAAATTTCTGGCGATTCTGAAAATTTGAAAGAAGGGCAAATTATTACTCCTCGTCAATTACGTGATGAAAATTCTGTTTTACGAAGAGAAGATAAAAATTTAGTTGAAGCTAGAGATGCAAGACCAGCTACTGCTGAACAAATTTTGCAAGGTATTACAAGAGCTTCATTACAAACTAAATCGTTTATTTCTGCAGCATCATTCCAGGAAACAACTAAAGTATTAAACGAAGCCGCTGTTAGTGGTAAAGTTGATTACTTAGAAGGACTGAAAGAAAATGTAATTGTTGGTAAACGTATACCAGCAGGGACAGGTATGAGAGATTACGATAATATTATTGTAGGTTCTAAAGAAGAAATGGAGTCAAAGTTATAATTATGAGCGATCAAAAATCTAAAAAAGAAGGGCAAATAAATATCGAGTTGGATGATAAAATGGCTGAAGGAACATATGCAAATTTAGCTATAATTAACCATTCAGTATCAGAGTTTATTGTTGATTTTATAAGCGTTATGCCTGGGCAACCGAAGGCAAAAGTAAAATCAAGAATAATTTTAACTCCTCAACATGCAAAGCGATTGGTTAAAGCCTTAGCTGAAAATGTAAAAAGGTTTGAGAAAAATCATGGTGAAATAAAAGATTATGATCAACCACCAATTCCAATGAGTTTTGGACCGACTGGTGAAGCATAAATAATTTAAAACCCGAACATTTGTTCGGGTTTTTTTATTTTAGAATTACCTCATCATAAGCCTTTTTTAATTTTTTAATAACAGGTTCTATTTCTTCTTCATTTAAATGTCCAAAACCAAAACGAATAGCACAAGTGTTTTTATCTTGATAGAGAATTGTTTTTGGTAGAAATAAATCGTTTTTTTCGGCTTCTTTAGCTAGTTTTACTAATGATATTTTAGGATGAAATTGTAACCAAATGGCTAATCCACCTGAAGGAATTTCCCATTGTGCGGTTTCTAAAAAATATTTTGTCAAAAGAGAGCATAAAAAATCTAGTCTTTTTTTATAGATT
>Ga0307989_1000697_pt1 | contig 20574 bp, 13 predicted proteins | sample EllFjometagen185_FD_203164 | JGI IMG/M metagenome (GOLD analysis project Ga0307989, IMG submission 203164) | Marine microbial communities from Ellis Fjord, Antarctic Ocean - #185 | ecosystem: Environmental > Aquatic > Marine > Unclassified | place: Southern Ocean | collected 2014-10-08
TGCTTGATGTGGACAGTAAAGATCTAAATTCTTTTGACAATATTGATGCAAAATATTTAGAACAAATTGCTAAAAAGATTTATGGTTAGAATCTAACAAAAAATCATTTCTACTTGTGGGTTTTTTGTTGTTGTAAATTATTTTTAATTTTGGATTTATAATATCCTCTTTCATGATTTCAGGATAATGCCCAAATTCTTTAGTATCAAATTTTCTAATGGGTAGAATTAAATCCTTGAACTTTTGAATTGCTATCTCACTTGGGCTAAGGTCATTCCATTTTTCATGTGATATATGAGAAATATATTCATCAATCTTTTCAAATTTGTTATTTTCTTTCAACCAAAATAACCAAAAAAAACGATACAACAATTTACTGATAGGTTTTGCACTTCCAATATGAACAAAGTAAATTTCCTTCAATCTCTTAATTTTATAGAAAAATGGAATTTGCAATGATTCAAACTTACCCCTTTTCACATATTTCAATTTGTGATGCCAAGTATGAATATAACCTTCCGAATTGGTTTCACTACCTGTTTTCACATGGAATAGATCACCAGCAAAACTAATTGTAAGTGGAAAGATCAGGTAGTGTCTTTTAGAATTCAAATTTAGAAGATAATTTCGTAAATTTTTAATATTTTTCTCACTCGATGTATAAGCTATAAAATCGGAATCCCACCTGAATATCCACCTATATAATGTTAGAGAAAGAGCATGATTGCTGACCTCACAAATATCATCCGAAGTTTCGTCTTCTACTATCAATTTGTATTTAAGCTTGTCTCTTACACTATTTATTTCCTTTAAAGTGTTATCTAGTGAATTATTATTAACCACTACCACTTCATCGGCAAATTCATTCAATGAGAGAAGTGATTTGGCAATCCAAGCTTCTTCATCCCGTACACGTATCATTACGCTAATACCATTTTCCCGCTTTGATGTTGGAAAGAATGCTTGTAACAGAGAAGCTGGATAAGAGAGAATATGTTTTAGATTTTGATATTTTGTAAATTTGTGTTTAGACATCTGCAAACTCTCTAAGAACATTAATAACTTCTAAATCCTCATCTGTCTTATAAATTGTTAAATTTTGTATGCCATTGAACAACACTAGATTATATTTATCATCAGCTTTTTTATCTTGTTTCAATATTGACTTTCCAATCCTCATAATCTTTGGTAGATACTTGGAATTATATGAAGTAGGAAGAGCATATTTATCAAGTCGTCTTTCAATCACTTCTAACACCTCTCTCGTAACAAAGCCTTTTTGGAAACTAAGTTTTGCTGCTGCACGAATACCTATTGCCACAGCAGTTCCATGCGAGATATCATAATTAGAAACAGATTCTAGTATATGCCCAAATGTATGACCTAAATTCAATAATCTCCTAGATGATTTGTCATGTAAATCAATATGGGTTAATTCCAATTTTGTTCTAATCGCTTCCTTAATGATAGCTTCTATACTTTGTTGTTCTGCAAGAGAACTAAGCAAATCAGATTGTGGTAAAAATGACATTTTTACAATCTCTACAAAGCCATTTTTATATTCTGTCTCCGATAATGACTCTAGAAATTTTGTATTGATGATAACTTTCTCGGCAATATAAAAGCTTCCAACTCCATTCTTAATATTGTTATAATTAATCCCCGTTTTACCGCCAATAGACGCATCAACCATTCCCAATAACGTTGTTGGAATCAAAATTAAACGACAACCTCTTTTATATGTGGATGCTGAAAAAGCAGCAATATCTGTTGTAATACCACCACCAATACCATAAATGATATTACTCCTATTTACGCTATTTGTATGTAAAAAACTATAAATTTTTTGAAGTGAATCAAAATTTTTCGTATGTTCATTCGCCTCATAGATGAAGATTCGTGATTTGTCTTTGATAGATTGAAATAGTTGTTTATAAATAGTATAGATGTTAGAATCAATGATATAGACTTGTTTATCATCTAGCTTAAAAACATCTTTTAGATCTTTTTTATATTCAATCTTCATTTTTGTCTTTCCTTAAAATCATGATCATTTTTTGGATTTGCTCATCTCTCTTTGAAATTACAATTAAGACTCCTGCAATACACAATACGATTACAGATTTAATTATAAACAGTTTCAAATTTAATATATAATAATGGTTAAATAATGCTGAAATAGTGAGTATTAATAATCCAATAAATACAAGCAATATTGGATATTTGATCTTATACAAATAAACAGCAACAAAATAATTGAAGATTACAATAAAGAAGTAAGCAATGATAGAGGAAATACCCGCTCCTAAAATTCCTATTTTGGGAATTAGAATGAAGTTTAGAAGGATGTTTAAAAGTGACCCTAAAAAAACTGCGAGTGTTATGTTTCCAGCTTTTTTTCTAGCATAATAATTGATATTTATAATATTAAAAACACCATACAGAAACGATGAGATTACACCTGCAAAAACAATTTTGTAAGATGCCAGATAATTAGAATCAATAATAAATCTAAAGATCTCTTGAGAATAAATAATGATAAACGATCCAAATAATGAACCTGCTATCACATAATACTTAAACATACTTTTATTTATTGCTTGTGCATGTGGTTCTTTCGCGATTTTCATTGCATAAGGTAAATATACAAGGCTTACCATTGTAACCATGAAATGCATAATCATTCCAATTCTATAACCTGCTGAATATATGCCAACATCATACATTGTGTTAGCGGAGAGATATGTGAGCATATAACGGTCGGATGCTTGTAAAATCAACATTGATATAGTTCCAGGAATCATGACGATGCCAAATTTTAACATAGATGAAACAATTTCATTGGAAAAATATTTCTTTTCTGATTTTGCAACCTGCATTTTACTCATCATTTTTATTATCTGACTAATTCCAACAAAAGAAGCAATAATTGAGGCAATTGCTAAAAAGATGAAATAATATTCAATTGAGAATTTATTATTAATAGAAAATATTATTATCAACAATAAAACAATGATATTCTGAAGAGCACTTATTATGGCATATTGTCTTGATTTTTCCATAATATTCATTAGATTAAGACTGATCGAAAACAACATATTAAAGAAAAGTATAACTGCTATGTAGTAAAACAGATGTGAATATTTTACTGATCTTAAAACAAGTACAGATAGTTCAACTCGAAATAGAATTATCAGAATGGAAAGAATAAAACCAAATAGTGATAAGATTATATAAACAGAGGAAATTAACGAAAACTTATATTGATCTGTTTTCACGTCATAGAAATGTGAGAAAATAGCCTGATGAATTCCTAACAAGTAAATGAGACTAGCAAATGAGAAAAAGATCATTAAGTTTGTGTAAACAGCGTATTCCTCTGGTAAAAGAAAATGCGTAAAAATAGGTAATAAAAGAATTAATAAAATTTTATTAAAAAAGTTTCCTGCTGCATAATCGATAGTTTTTTTCAAATATGGTTTCATTATTTTAGCACATTTTTATACATTTTCAAAGTTTCTTCTGCGATAATTGGCCAAATGAAGTTCTTTATTATGTGATTACTTAAATCCAAAGTTCTTTTTTTATTCAAAGCAAATTCTATACTTTGCTTAATCGATGACACAGAGTTAGGGTCTGGATATTCAGCATAGTCTCCAAAATATTCTTTTGTCCCCCCTTTAGGTGTAATCACAATATTTGCTCCAGTTAGTCCAGCTTCTAAAGCCGCTCTACCAGGTGTTTCAAATTTGGTTGGAAGAATGAAAGTGTGACAGGCAGCATATGCAGAAGCAAAAAGCGGATCATCATGATTCAGCCATTCAATAAGCGTGATATTCTTACTTCTCTCAATTTCTTTCCTGCACCACTCGCCTTCTTCGTTATATAATATATCAGCAATAATAACAGCTGGATGCTCGATTTGTTGTAGTGCTTTGATAATATTTTTTCCATTTTTCCTTTCTGGTCCTAAATGTCCTACATATAGAATAAAATCTTTTAAACCGTATTTTTGTTGGAACAAGCTTGAGTCTGCATCTGCAAAATGCTTCTCTACACCATTATGGATCACTTGCATTTTATCCCTATTTACATTCATACCATTAACAAGCAAATTTCTTTCATCAATCGTATTAGGAAGAATTTTTTCAGCGTTGTTACAAATTAGATTAGTAATTTTATAATCTGAAATTGAGCGGATAAAAAGTTTATTTATTGGTTTTTCCAATTTCTGATAAAGTCTGATCTTCCAAGCGGGATGATTGCTGAATATGATTGGATTCACAACATACTTTGCATTGTATAGTTTTAAATTTGTTGCTAAAGAATAAGTACTGATATTTGCTAAAAATATGTGAACAAGATCGTCTTTTGTAAGTTTTAAATTAAAATCCCACATATCAAATAATTTTACATCAACTCCCAGCTCTTCCAAAGCTCGCTTTGTATGAAGCAATTTATACGTTGGTCCGCCTCGATTCAACATAATAGACTGATAACTAGCTAAGTGTATTCTCATTTTTCACTTCCTGATTATTTAAAATAATTTTTGCTTCTTCTCGATTCATGATTATAAAGTAGATCTCTCCAGTGAAATTTACGAGTTCTTTTGAAATCATGCTTATTTGTTGGTTTTGGGTGCGGTTTCAAAGTAATTTCATCTATTCTAGTAGTCCCATTTTCTGTAATTGCAAATCCGTTCTTTGTTGATATCCTAATAAATACTTTTTCAGAATTATATTTTGCCACTAGTTCATTATCAGAATATATGAATTCAGGTTCTAGCTTATCCCTCTCACTCCACCAAATGCTGAACTCATTCATGTTCATAGTAGTAAAATCATTGGAATTTACGAATCTAAATATCTCTTCAAAGATTTCAAAATGTTGGTGATGTGGATGATGATAAATGATGACTGGCTCTCCTGTCAGTTTCTTTTCTTCAATTATATTTATGTAATATTTAAACATCTCTTCCTGAGTAAAATGAGAGCGACGCAATCTTCCCAAACTTATTGGATGTATTGGAATTTGCATAACACTTGAAACTTTACCGTTATTGTATGGATAGAATGGTAGATTATCATAATCAAGCGCAAATTCAGAGGAGTATTTGAATGCCATTCTTTGCAGAGCTTTATCCAGAGGAAAATTCCAATCTCCGAAAGGGGCTGCAAAACCAGTAGCTTTTATACTATGTTTTTTTAATTTTTCATCAGCCCTTTTAATATTTTTATAATTATCTTCGTATGAATCATAAACGTAGTGTTTATCGCAATGTATTGCCATCTCTTGATCTTGCATCAAAGTATAATTTTCTAATCTATCGTCTGATTCAGTATCTAAAAACCATGTCGCAGAGATGTTATTATTTTCGCAGATTTTGTACATTTTATCTGCATCTTCTTTGGAGCAGAAATCTGTATCAAGCCGAAAAACAAACAAACTTTTATCGATAAAGGGTTGATGCCAGAAATGAACAAATGGCAGATCTCTTTTATGATGTAGATATTCAAGAGATAGTTCAACGATCTTCCTCAATTTTCCTTTCGACACTTCTGATACAAGTTCAGATGGAAGTTCTTTTCTGCTTGCATAAAATTTTTTTCTTCTAGTATTACAGTTCAAAATTAGCTCATTAATATTAAAAGGTAGAATCAAATTATTACCAGCATTTAAAAAAGTAATATTTAAACCGGAATCTACAATTTTCACCTTTTTGGAAGATGGAATTCTAATTTCTGAATAGATATCAACAAATCCTATTTGTGAAAACGGTGTATTCTCTTGTGAATATAAAGAACGAACTTTTTTTCTTTTGTATGAAATATTTTCTAAAGTTGCATCGTCAGCATAAAGAACAGCTCCACCTGCATTTAAGTAATTTTGAATAAATTCATTTTCTTTTACAGTGGTGTTTTTGGTAATGATGATAACCAAGAAATCATTTGGTGAGAGTGATTTCGATAATGCTACTTGCTCAAAATTAACCCCGATCTGTTTAAGAACGATCACCCAACCTGGTTTATAGCTATCAATCCCAATCTTTAGTTTCAATGTAGATCTCCAATTATTCTCTTCAACTGGTCTTCCCTGTTTTTTAGTGAATAATTTTTGATGATGTGTGTTCTAAATATATTTCCACTTTTATTGTTTAATGCATTTTGAATTGATTTTGCTGTTTTTTGAGGATCATTAAAAGGAACATAATACGCAAATTCTCCAGCAACTTCAGGTAAAGCTCCACAATGTGTAACCACAGGAATACATTCGCATAACATAGCTTCTGCAAGTGATATTCCAAAACCTTCATGTGCTGAAACTTGAACATATACTTTAGCTTCCTGCAAACACCTAAGTAATTCTTCATCACTTACAAAGCCTGTAAAAGTTACATTACTAGAGGCAATTGAATTAAGATATTCAATTGAATCATCATGATGCTTTCCAATTAAAATGAATGTTGTCTCGGTTAAGAAAGCAGCACTTCTTACAAAAGTCTCTAGACCCTTTCTCTTCAAATTTTCTCTAGTTACGTTTCCAACTGTGACCACAACATCCTTCTTGGTTCCTTTTGGATAGAATTTTTCGATTTCAACACCATTATAAATTTGTTTTAGATATTTGGTTTTAAAATTTTGTTGGATCTCTCTTTTATTTGATTCTGAAACTGCTAATGTAATATCTGCATTGCGAAGAATGTATTTCACCTTCCTCACATTCTTAGGATTCAACATACCACCATATCCAATATCTGGAACATTCGCAACTTCATACCCGCCAACAACTACAATACACTTTTTGTTAAGTAATTTAGAAAAAAAAACAGCAACATATGCCGGCAATTCAGCAAACCAGCAATAGGTAAAATTATTTTTGCAAATACCAATGAAAATTTTACATACTAATATTGATATAGAATAGATATTCCTGTTCTTTGGAATTGCAACTGAATTTACATATGCAAATTGTTCCAAAATGTTCCTGTCGTTACATACAAAGGATGAATTGTAAGCTGAAAGAAATAGGATTTTCTTTTTCATTTATTGCTATCTGATTAAAACTATTTTCCCTTTTGAAGTCTGACCATCTAAAGCAGAAACTATATAATAATAAATACCGGACCCACATTTTTTCCCATTTTTATTTAATCCGTCCCAGCTAAATTGCTCATAAATATTCTTATCTATTTCCAAAATAAAATCGCCGTTCAGATCATAAATCCTACAAAATGTATTACCCTGTGGCATTGTGATAGAACCTTTATTTTCGATTTTAATGATATCCCCATTATCTGGATAAAATGGATTTGGATAGACAATTATTTCATAAAGTTCTGTTTCATTATTCATTTCGGCAGAAATACCGATCTCCACAGAATTCATTCCAGAACTTGTGCCAATATACAGAGTTCCGGTATCAGCTCTATATGCAAAATCTGTAATCGTGTTTGAAATGAGCGGAGTATTCTCTGTAGTTAAGTTTGTAAATTTATCTCTATCTGTATCAAAAATAGTAATCCCAGCATCTTGAGTTCCGATCCATACCATTCCAAAAGGATCGACAAACAATGCTGTAGGATATGTTGATATAGATCCATAAAGTCTTTCCTGTCCTTCATAATACCAGTATTCTGGATCTGGAACATCCTCATTCCAAAACCACTCATTATCAAACCAGACTTTCTTTTTAATAGTAGTGCCATACCAAAACCAATCTACCCCATCGAACATGAAAAGACCAGTTCCTGATGCTACCCAGATTTCTTCAATACCGTTTGCATTACGTGATTCTAATGCGTGAATCAAACCGCTTCGTAATTCAGATGAAGGTGGATAGATCCAATATTGACCATTAGTAATCGGATCATTATCATTATCCCAATATTGTACTCCTTTATTAAGAGTTCCAAAAAATCTATAATTTTCTCCAATTAAGGACATAATATTATATTGGTCTTCATCAAATTCTGTTTGGAAAGTGTGAGAGATAGAGTCATTATTTACAGTTTCTGCAATGGCAACTCCACCCACATATGAAATCCACATCCTATCATTTTCTGGAGTTAGCTTAGTTGTATAAGATGAAGAGAGCCCTGTGAGAAATGTAAATTCATCCTGCCCCTCATCTAAAATACTGATCCCTCCATTACCAGGTGTAACAAATTGCCAACAGGAAAACCACTTTCTGTTGCTACTATCAATTTCGATATCGAAAACATTGTTATTCTTTAAAGCTGGATATGTTTCAGATGTATAACTCTTCCAGATATTTCCATCGAAACTGCATGCACCTTTGGTGCCTCTACCTAATTGTTCTAATCCATAATAACCCGAAGCAAGCCAGACATGATCATTTTGATCTATCTCGATATCGGTGACTAAATTTGCTGAAATACAATTAGTTTTTATATTTGTATTCCACTCATCTTCATTATTAAGGAACATTCCTTCTCCCCATGTATATGCAGAAATTTGTCCGTTTATAGTTTTAAATCCCTTAATTTTAGATGTGGTTAATCCACTTTCATTCTTATTCCAAGTTGTCAAATCTTCTTCAGAAATTCTTGTAATTGCAATATCCATGGTGTCAGTTAAAACTAATCTATCCTGATCCCAAATACCATAACTGTACCATAAGTTCAGCAGGTCATCTACATAAACTGGATAGATAGCTAATCCTATATCAATCAAAACTGCTTGTGCGGGATCAGTGATATCGTCTGTTAAAAAAAGTCCAAAATCAGTTCCAACAGCTATTTTTCCATTCCTGATAGAAATTGAAGTTACATTGTTACTCGGCAATGTGGAGTTATCTTCGTTTAAATGATGCCAGCTATTGGACACTTCCATCGAATCTATGTGAACATAATCAACTCCTGCAATGCTTCCGAAATAAATGTTTCCATCAGAAGTTAACTGCATGGATGTAACATCATCAGCAGAGAGACCATTATCTACATTATAATTTTTTAATAAAAGTGGAAATGGAAAATCGGGATCATCCATAAAACAGCTTACTCCAAATTTTGTTGCAACAAAAATTAGAGAATCATTATGTGCAATTGTATTAACAATATCCGATTGTAAACCAAGTGTTTCTGTAAGTGGTGTTAAAAAACCACCTTCACTAATCCTATTAATTCCATTACCTGCTGTACCAATAAGTAATTGATGTGAATTTTCTAAATAATCAAGTGCCCTAATGTCATTATTAGCCAATCCATCAATTGTAGTTAGCGTTTCTCCAAAAGAGTTTGTACCAAAATCATAACTGACTAATCCGCCCCATGTAGCAATTTGCATCTCATTTTCAGACTCAATAATATCAAAAATATGTGTAGTATTTGTAAAAACCTGCCAGTTCTTAAGTGCAAATAATCCTGTTACGATCAACACCATAATGATAATTAGATTTTTTTTCATTTTTTAAACTCCTTTTTGAAAAGATAAAAGACAAAAATTAATAAAATAAATAGGAGAAATAATAAAATTAAGAGTAATAATTTTTTAGATGAAAATGAAAATCCAAAGGCAATTAATCCAAAAAGTACAGTTACAAAATAACTTATTAATGCGATATGTTTTTGTGATAATCCAATTTCATGAAGTTTATGATGAATATGCTCCTTGTCAGCTTGGAAAATATTTTCTTTTTTATTTACACGACGGAATATTGCAAGTGCTGTATCCATAATTGGGATAGCCAGGGCTATAATTGGGACTAGAAGAGTCATAGATGTTATTCCTTTGAATTCACCTTTCCCAACTATTGAGATCGCAGCAATATTGAAGCCTAAGAAAAGACTTCCAGTATCACCCATGAAAATTTTAGCTGGGTAAAAATTATACCTTAAAAAAGCCAGATTGGCTCCAATTAAAGTTAAAGATGAGAATATGATAATCGTGTTAGATTTTGAATATCCAACAGCTAATAAAACAGTTGCCACAATTATTGCAATCCCAGAGGCTAAACCATCCAAACCATCGATCAAGTTGAACGCATTTACAACCAGTAAAAACCATAATATTGTTACCGGAAAAGAGAAACAGCCCAAAGCAATTGTTTCACCAAATGGATTTGTTAATAATTGAATATTGAAACCTGCAAAATATATGATCGTAATGATTACTATTTGAGTTATTAATTTGTAATTTGCTTTGATCCTCGCCTTATCATCAAGAAATCCTAATAGCAACATCAAAAAGCCGCCTACTGCTAAATATAGCAATTGAAAACCAAATTCAGGGAATAAAAAATAAATTAAAATCTGAATCAAAATTATTGGTATTCCGAATGACAAACCACCGGCAATTGGAGTGGTTACTGTATGTATCTTCCGTTGCTGAGGATGATCTAGTAAATTCCATTTATTTGACATCCTTATATTCACCGGAACCAATAAATAAGTTATCAAAAATGAAATGAAAAAAGCTATAACTTGATAAATACTCATATTTAATTAAATTTCCTGATCATAAACATTTTTATATTTTCTTACAAAATCTGTAAGATTAAAGCTCTCTTTTATCAATTTACGGGAATTTTTTCCCCACTCTTTAAGTTTTTCCTTTTCATTTGGAAGAGATAATAAAACAGTTGATAATCTGTCAATGTCATTAATTGGGACAAGAATACCATTGGTACATGATACTAGCTCATTATTTCCTTTTACATCGGAGGCAACAATTGGCAAACTCATAGACATTGCTTCTAGAATCGAAACAGATAATCCTTCAGAAATAGAAAAAAGTAAGTAAACATTAAACTTAGATAACCAATCCTGAATGTTACTTTGCCAACCTGGAAAAATGATATTTTCATCGAGATTTGCTTTTACCACCATTTGTTTGCATATCTCTAAAAGACTCCCATCACCAATAAAATAAAAAATTATCTTTTTGTCTTTGTTACACACATTTATAGCAACATCTATAGTATTAATGATATTCTTTATTTTTTCAAAACGCAAAACACTACCAATAATCATAAAATCGTCTCTCATTTTTGATGAATTCATAATCCGTTCAGTACCTAATTCTATTCCATTAAAAATAGTTATAGTTTTACACTTTTTTACAATTTTATTTTTAATAGCGAATTCACGCTCATAATTATTAACAAAAATCATTTTATCACATAATGGAGACACTAATGCTTCTAAAGTTTGATAAAAGATTCGTATAGGCAATGGTTGTGCATAATGAAACGGAAATCCATGAACTGTATGCACAATTTTAGGAACTCCAGAAATTCGTGCTGCTATCCTACCAATAAATCCAGGTTTAGAAGAATGTGTATGAACAATATCAAATTTATTTTTTTTAAATATTCTAATTAATTTTATTAAAGCTACAAAATCCATAATAGATATACTACGTTTGAAAGATCTAAGTGGGATGTAATTGTAGCCTAATTCCAAAACTTTTTCAACCAAAGGTCCACCAGGTTTAGAAATCACATAAACATCATACTTATCTTTATCCAATGAGCTCAAAATAGCTAACATTACATTTTGTACACCGGATAGTAACGGTAACAATTGGATGTGAACGAGTTTAATTTTTTTTGAATTATTTAAATTTTCCTCAACAAAAGTAAGAAATTTTTTTGTTTGCATTTCTCTACTAAATTCTGAATTTATCATACGTTCAATTTTTGATTTGTTTAGAATAACTATTAATTTTAGAAAATTCTTAGCAATCAATTCAACATTTTCCATTTCACAAATTAGTTCATGTTCATTTTGTTTTAAAATTTCTGCTGCCTCACCTGAAGGAGGAACCATGGCAAGTATTTCTTTCCCGCTTCTTAAATACTCGAAAAGTTTGCCGGTAAGAACACCCTGCCCTTTGTAAGAAGAGATAAATAACAGAAGTGCATCGCAGTTCATAAGAGATTTAATAGCCTCTTTATGTTCTATCTGATGATTTACTTTTAAAAGATGTGACACTTTAGAATTTGCAACATACTCTATTGTTTCGGCGTAATAATTACCTGTGAATTCAATAACAATATCTTCTGGTAATTTTTTTTGTGTATATAATAATTCCAGAGCATCAATAAAATAATTTAGACTCCGATGCCCATAGAAATTTCCAATATACTTAATACTTAACTTAGTATTTTTATTAATAACGAAATTAGAGAAATCGTCAGCATCCCAGCCATTGTAGATCACTTCAATCTTGTTTTCTATTTTATTACCAAATTCACTAATCAGATCATTCTTCATTGTTTTGCTTACCACAGTGATTACAGACGCATATTGTAGAATTTTCTTTTCCCATTTATTGGCATATTCTCTGTGAAATTTTGAAAAAAAGGTAATATAAGGATTCAACGTCCAATGATCACGATAATCAACAATTAGAGGTAGCTTATTTGCCTTTGCAAGTTTATATGCAGCAACGCCACTTGTATATGGACCCATCGTTGCCATTATGGCATCGTAGTTATTGCTTTTCATCAATCTCTTTCCAGCCTTGACTACAAAAGGTAACCACCCAATTTTATCATCGATTGGGAAAATATTCCTAATAATTTTTTTATATTTTTCAGGTGTACCAAAGTATACAGCTTTATTAGTTTTCGGCTTGGAGATCTTCTTGAGAACAGACATAAGATCTAATGAATTAGTTCTTATGATTTTATGAGCTTTATCTTCTTTCAATAATTTGTTATCAGTTGAATGAAAAACAATATCTTTTACTGTAATCACATCAGTAGAGACTCCAAACTCATGAAGATATTTTACTAACTTTGCAGGGCGTTGAACACCTGGTCCTCCTAACGGGGGATAAAAATAAGCAATTAATAATAATTTTTTCATTCATCTTCCACTGGTATGGTTTTTTGTTTAAGAACTACTTCAATTTTTGAATCCAATTTAATATTACAGAAATGAATTTCATTCCCTTCGATTTCTGCCTTGGCATGATTAACTTGAATTATTTCATAATTCCCAAAAACACTAATTGTAAATTTCTCGGTTTGAGCAGGGAAATAGAGATAAAATCTATCTTCACTATCAAAGATTTCGATACTTTCTCTCTTCTTCCACCATTGCGCAATTTGTTTGAAAGTTGCAATTAATACATTTTTTGGTCTGATCTCTTCAATAATATAATTAAGTAGTTCCTTATTGTAAATAATCTCATCGAAATTTGAAATTGAATAATTAAATGAGATAAATCCATTAGCAAGTTCAACCGATTCTATTAGGTGGTCTACGATTTCTTTTGCGTTTTCAAAAGGGATAACACTAGTGTTGGATAGCTTGAGATGTTCATCATATTGTACTATAGGTAGCTCTAGAGAATGCCATCCAAAGCTACTTCTCAGATCATTGCTGTGTGAACCATATTGATAAAATGGGAACCCTAAACCATTTATAAAACCGTCTTTTTGTTTAAACCCTACCGAAGAGTTATAAATGAATCCATTTTTCTTATGAAACTCATGTGTGATTCTAGGGTCATAACTAAAATTAATGTGCCGCACACCCATCAATTCATCATCAGTGATTTTAGATATTATTTTTTTTTGCTTATGAAGAATATCTTTTTTACCAGAATCAATCGAAGCAAATAGAGCAATTTCGTTACCTTTGGTATGATTTTTCATCAATTCTTTATGAACATCATCACTTTGGATTGAGTAGTCAAAATCTTTAATCGAATTCGATTCTGTCCCAAAGAAAAAAGTGCTGTTTATCTGATGCATGTTTTCTATTTGATCAATAACATCAAAGTTCCAATATTCTTCAATATTTGTTAAAAGATATTTCATTTTGCTTAAGAAATTTTTAAAGACATGCTTAACTTTGTAAAAAATAAAAATATCACTAAATGTACTACTGATCATCCTTCCAAAAGACCATTTTTGGAGTTTATCAACATTAAAAGAAAATGTAGCAGCAAAAACTTCTGCTGATGGCCAATATGCTTTTTTTACCAGAAAAGTAGAACCGTTCTTGTTTAAAGCATCTTTAATGCACCTTTCTATTAACCAAAGTAACATGTTCACATAAGGTTCCTGATGAAACTCTGTAAAGGGTATATCATCATCGGATAACCAACCATGATCATCTCTCTTTACGCCCTCAACTTCAATCGATGAATTTAGATTAAATAGAATATTACCAACAATATCAAATTTGTATACTCCATAGAACAAATCTTCCTTAAGGTAATACTGAATTGGGATATCTGTTTCATTATCTGAAATGATTGGTACTTTACGTTTTAGTTTTATTATTTTTGTTTTACTTTTTAACTTCTCAGGCGTTAGTTTTTTTGGATGTAGTAACTCATGTAGAACAGGAATATAAAATAGTATTTTACCCATCGCAAGAATGTAAGCTTCTTTAACTGTAGGTTCGATTAATCCATAATAGAATAGTATATCATTTTTTTGTAACTGATCTAGTTTATGAATATATTTAAACTCATAACCAAGTGTATTGAAAATAAAATCAAAAGAAAATTTGATCTTGTTTTCAAATCTCTTCAGCTTACTATCTACGTATATTGCTATCATCAAACCTCAATTACAGTTTCTTTGGATATCCAGATAGGAGATTACACTCATTTCTGTCAACTTGCATATTAAGTAATCTTAATAGAATATTAAGGAGTAACTATAACTTAAATAAGTTAAGTCCCATATTTTCATCGAAGTATCTTTCCATATTTCCTTCATATTCTTCGATTATAACTTCACATGTTGCACTTACCATTGCTTTGTTAAGATGACCGCCAAAAGCCCTATAATCACTATCAGAAAGAGTGATGTGCAAATGTAAATATGGTTTATCTTCTCCCGAAGAAATATTCCCAGCAATTGATAAAATTTCAAAAGTACCTTTAATAATTTTAGATTTATACTCTTTTGTTATTGAATCAAATATGCCTATTTCCACTTCGTTTGCAGCACCAATTGCAGAAATTTTCCCTAAATGAATCAACTTGTTTTTACAGAATTCGGTAAGGATACTAACAATTTCTTCTCCTTTGTCAACTCGAATAAAATGCTTGTTCCCATATTGAATGGACTTCATAAAATTTTCCTCCATTTTCCAAATTGATTACACAAAATAATTGCGATATTCTTTGTCTAATATAATTTGCAGATTAATGATGACGTACCTTATAATACTGAATTTTGTTTGACACATAAACCCCTAAAAAAGAATTGTTACATTAGATATATAAAATGAAGTTAATATCTAAATCTTATATTTAAAATAACATAGGGAGAAATAAAATGAGTACAAAACGCGTTTATACTTTTGGAAATGGAAAAGCTGAAGGTAAAACAGAAATGAAGAACCTTCTCGGTGGTAAGGGTGCAAATCTTGCTGAAATGAACTTGATTGGTGTTCCAGTTCCTGCAGGTTTTACTATAACAACGGAAGTATGTGCAGAGTGGATTAAACTTGGTGCAGAAAAAACAATAGAACTTCTTAAAGAAGAAATTGAAGCTGGAATAAAGAATACAGAAGAAATTTTAAATGCAAAATTTGGAGACAACAAAAATCCATTGTTGCTTTCAGTGCGTTCAGGAGCTCGTGTTTCTATGCCTGGTATGATGGATACAGTTCTTAATCTTGGCATGAATGATGATGCAGTTAAGGGTCTTGCGGAAAAATCTGGTAACCCTCGTTTCGCTTGGGATTCATATCGCAGATTCGTACAAATGTATGGTGATGTAGTTTTGGATATGAAACCCAAAACTAAAGTGGATATCGATCCTTTCGAAGAGATCATCGAAGAGATGAAAGAGAAAAGAGGCGTAGAAAACGATACAGAACTTACTGCGGATGACTTAAAAGAGCTTGTAACTAATTTCAAGAAAGCTGTAAAAGAAATGACTGGACATGATTTCCCTGATAACCCATGGGATCAGCTTTGGGGAGCTATTGGTGCAGTTTTTGGAAGTTGGAATAATCCTCGTGCAGATTATTATAGAATGATGAATAAAATTCCAAGTCATTGGGGAACGGCCGTGAACGTACAAGCTATGGTTTATGGAAATATGGGAAGTAATTCCGCAACAGGTGTTGCATTTACTAGAGATGCTGGAACCGGTGAAGACATATTTAATGGTGAATATCTCATAAATGCTCAAGGTGAAGATGTTGTTGCGGGAATCAGAACTCCTCAAGAGATCACTCATGAAGGAAGCAAAAGATGGGCAAAATTAGCTGGGGTTTCAGAAGAAGATCGTGCAAAAAAATATCCTTCTTTTGAAGAAGCGATGCCAGAACTTTACAAAGAACTAAATGAGATCGAGACAAAACTTGAAAATCATTATAAAGATATGCAGGATATTGAGTTTACTGTACAAGACGGGAAAATGTGGTTATTACAAACTCGTAACGGAAAGCGTACAGGGGCAGCAATGGTTAGAATGGCAATTGAAATGCTAGAAAATGGTTTTATAGATGAAAAAACTGCTTTAATGCGTGTTGAACCAAATAAATTAGATGAGCTTCTACATCCAGTATTTGACGGTTCTGCGATTAAAGAAGCTAAAGTTCTTGCTAAAGGTCTTCCTGCATCTCCAGGCGCAGCTACAGGTCAGCTCGTATTCTTCGCAGACGAAGCACACAAATATAAAAATTCAATCCTGGCACGCATCGAAACATCTCCAGAAGATTTGGAAGGTATGAACGTTGCTAACGGCATTCTTACTGCTCGTGGTGGAATGACATCTCACGCAGCTGTTGTGGCTCGTGGCATGGGTAAATGCTGTGTTTCAGGAGCAGGATCAGTTAGAATTAATTACAAAGAACGCGTTATGACAATTGACGGTGTTAAATACAACGAAGGTGACTTTGTTTCATTGAATGGATCAACTGGTGAAGTTTATGAAGGCAAGATAGCCACAATCGATCCTGAACTTTCAGGAAACTTCGGTAAACTTATGGATCTTTCCAACAAATTCACTCGCATGTACGTTAGAACAAATGCTGACACACCAAACGATGCTGTTGTAGCTCGTGAATTTGGTGCACAGGGTATTGGTCTTTGCCGTACAGAGCACATGTTCTTCGAAGGTGAAAAAATTAAAGCAATGCGTGAAATGATTCTGGCTGAAGATGAAGCTGGACGTCGTGAAGCACTTGCCAAACTTCTTCCATTCCAGCGTGAAGACTTTGAAGGTATCTTTAAAGCCATGACTGGATTCGGAGTTACTGTTCGTCTTCTAGACCCACCACTTCATGAATTCGTACCTCATAATGATGAAAATCAGCAAGAGTTAGCTGATGAAATGGGAATCACTTTAGAAGCAGTTAAAGCTAAAGTTGAATCTCTTCACGAATTCAATCCAATGCTTGGTCACCGTGGTTGCCGTTTAGGAAACACTTACCCAGAAATTACAGAGATGCAGGCTCGTGCAATTATCGAAGCTGCAATCAATGTGAAAGAAACTGGCTTTGATCCAAAACCTGAAATCATGGTTCCACTTATCGGAACTGTGGAAGAGTTCAGGCTTCAGGCTAAAATCATCAATGATACAGCTAAGAAGGTATTCGCTGAAACAGGTAAAACTGTTGAATACTTAGTTGGAACAATGATTGAAATCCCACGTGCAGCTTTAACAGCTGACCTTATTGGAAAAGAAGCCCAGTTCTTCAGTTTCGGAACAAACGACCTTACCCAGATGACTTTCGGTTATAGCCGTGACGATGCTGGTACATTCCTTCCTATCTACACCGAATTAGGCATCTTAAAAGATGATCCATTCCAGGTTCTAGATCAGCAAGGTGTTGGTCAGTTAGTGGAGATGGCTGCAACAAAAGGTCGCCTTTCGAATCCGAATCTTAAAGTTGGGATTTGTGGTGAGCATGGTGGAGAGCCAAAATCAGTAGCATTCTGCAACAAAGTTGGAATGGATTATGTAAGTTGTTCCCCTTACAGAGTACCTATAGCAAGATTAGCTGCAGCTCAGGCGGCACTTGAACAATAGAAATAGTTAAAACAAAAAAGCCTTCCAACTGTGGTTGGAAGGCTTTTTTATTAAAATAATTTAATTTACTTTTCGTAAATACAATGAAAATATTGAACCTTTGGGTGTGTTATCTGCAATTAAAATTTGCCCACCCCAATTTTTTACAGATCTTTGTACAATATGTAATCCCAATCCAGAATGGCCTGTTATACCGTATTTAAAACCTTCATTAAAAATCTTGTGTTTTATAGCATCCGGTATGCCCTTTCCATAATCAATTACTTTTACTTCACAAGTTTTTCCTGAAGATAAAATCTTAATATCAATTCTATCCGTTCCACTATGTACGACTGCATTCCTAATCAAATTATCTATAACCGAATTTAATGAATCATCAGCAAAGATTTTACACTTACCTTTCACGGAATATTCAATAGTATCATAGTTTTCTAAGATCTTTCTAAAATGTTTTCCAATATCATAAATGTTTAAGTTAGTTGATGAGATTAAAAACTCGTGCTCTCGCATTTTTGAAATGAGATCTGAGCTACTTTCAATATATTTTGCAGCGACATTTAAATTTTCATCATTCCGTTCTCTCTTAAAATTATTTATCGCGCTGTTAATTACAGCCAGATTGTTAGCAAGATCGTGTCTTAGGATTCTGTTAATAAGCCTGATCTGTTCTCTTTGTCGCCTGTTCTCTTCTTCAGATTTTTTTATTTTTGTGAAATCAATTAAAGATACAAAAATAACAGAATAATCTTTTTGATATTCTTTTGTTACAGACCACTGAAGATAAACATCAATTTCTTTGCCATCAACTGTCTTATTAACACACTCACCTTTATAATGTGTTTCTCCATTGGCTATACAAACAAGTTGCTCAATAAAAGTTCTTTGTGAGTCACTTGTAAATAGTGCTTGCAAATCAGTTAGAAGATCTTCTTTTGAATTTGCATTATACATCTCAATTGTCGCTTTATTTACATCTAATATTTTTATTAATCTTGAACATTTATCAACTTGTTCTGGGTTATTAGTAAAATACTCTTGAAAATCTGTTATACCTTTTGTACGTAATGACTCAATATACTTATAAACAGCAGAAAAATCTTCTTCCAAGATCGAGATTGGAGATTCATCAAAAAGATTTTTGTACCTGTCATCAGTTTTAAAAAATGCATTTTTTTCTGTTAAATTCATAAAAAACACCTAAAAAATATTATTAAAAGTTCGTTGCTTATGTTTACAGATTTTAAATTTGGGAATATGAATTACCTGTCAATTAGAAAATAAATTTTTATTTCATTTAATTATTTCAACAAGACACATTTACTCACAGCTTTTTCTTCTCCATTCACTATTAGCTTGAAAAAATAAACTCCTGAAGAGATAAGTTGGTTGTTATCGTCGGTACCGTTCCAAACAATACTGAATTTTGTTTCTCCTCGTCCTTCGATAAACTCGAGATGACACAAGCTCGGGGAAAAGTCTTTCACTTTTTGCCCTTTGATATTGTACACTTCAAGATTCACAAAATCGGAGTTTTGTGTTACTGAAAAAGAGATTGTAGTCGTTGGATTAAACGGATTTGGAAAATTAGTTAGATTGTAATCAGGCTTTAATAATAGGTCATCATCCACAGCTACAATTTCAGATACAAGTTTAATATCAGTAGAGTATAATCCAACTGTATATTCGCTTAATAAGTTTTCGTTAATATCAAAAACTTTAACTGTAAAATTCTGCCCCCATTGCCCACCAAGAACAAAAAGGTTATCATTATTAGAAGTTACCATTGTACCACCTGGAGAGAATGGATTTGAACTATCGTGATAGATCTCAAACGTATCTGCATCATAAGCATAAAGCGATGAACTAGAGCCATCAGCTACATAAACTGTATTATTTTGCATTAAAGCAAAATTACTTGTTACTCCGCCAATATCCAAAGTATTTGTAACTACATTAGATTCAGGGTCAATTATGCATATCTTACCAAATATTGCAACCCAATCTCCCCCACAACTCACGTGGATATTCCCATTAATTGCTGATAGAAATTGCGGATTAACTTCCGTTGGAATTGTTACCTCAACACTGAATGTAAGCAAATCAATAACACTAACAGAACAATTGGAATAACCGGTTCCGTAATCTGTATTTCCTACAAATAATTTACCATCCAAAATAGCCATTCCGGCAGGATTCCCACCAACAGAAATGGAACTTTCCACACTATCGGTATCAAGATTGATCTTATAAACTTTGTTAATCATCCCACCTGTAACATAAGCATAATTTTCATCAATAATAATATCATATGGATTAGAGGAGTTCTCAATATAAATATTCGTTATTGTACTACCTGTATTAATATTTACTTTCTGGATACTGTTATCTCCGGAATTCACTATATAAGCAAATTCATCTGTAAGTTCCACACGATTCGGTATCGAACCAAGAACACAAAACACATTTTCAACCTCACCCGCTGCAAAATCAATTCTGGATAAAGTTTCACTTCCCGAATTTACAACAAAACCAACTGTTCCCCACAAATTTAATGATATGAATATTATAAATATTACTAAACCTTTTCTCATTTTTTTA
>Ga0307989_1000698_pt1 | contig 20571 bp, 13 predicted proteins | sample EllFjometagen185_FD_203164 | JGI IMG/M metagenome (GOLD analysis project Ga0307989, IMG submission 203164) | Marine microbial communities from Ellis Fjord, Antarctic Ocean - #185 | ecosystem: Environmental > Aquatic > Marine > Unclassified | place: Southern Ocean | collected 2014-10-08
TAATAATAAAACTGAGTATATATTTACCGACTGATCAGACATCCCTGATCTCAACTGAAATTAAAATTTATATTTTTGTGTGCCCTATGAATATAAAAAGCATATCCGTATCACCATTCATGACTAATTGTTATATTGTTTCATGTCCTGAAACAGATGAGACTGCAATTATTGATGCCGGAGATGAACCTGAAAAACTGTTAAATTACCTCGATGAGAATAAGCTGAACTTAAAATATCTTATTAATACCCATGCGCATCTGGATCATGTCGGGGCAGTGATTGATATTCAAAGAGAGCGATCGGTGCCTTTTTTATTGCATCCAAATGAAGAAAGTGTCTTAAAAGGATTGAATCAAAGTCAGAAAATGTTTGGTTTACCAGACAGTGAAGTACCGACCATTGATCAATATATTGACAAAGATAGCCAAATAAAGCTTGGAAATCTGGTATTTAAAGTTATTGAAACCCCAGGACATACGCCCGGTGGTATCTGTCTGTTAACAGGAACGGTTTTGCTTGCCGGTGATACACTTTTTGCCGGAAGTATCGGAAGAACTGATTTACCGGGAGGTGATTCTGAAGCTTTATTGAGTTCCATTCAAAATCAATTGATGTGCCTGGATGATGCTGTCATGGTTTACCCAGGTCATGGACCATCGACGACAATCGGAATAGAAAGAAAATCCAATCCTTTTATACACAATCGATATGCATAACATATGTTAGCTGAATTTCTATACTGGTTAATACCTTACCAAATTTTTAAATCTGTATTTTTTCGGGCCGGTTTAACCTACCTGACCACCTATTTTCTCATCAATCTGTTCATTCCTAAGATTATCAAATTATTTAGACAGAAAGGTATCACCTCCGATTTCAAAGTTGCAAAAAACAGTAAAGGCCCTTATTCAGGTGCCACACCGATCATGGGGGGGATTATATTGATACCCGCTATCGTACTTTCTACAATACTTTGGGCCTGGTTAAATAAATACACAATATCTTTGTTGGTAATCATATCTTCTTTTGCCTTTATCGGTGGCATTGATGATATTATGAAAGTGTTTCATAAAAGGAAAATAGAGGCGGGTGTTGTGCAAAAAGGAAAACATGCAGATAAAGCAGATGGTATTTCTGGTAAGATTAGACTCTTATTTGAGTTTTCAATCACAAGCCTGGTTATCATGGGTATTTATTATTTTTCCAATGGCCTGGAAAACTATCTGGTAATACCCGGTATTCCAATTGCCAACTGGCACCCTGAAATACCAGTAATACTATTCATTCCATTTGTTATATTAGTGATTGTTGTGGGGGCCAATGCGGTTAACCTGACAGATGGTTTGGACTCCCTGGCAGCTGTTCCAATTATTACCTGTTCGCTTTTTATTGCTTCGGCGGCTTATATCGCTGGAGATCCTGAATGGAGCGAGCGATTACGGATTTCATTTATTGCCAGCGATATCAAAGAAGTAACCATATTTGCTATCGCAATCATCGCAGCCTGCATTGCCTTTTTAAAATTTAATTCACCACCCGCATCTATTTATATGGGTGATATTGGATCATTAGGTTTCGGGGCCTCCATTTGTACCATGTTTGTTTTTGTGAGATCTGAATTTTATTTACCTATTGTTGGTTGGGTATTTGTGCTGGCAGCCATTAGCTCAATCATTCAACGGGTCTGGTTCAAGATAGCCTTATGGAAAAAAGGTAGAAAGTGGGCGGAAAAAAACCGTTTTTTTTATAAAGCTCCCTATCATCATCATTTACAAGAAATGATGGAGTACCGCGAAGAAAAACATGATATTCGGTCAATCTGGCATGAATTCATGATTAAAATTGGCATGGGACAAATTTCAGATGAGAACAAGTATAAACAACGGGATCATATTAACAACAAAGTAATCTGGACCCATCATTTAAGAGCTGTTTCCTTATTGGTCATTGCTATGGTCATTTATTTCAAACTCCGCTAATTTCCCACTTAATTATTGTGATTTCAAAACGGCTATTTTCACAAGAACACTCAGATATTATTAAAAATTACAAAGACAGAGTTCCTGCTCAGATAATATCTGATATCCAAACCCTACACCAGCTAGTCACCAAACAACAAGGTCGCTTGGATGAATTACGACAGCAGAAAAATGCACTGTCCCGTAAAATCGCAACGGCAAACACCCCGAAAGATCACAATCATCAAGTCGTTGAACTGGCCAGTTCGCTAGCGCCGGAAATTAATTTATTGAGTAAAACACTTAAACACCACCATCAGAATCTCAAACAGTTATTATTACAGCTTCCCAATATACCGGATGCTAATACTCCGGCGGGTAAAACTTCAGAGCAAAATATAGTCAGTAAAGCGTGTTTAGAAATACCGACATTTGATTTTATCCCTAAAACCTATTGGGATCTGGACCAGGATATAGGACTCATAGATGCAGAACGTGGTATTAAATTAACCGGTAATCGTTTTTCAGTTTTAAATCCAGTCGGAGCATTAATGGAAAGGGCTCTGATAAACATGATGCTGGATATTCATACCCAGGAGTCTGGATACCAGGAGATGGGATTACCACTGTTAGTGAATGAAAGCACCTTAACCGGGTCTGGACATTTTCCGAAATTCTCCGATCAAGTTTATTCAACGGCACCAGATTTATCATTAATTCCAACCGCTGAGGTTCCTCTGGTAAATCTTTTTTCCGGAGAAAAACTAATCGAAAGCCAGTTACCTGAGAAACTGGTGGCTTATACGCCTTGTTTTCGAAGAGAAGCCGGAACTTATGGTAAAAAAGATAAAGGGTATATCCGTCAACATCAGTTTAATAAGGTTGAATTGGTTCAGATCGTTAAGCCGGAAAATTCACCCGAGATATTATTAGAGATATTAAATCAAGCTGAAACTATCGTACAACGCTTAAATCTTCCTTACCGGATTATTGAATTATGTGCTGGTGAATTGGGTTTTAGTGCCGCTAAGGGATTTGATATTGAAGTCTGGTTCCCGGGTAGTAAACAATATGTTGAAGTTTCCAGCTGTTCTAACTGTACTGATTTTCAATCCCGACGCGCCAACATTAAATTTAAACCCCGTGAGAATAAAAAAACCAGACTGGTTCATACCTTAAATGGCTCTGGATTAGCCGTAGGGAGGGTGCTTTTAGCTATTTTGGAAAACTTTCAACAAGCGGATGGTAGCGTTTTAATTCCAAAAACGTTATTACCTTACACGAAAGGCTTGACAAAATTATCTATAAAAAAGTAGTAATACAGATCACTTGGAGGGATGGGAGAGTGGTTGAATCCGGCGGTCTTGAAAACCGTTAAGCGTAAGCTTCGGGGGTTCGAATCCCCCTCCCTCTTCCAGACATATTACGGTCTGGAAAAATACATTTACAAAATAGCTGGTCAAAGAGTAGATATTTTGCAACTGTATTTATTAATTTGGTCATCCTAGAAATAGGCAAAACGGTTTAAGTACGCATGTAATTGATGAGTGGAGAGATGCCAGAGAGGCCGATCGGGGCAGATTGCTAATCTGTTGTACTCGCAAGGGTACCCGGGGTTCGAATCCCCGTCTCTCCGCCATTCAATTTTTTTTTAGTTGGCTGCACCCGTAGCTCAGCTGGATAGAGCGTCTGTTTGCGGAACAGAAGGCCATGGGTTCGAATCCCTTCGGGTGTACCACTAAAAATCAAACCAAACGTAAACAAGCTAAGGGAAACAACGCAAGACGTACTCATGTGACGTTTTGTGGAGAGATGTCCGAGTGGATGAAGGAGCACGCCTGGAAAGCGTGTAAATGGGTAACTGTTTCCGGGGTTCGAATCCCCGTCTCTCCGCCAGTTTTTTTTGGTGATCCGCGCAACTGAAAGGTACGAATCGTGTCAGATCCGAAAGGAAGCAGCACTAAGTATCGGAAGGTGTGTGCGGGTCACTTTCAGCCTCCGGATTGTACTGAACCAAAAACCAGTATTCAATATGTCCTACCTTGTCCTTGCCAGAAAGCTCAGACCTAAAACATTTCATGACATCATTGGTCAGGAACACATCTGGAAGACACTTATTTCTGCGATCAAAACCAACCGTGTAGCACATGCTTTTTTATTTACCGGCCCTCGTGGGACCGGGAAAACCAGTTGTGCCAGAGTATTAACCAAAGCCCTTAATTGTCTGTCTCCGGTTGAGCATGAACCCTGTAATCAGTGTGAAAACTGTCTTGAAATCAATAAAGGAATTGCTACTGACGTTTTAGAAATTGATGCTGCCTCCAACAGAGGTATTGAGCATATCCGGGAACTTCGGGAAGGGGTAAAGTTTTCGCCAGCCAAGTGTACTTATAAAATTTATATTATTGATGAAGTACACATGTTAACCACGGAGTCTTTTAACGCCTTGTTAAAAACCTTGGAAGAACCGCCCAGTCATGTGAAGTTTATTCTCGCCACTACGGATCATCATAAAGTCCCGATTACTGTTATTTCCAGATGTCAGCGCTATGATTTTACCAATATATCAGTCCCACCAATGGTGCAGTATCTGAAAAAAGTAGCTGCCAGTGAAGCTCTTAATATCAGTGAGTCCGCCTTGATGTTAATCGCAAATCATTCTGCCGGAGGGTTGCGGGATGCACTAACAACCATGGACATGTTAATCGGGCAAAGCAGCAATCAAATTCAGGATGATGAAGTCGTTGAAATGCTGGGTTTGAATAATATCAAGGAGGTAGATCAGCTCTTATACTTTATTGTTGAGAAAAATTTATCACAAGCGCTCGGGTATTTTCATGGCATAACGGCTAAGGGACGTTCCTTAACTCAATTAATTACTGATTTACTCAGGGCAGTTAAGGATCTATCCTTGGTTAGCTCGCTAAAATCAGATCAAATTCATTGGCACCAGTTTTTACCAGAGCAATACGAGACATACCAATATCTAGCGAAGCAAGTAACCCTGGCCACACTCCAACAATATTTTCAGATTCTATTGGACGTCGAAAATCAAATCAAACGAAGTTCTCAGGCTAAAATCTGCACTGAAATGGGCATCATCAAATTATGCGGTGTAGAATCCATTGCCGGAGTCGCTGAAGTACTGACATTGCTTAAAGAACACTCCCTACCGCCTAAAAAAAAAGACCTTAATTTGATTCAGGAGGCTATCAATGTCAACAATACCCCTAATAAGCGTACATTCAATCCTTCTGAAACTTTACCAGTTGAACAAATTTTACAGCAGAATAAGCCTATAGAAGATCACACTCCGGAACCATCAAACCCGGAAATTGTACCATTACAAAACCCTAAGATTTCTGTTGAAGCTGTAAACCCAATAGTCAGTGAGCCTCATTTACCAACGGAAACAGCGAAACTGCTTAATATTGAAAAACCTGTTCTGGAACCAATACCAGAACCCGAAGATCCAACCAATAGCGTTCAATCATTCACAGAAACTAGTGCAGTAGAAGAACCGGAAGTCCACCATCAAATCATCCAGTCTGAAACACCAAAACAGCCAGAGTCATCGCAAACCAGAAACGGAAACAGCGCGTCTCAAATCCTAAAAGATCAGGATTCTGAAAGCCCCGTTTTAAAAAAAACCGTTGAGGAATCCTCTAGCGAATTACCAGCAATTGAACCTCAGACCGCTGATCATGAAACAGTTCGGGTCGAAAAATCTGAAGAGATTGATAATCAATCAGAAAAACAAATTACTGACTCCAATTTGAAAATTGCCGATCAATGGCGTCTCTTCGTAGAAAATGTTGGGGAAAGTGGTAACAAATCATTGTTGTCTTTGTTAAGAAACTCCGTCATATTAGAATTAAGTGATAAAAAACTGGTTATTGGCTATCAAAACATTCAGATTTTTAGCCGGGAAAAAAAGCAAAGTATTGCGGATGTTGCCAGAAAGTTCTTCAATCCAGATATAAAAGTACACTATAAAGAACAGGATAATGGTCTTGCAGCTTCAATAAAGAACCAAAAAGATACGGCACTACTGGAACAAGAAAAGGCTTTGAAGGAAAAAGCCGCAAATAACCCAAAAGTTCTCAAAACACTGGAGATATTTCCCGGCAGTGAAATCAAAAAAATAACCCTTTTAGAGGAGATTGAAAATGATTGATGGTTTAAATATGAATGATCTTTTGGAAAAAGCAAAGGAGATGCAGGAGAATTTTTCTAAAAAGAAAGAGGAAGCTGCACAAAAAATGATTGATGTAGAAGTTGCCGCCGGTATGGTGAAACTTACAATGAATGGTAACATGGACCTATTATCCATCAATATCGATCCTGAAATTGTGGACAAAGACGATATATCAACCCTGGAAGACCTGGTTCGTTCGGCTGTTAACGAAGGTATTCGGCAAGCCAGGGAGTTGGGAACTTCAGGGATTGCTGATATGGTATCCAATTTTAATTTACAGGACCTTGGAAAGCTTAATCAATAATTATGTTACCCCTATCATTAGAACAGCTCATTCAGGAATTATCAAAACTACCTAGTATTGGTCGAAAAACGGCTAAAAGACTGGCATTCTCCATTTTAGAAAAACCAGATAGTGAAGCCCATCATTTAGCTGAAGCAATTATTCAGGCAAAACAGAATATTTCTTCCTGCAATATTTGTTATGGTTTATCGGAAGAAACTATTTGCAGTATATGTGCTAATCAGAAACGGAATCAGGATATCATTTGCATTGTTGAAGAGCCTAAGAATATCTATACCATCGAAAAAGGTGGTTTTTATTTTGGTGTTTATCATGTTTTACATGGTGCGATTTCACCGATTCATGGTGTTTCACCGGATCATTTAAAAATTCGGGAATTGGAATCCAGAATTCAAAACACCGCACCCAAAGAAATTATCATAGCTACTAACCCGACTATCGAAGGGGAGGCCACTGCTCATTATTTAACAGATCTTTTGCGAGACCGCGTCAACATTATATCACGAATCGCTAGAGGAATACCTTCCGGTAGTGATATGGAATTTGCAGACTCGGTAACACTTACCCGCGCTTTCGAAGGCCGAACAGACTATTTTCGAAGCCAATGAAGCGTTATCTTTAACATTATTTCTACGAGGGATTATGGATATTAAGTTTTCAGTAAAACCAAACTTTCAGAATGTTATTATTTTTGTTAATAAGGCAGGGGATTTACTCGTTTCAAACACCTGGAAAGAAAAAAACAAAAATACAGTATCTTTTCTTAAAGATTTTACTAATTCTGCCAAATTTGGAAAGAGTAAAGAGTTACTGCATCATCTTTATGCCCAGGATCTGACAGAAATTTTGCTAGTAGCCATAGACAATACCCCAAAACAGCTGTCTTTCCTAAAAATCGGTGGGAAACTAGGAAAAAGAATACTAAAATGTAAATTTAAAGACGTTACCCTGATTTTTCCAGATCACAATAGTCGTGACAAAAGATTAGCCCATAATCTTCAGACATTGCTTGAGGGTATTTTATTAGGATCTTATGAGTACAAAGCTTTTCAATCAGATAAATTACAAAACAGTGTTTTCAATACACTCATTATCAATAGCAAGAAAAATAAAGCCCTCGGTCAACAGGTAGACAGTGCCAAAATCATGGCTGAATCGGCTAACATATCCAGAGATTGCAGTAATAAACCCGGGAATCATTTTCTTCCCATCGATTTTAAGAAAGCTTGCCAGCAAGTCGCAAAAGAATCGACTCTGAAATTTGAAGTTCTCACTGAAAATCAAATGAAAAAACTCAACATGAATTGTTTGTTGGGTGTTAGCCAGGGGTCAGAGAATCCTGCCTACTTAAATATCATGTCCTATCAAAGCAAAACCAAAAAAGCACAAACCCTGATGCTGGTTGGAAAGGGAATCACTTTTGATTCTGGTGGTATTTCCTTAAAACCCTCACTCGGCATGGGTGAAATGAAACATGATATGAGTGGTGGTGCAGCAGTGCTGGGTGCCATGCGAATCATTGGTTTAATGAAACCGGATGTGAATGTTATCGCTTTGATACCAGCAGTTGAGAACCTGCCGGGTGGCAAAGCTTATAGACCCGGTGATGTATTGACGGCTTCAAATGGTAAGACTGTCGAAATTGGAAGTACAGACGCAGAAGGTCGCTTGATTTTATGTGACGCCTTAGCATACGGAATCAAACGCTTTAAGCCAGATGCTGTGGTAGATATTGCGACTTTAACCGGAGCCTGCGTGGTTGCTTTAGGAAGCTACAACATCGGTATGATCCCCAATAATCCAGACATTACTGCTCGTTTAAAAGCCGCCGGATCGCAAACAGAAGAATATGTTTGGGAAATGCCAGCCAATGATGAGTATGAAGAGCTAATCAAAAGTAAAATTGCCGACTTAAACAACATTGGCGGTCGTTGGGGGGGGATGATAACCGCTGGCATATTTTTAAGACATTTCGTGGGAAAAACGCCTTGGGCCCATCTGGATATCGCCGGTGTTTCCAATGATGTTAAACATATCGATTTTCAACCAGATCATGGCGCTACCGGATCGGGAGCAAGGCTCTTGGCTCAGCTGGCACTGAACTGGGCAAGTAAATAATAGAACAATTTTTTGGTTTTCCGACCCCATGGAAAACCAAAAATTATCCGATTTGATCAACAAAGCTTTTCCTTGATTTTTAAAAGTGAAATCAATATCGTTAATGCAACGCCAATTTTGATTTGATTTGATTTAATAGTTAATAAATAAAAGGGATAAAATGGCCTCTTTTTTTAAGACGATGTTGAATTTCGCAAAAAACGAACCTAACCAGTACTTATACCTTATTCCCGGTGAAGATAATTTAGCCATGTGGGAAATACTGGATCAGGAAGAGCTGGAACGTAGAATCAAGCAAAATATGTTAGAAGACGGATGTCGACTATTTCGCGTTGATCAGGAATACAAAGTACGATTTGAACGAATGACTCATATTGAATAAATAAAAAAAATTCAGGCATTGCTTCAATTTAGGCTGCCATTAAAATACAGCTTCAGTCTTCCAACAGCTCTTTTCAGATAAAAATTAACAGCATGACAACTATTTCAGGGGCAAAGCAAACGCCCATGATGCGACAGTTTAATAGTATCAAAGCCAGATATAGTGATTCCATTCTTTTTTATCGAATGGGTGATTTCTATGAAATGTTTGGTGATGATGCTGTTATTGCAGCAAAAATCCTCCAGATTCAACTAACTTCCCGGAATAAAAATAAGGAAAATGCCATACCGATGTGTGGTATTCCTCATCATGCGTATGAACAATATTTAAACAAACTCACTGCTGCCGGATACAAAGTAGCCATTTGTGAGCAAACGGAAGATCCCAGCCAGGCAGAGGGCATTGTTAAGCGGGATGTGGTTAGAGTAGTAACTCCGGGAACGGTAACAGCTTCGGATTTACTGGAGGCTAATACTAATAATTTTATTTGCTCTCTATTTTATCATCAAAAACAGAAAAAGATAGGGATTGCTTTTTGTGATCTAACCACTGGAGAGTTCGATCTGGATGAAATAGAATTAATACCAGGGATTAGAAATTTGATTGATCTGCTATTAATCTATCAACCTAAAGAAATTCTACTCCCCAAAATATCTGATACGGATTTAAAAACGCAGTCTGAGCAGGAATTTCAAAACGAGTTACTGAACATATTTCAATCCCTGGCAGATAAACCTTACATTGAATATATTGCGGCATTCCAATATCAGACCAAGCAATGTAATCGAAACCTGTGCGAACATTTTAAAGTCGCTAACCTGGACGGTTTTGGGCTGGATGAGATTAAAATTGGAATATCTGCGGGCGGGGCACTCCTGACTTATCTGAAGGAGACCCAAAAAGATACACTGGCGCATTTAAATCGTATTAAGCGAATCCAGAAAGATGATAAAATGTTCCTGGATGAAGCAACGATCCGTAATTTGGAAATATTTCAAAATTCAATGGGTTTATCACCCAACAATGCGACTTTATTTGGATTATTAAACAGCACTAAAACTGCCATGGGAGGCCGGAAGTTAAGGCGCTGGTTATCCTCACCTTTAATTGATATTAATGCTATCCGCTATCGTATTGCCATTGTTGGTTCTTTAGTTCAACAAACATCAAAAATCGGCGATATCAGGGTAATTTTAAGTAAAATTGGTGACCTGGAGCGACTTATTTCCCGGATAACGATGCCAAATGCAAATATCACTGATTTGGTCAGGCTTCGTGACAGTATCGATGCGATGCGGGATTTGAAAAAAAAGTTTGATGAACTCAATGGTAAAGAAATTCAATCCATTGTTTCTAGTTTCGATGATCTTTCCGATATTTATGAATTACTTTTTAGTTATATTTTGGAGGCCCCTAAGAATAAAATCACAGAAGGGGGGTTCATTAACAATGGTGTTGATGATCAGCTAGACCATTTTAGAGACCTGATGAAAAACGGCAAGCAATTAATTGCCAACATGGAAGCTCAAGAGAAAGAGAAGCATGAAATTAATTCACTGAAAATTGGCTTCAATCGGGTATTCGGATACTATATCGAAATATCAAATATATATAAGAACAAGGTTCCGTCTCAATATGTTAGAAAACAAACGCTGGTAAACAGTGAACGATACATTACAGAAGAGTTAAAAGAGCTTGAAGAAAGTATTCTAACCGCCGAAGATGAATCCAGAGCGCTAGAACTGAAATTATATCAAGATCTGAAACAGAGATTGTTGAACGAAACCAGCCGCATTCAAAATACAGCCTCAACACTGTCTGAAATTGATGTTTTTTGTTGTTTTGCCAATAACGCACTGCAATTCAATTACACTCAACCGGAATTTTATGATCATCCCAATGTTCAAAAGGTTGAAATTATTGATAGTCGGCATCCGGTTATTGAACAGTTGGATTTAGAAGAACCATTTATCCCGAATGATATTTATTTGGATGCCAATGGGAAATTTATCTCCATTATTACTGGCCCCAACATGGGCGGTAAATCAACATATATGCGTCAAATGGCCTTAATTGCTATGATGGCCCAGACGGGTTCATTTGTGCCGGCCCACTCAGCAAGGTTACCAGTTTTTGACAGAATTTTCACCCGGGTGGGTGCCGCTGATAACTTAACCCGCGGACAGAGTACTTTTATGGTGGAAATGAGTGAGGCCTCGGCCATCATTAATAATGCCACTGCTAATAGTCTTATTATCTTAGATGAGATTGGTCGTGGAACCAGTACCTTTGATGGTATCAGCATCGCATGGGCGATGGTCGAGCATATTCATGAAACGAAAGCTTTGACGCTTTTTGCCACCCACTATCATGAACTTATTTTATTGGAAGAATCGCTACCGGGAGTGAGTAACTCCAAAGTGGTCGTTGAAGAGGAGAATGAGAATATCATTTTCCTTAGAAAAGTAATCCCGGGAAAAGCGGATAAAAGCTATGGAATACAAGTAGCCAGGTTGGCTGGATTACCCACTGAAGTTGTTAACAACGCCAATAAGGTTCTGAAAAAGCTGGAAGCTGCTGAAAAAAAATTCAAAAACAGTGATGTAAATGGGAATCATTTAGAAACTGCAGAAAAAGAATTGAATAGTATAGAATCAGCTGCAATGGGAACGGATTCTATTCAGGAGCATTTTCAAACCAGCTTCATGGCTCCAGAAGAACCCTGGGTAGCAGAAATTAAAAAATTTGATATCAATCGAAAGACACCATTTCAGGCAATGGAGTTTTTGCATAAGTTAAAGAAAAAAATTTCCGGATATTGATAGTCATGAAATATTTCCTTGTATTATTGTTTACCGGTGTTTTCCTGTTTAGCTCAATGGTATTTGCCGACAATATAGATGTGCGCTACGATAAAGCGGCTAAATATTACCACAAATTATTTGAGGATGACACATTTAAACAATTAGAATCTAACTGGATTAAGACCATTAGATATTTTGAATCAATTTATCAAAATCATTCAACACATTCTAAGGCACCAGCAGCAATCCTCAGTAGCGGGAAATTATATCGGGCTTTATATCAATATAATTTAAAGTCTATTTATCTTGATCGCAGTAATATTGCCTTTAGAGCTTTAGTCAAAAAATATCCAAAGTCAGCTTTGTCAGATAATGCTCAATATTTATTAGCAGAAAACTATGAAAAATTTAGTAAAGATAAAAACCTGGCGAATTATGAATATCAAAAAGTAATTGAGTTGTTTCCCGATAGTGATTCCGCACAAGAAGCCCGAATTAAGGTTCAAGAATCCAAACCTGCACAAAAAGTAGAACCGATGGGTGTCGATTCTTCTGAGGGATTTGATGTCGTCGATTTAACCCAAGCCAAATTTGGTGGTTTGCAAACAGAAGCCGTTAATCAACAAGATTCTCTGACCATGGTTTCCAAAGTGGATTATTGGTCGACATCAGACTGGTCTAGGATGGTTATTAATATCCATGGCGAAATTCGATATAGATATCAGGGATTAGAAGCAGATCCGGAAAAAGGAAAAGGGGAACGCATTTTTATCGACATTTTCAATGCCTATATTCCACCCGAATTTCAAAAGAGAATTTCTTCAAGAAGCGGATTGATTAAACAAGCCAGAATTGGACAATTTGATCCAACCACCGTTCGAATTGTATTAGATTTAAATAGCCTGGACAAAATCAAGGTTTTTGATTTTTCATTACCCAATCAGTTCAAAATTGTTGTGGATATCCTTGGAAATGGTAAGAAACCCAAACCCCTTGTTTCATCAATAGCTATTCAGGAAAAGAAAACAGTCGAAAAATCAAACGACCAGATAACATCATTGTCAAAAGCTTTCGGATTAAAAATTAATACTATTATTTTAGACCCGGGGCATGGTGGTAAAGACCCGGGAGCGACTGCATTTAATATTCATGAAAAAGATATTGCTCTAAAAATTGCTAAGCTTTTAAGACAAGTTATTTTAAAACAGAATCCCAATCATAAAGTTTTGTTAACCCGTGACAGAGATGTGTTTCTAAGCTTGGAAGCCAGAACAGCATTTGCCAATAAAAATCATGGAGATTTATTTATTAGCATTCATGTTAATGCCAGTGAGAAAGAAACCGTTCACGGTATTGAAACATATATATTGAACCTCACCACTGATGCAACAGCCTTGGCCCTGGCAGCTAAAGAAAATCAGTCAAACTTAAAAAACATAAGTCATTTACAAAGCATTCTAAATGATTTAATGACAAACTCTAAAATTCACGAGTCTAATTCATTAGCACTGAACATCCAAAAAAGTACCGTTGGTCAAATTCAAGCAAATTTATATAAAGGTCTCAGTGATTTAGGGGTTAAACAGGCACCTTTTATTGTTTTGCTAGGCGCCCAAATGCCAAGTGTCTTAATCGAAGTGGGTTTTTTGACGAACAAAGAAGAACATCAATATTTAACATCAGGACAATATCACCAAGCTTTAGCTGTGGGAATTTTTAACGGTATCGATCAATACATTAATTGAAGGTAACTATTTAGTTATTCCTTAACCTTGTTGAAGTATCAGATATGCTTCATTCTTTGCTTAAGCCATTTTTTTTATAATATCGAACTGAATGCTTACAATTGAACAACTAAAAAATCATTTATGAATAAAAGCAGATATAGTCTTATCGGACTAATTATTATTATACTATTTTCGTTATTTTCCTGTAGTTCTTATGATATAAACTATTCAGAAGCAACACTCAGTAAAAACAAAGAAAATTTTATTTCCCAAAAAGAGGAGGTAGATTTGAACTATAATTATCAGGCTTTTGATTTATTGGGAAAGAGTGCAGCTATTTTTCTGGTCAACAATTCAGCGAAAACGCCCCCGGTAATTATTAACAATTTGGATCAATTATTTACAAAAAAACTCCTGGAATCAAATTTGTTTGTAGCGGTAAAACCAAGTGAACAGGTTAATAAACAATTAATCAAACAGGCACAGATTAAACAATTATCTGAAATTTATCTGGATACCTTAACCAATATATCAGTTTCCGATAAAGATATTTCCAGGCCAATGGCAGAGTATTTGAATGTTGATAATTTAGTTGTACTTCAAATTGATAACTGGCCTTGTTCTGAGTGTTTACTCGATGATAGAATTAGAATTAAAATTAAAATTGTAAATGCCCATTCCAGCGCTATTTTATGGACTGGAATTGATGAAATTTATACCTTGAATTATCAATCTGATCATTTCCCGGAAATGGCAAACATATTGCTGACAGATCTGTTTCAAAATTTTTATAATAGATTTAAAATTAAGTGGCATAAAAAAAGATACCACCAACTCGTACAATTAAATTAAGTTTAGACATTATGAACTTTAAACCTGAAAAAAATGAACATAAAAAGGAATTTGATTTCAAAATTCCTGATTATCTCAAACATCATCCTTTTGTTGTTTACTTAAAAATATATCAGAATCAGCACAAAGTAATCCACACTCTATATCAGGGATTGATCTTCTCTTTTTCCGGTTTTTTAGTTTTGATTAGTTTTCTAATTTATAACGCCTTAGATAGTAGTTTTGTACCCTGGTGGGGAGTTGTGATGCTTGGCGTTATTGATGCTTGTTTATTTTTTGGCGTCATTAAAGCAGTGATGGAACTGAAGCAATACCGGGTAAAAAGTCAGGAAGTGTTAGTTCAATTGTTGAATTTTATTCAAAACGACACTAATGGTAAATTACTGGTCACCAAAGGCAGTCATCTGGCTTCAAAGACTAAGAAAAGAATTTCACCAAAAATCGAACTTTTAACTGCTCGAAAAGCTTCAGTCCCGACAGAGCCATATAAGGGGTGGGATATTCAACACTGTCCACAGTGTAAAGCATCATTTGAAATGTCTAAAGAAGAGTGCCCTTTTTGTCATCATAAACTAGGATTTCCTCAAATTCATTAAACCCGAAGGGTTCATTCTTTTAGCTGCTTACTCATTGTCTTAACAACCAATTGTGCTTTTCGAACGCCTCTAAACGTATTGTCTTTCAGGCTACAGGCAATTTGGTAGCTACCCGGTTTTTTAAAATAACGTTGTCCTTCCCAAAAGACCAATTCCAATTGGTGATTTAAATTCCATTTCAGGTGATTACCGGATAATACCACCGGATTGCCTAATTCCATATTATTTAACATAAAGTAGGGTCTGGCATTACCCTGTCCAAAGGGGGCCATTTGATTGATTTTATCTACTAGTTCAGGAGTAAGCATATTGGCTGTCACTTCAATGTCTGTTTCAAAACAGTTAGCATTATCAGTCGATGTGGTTTGCCGGCATTGGGCGTCAAACAGATCTTCAAATTTTTCCAAATCCTCTTTATGCAATGAACATCCAGCGGCATTGGCATGACCACCGTATTGAATTAAAAAAGAACGACAGCTTTCCAATAATTTTAAAATATTTTGATTTTTTGATCGGCATGATCCTTTAAGTATTCCGTCATCACCACTCGTTAAAGCAATGGCCGGCATATGATATTGATCGGATAATCGATTGGCAATAATTCCAATTAAACCTTCATGAAAAGAAGCGTCATAAACCACCAAGCTCGTTTTTGTTTTTACCTTTTCATCAGCGATGGTTGTTGCTTTTTGATATAATTTTTGTTGAAGCTGTTTTCTCGATTTATTTAACTTCTCCAGTTTAAAATAACTTTTAAGCGCATTTTCATTACTGGCCGGTTTTAAAAAATCTAAGGCAATGGAGGCATCCTGCATTCTCCCGGCAGCATTTAACAGAGGAGCTATCTTAAAATTAATAGTATCACAATTGAAAAATTGGGTGTTACTGTTTTGGGCAAAAGTTGTCAGATAAGTATAAAATGAGCCTGGATTTGGCAGTTGGATTTTCCTGCTCATTTGTTCTAATCCGAATTTAACAAAAAACCGGTTCAATCCAACCAAAGGTACCTGATCAGCCACTGTCCCCAAAGTAACCAAATCTAAGAAATCCAGGAGATTTGGTTCAGGTTGGGTATCTGACCAAAATCCCTGGTCACGTAAAACTGCTCGAATAGCAATGATGAATAGATAAACCACCCCCACACCGCAAATATCGTCATGTGGGAAAGCACAACCTTCTAATTTTGGATTTATAACTTCACAATCCGGAATTTGCCCTGGCAGTGGGATATGGTGGTCAGTAACAATGACCTGGATCCCTTGTTTCTGGAGTTTTTCTATTTCAACCCTGGCTGTTATCCCATTGTCGGCAGTGATGATTAGATCCGGTTTTAGATCAATCAAAGCTTCAATAGATTTATCACTAATACCGTAACCATGTTGAAAGCGATTGGGAATAAAGGTAGAATATTCAGAATAGTTTAAGGTTGCAAAAAAACGAATTAACAGTGCCACAGATGTTACACCATCAACATCATAATCTCCAACAATAACAATGTGTTTTTTATTCTTCATCGCCTCCACAAATCGTGAAACTGCTTTATCAATATTCTTCAATAAAAATGGAGAGGGGATATCAGAAATTTTGGGATTTAAAAACTGTTCCCGTTGATGACTTGGGATTTTTTCTAAAATGACATTTAAAATCTGCTCATTAACATCAATTTTCGATTTTGCTTGAAACCAATTGTTTAGTGAGTGATGTGTTTTAATTTTAAAATTATCGATCATTTTCCACCACCAATTACTTTAAACCTTTTTCTTTTTGATTTTTTTGAATCTAAATTCTTACAAAAGTATCGTGCCTGTTCTAGAAAAGAAACCTCTGATTGTTCATTAGTACCATCTTCAAATTCTTTGATAATACTACTAAAATGAATTCTGGATTCAGCCAGATGCTTAAGTTTATAACAGGAAAGCCCTTGTAAAAATAACCACTCTGCTCGGAAATCGAGTGGAGGCTCAAATTTATCCAGTACCTGTTTACATTTTTCCCAATCCTGCATATTTCTATAGAGTAAAATTTGTTTAATATATAACGCTTTTAGGTCATATTCAGTAATGGTTCTTTCCTGCTCAAATTCAGATATTAATTGATCAAAAGAATCCGGATTATACATTTTACCGTTGTATCGTGGAAAATCGATCAGGTTTATTTTATATCGGTACCTATTATTTTGTGAGCTGACGGGAGCTTTGATAATCCTTTCTACTCTAGATTGCAATGAGATTTCCTCTAGTTGAAGATTATCTAAAATAAATGGTAGCGACGCGCCACAATTTTTACACTGATAACGATCCGCTATCCATACTGCAGATTCATTAATTTGAGCAGATTTTAAAACAGCGGCCTCATCCACAAAAATTTCCTGAATTGAATATCGGTAAGTATTACTACACTTTTTACAACTTAAGCGAACGCGTTGGTTTAAACGCCAATTTTCTGAATTGGAAACAAAATCTAAATCTTTTTTTATGGCTTCCGGGATATCATGATCAAAAATTTCGCATATTATGCCAATGCGAGAAGCAATTTCATACTCTTCATTTTTATATTTTTGAAACATTTTCGGAATATATCTCGTATCCGGCAGAGATTCAATAATCTGATACAACAATTCAGAATGATACAAACTAAGATAATCAAAATGTTTATTCACTATCTGAAAAATAGCATCCTTATCGATATTCTGGTAACTATTGAACATCTGCAACGCATAGTCGACCGCAACCAAATCCAGCTTTTGAACATAATAATCAAAATTGTGGTAATAAATCAGAAAAAGGCCATGTCCTAAATTTTCGGAATAATTTGGATTTGGAAAAATAGAATGCCAGGATATATCATAAGCTAAAAGTTCCGATCGGTTAAACTGCCATAAAATTTCATTTCGATTAGCTGATAGTTTAGGTACGGACGTTTCAGGAGAAATTTGAACTTGTTCAGCTGTCCATTGTGGTGGATTTGGAAAGAAAAGCTTTAATATTTTTTCACGATGCGTCGAGAGTAATAAAGAAGAGTGATAATACTTGGCGATATTTTCAAGATTTTTTCCCGGTTGAAGGAGCCATTGCTCAATACATCGATTTAAAACAATAATTAAAGGGATTGATAATAAAAAAAACAGATCCAATTCTAATATTTTAGGGATAGTATTTGCCAGTTTATTATGGTTCCGGAGATATCCAGTTAAAATATATTTCAGTTTCGAGTGATTCTGTTTTAAATCTGTCTGAATGTTTGTTAACTGTTCTATCCATTTTGCGATATTGGAAACGAACAATTTGGAATCTTTGAGTGTAAATCGTTGAAGTTTATCATCAACGACAAAAGAGTCATCAATATATTTCCAATAGTTCAAATCATTTTGATTAGGGGCAAATCCTAACAAAGAGTAACACTGCACATAAATAGAACTAATTGAATATCCTTTTGAAACATTTTGCATCAACCACTCTATTAACTCAACTTTACCAAATTGATCAATTAATTTTTGAGTGAGATCCGCATCGGAATGCTTATCTCTAATTAGGAAATATCGATTTAAAATTTTTTCAAAATCGTCTTCCGTTTCACAATACTGTAATAAATCTGATATCATTAAGGAACTTTTCAGACTGTCATCCTGAACCAGTGATAATTTTTCTAAAACAATATCAAAATGTTTGCGCCGATTAATTTTAAGAAAAGAATAAATGGCGGCTTCAAATTCAAGGCTGGTTGAGGTTGAATTGTGAATAACCTGAGTAAACCATTTTTCAAGCAGTGTTTTTGAGAAATCATTAGGAAATTGACTTAGTGTTAAGGCCGCTGCAAATTTAAGTCTCCCCTCTTCTTCACGGAATATTTTAATTAGATTCGGAATATATTTCTCTGAATTCAATTCTGCTATTTTTGAGATAACAGTTTCCTGAATATCTTCAAAAGGTGATTCAAGAAAATAAGGAAAATAATCCTCGATATTAGGCGGATTATCCTGTATTAAACGAAATGCACCCCACATGGCGATGTTTACATTCCGGGACTGTAAAGCTTTAATAAGAATTTTTTCATCAAACATACTGATTTATAAAAATAATCTAATATAGAATGTTCAATTCATTCTATGAGGTTCTAATCTATTAATTAAATATTGCAACTCAGTCTGCTTATTATTTTGGTTTGTTGCAAGTATTTAGGCGTTTGAAAATAAAATTACTTAAGTAACTATTTTGAAAACTAAGTTCTTTTTTAATATTGTGTCGTAACAAGTATTCCTGCATTTTTTCCTGCTGCCCTGTTTTTAAATACAAACCGATTAGTCGATAGTGAAACAATTGATTAAATTTATGGTCGAATGACTGGAGTGATTCCAGAATTTTAATCGCAGTTTGAAACTGCTTCTGAGTTTCCAGTAATAATGATAACAGTTGCGCAATCTCAACATGTTCCGGCCATATATCAAAACCTGATTTGAGTATTTCCATGGCCTTTTCAATCTGACCGGTTTGTATCAAAGCATCAGACAATAGTATATGAATAGCCCCCTTGGCCCTGAGTGTCATAACATACGGTTTTAAAAAGGTAATTACCTCCTGAATTTTTTGGGTGCGAAATAGTAATTTGGTATTGGTTAAAATCGCATCCAATAAATCCGGTGACTCCTTTAAAACCAAGGACAGTTTTTTCCCAGCAGATTCATAAAAACCTTTCTCAATATCCATATCGGCCAATTGGGTTTCCACTTTAAAAGAATACACACTGGTGCTTAATTGATTTAACAAAGAAAGTGCCTTGGTATAGTCACCTTTTATTTTATAGATTAAGGCCTGATAAAATTTGCTGAAAGAATAGCTTAAACCGGGATCATAATTTTCTATGACGTTTTCCAGCGCTATCATATCACCTAAATAATAGGTCATATCCAGATATTTAAGTAAAACATCACTATTTTGGGGACTGATACTGAAAGCCTTTTCAATATAAAACTTTTCACTACTAGTATCGTTTTGTAGTTCTGAAATCTTTGATAAGTATAAATAAGCTTCAGCAAATTCCGGTTTTAAAGATAAAACTTTTTGAAAACTGGATTCAGCCGAGGCATACTCTTTTTGATTAAAAAGCCTTAACCCCTGAATAAAATGCAATTCAGAATTTTCTGGATATTCTTTTAATAATTGTGATAATTCAGTATTAAAATCGGGATTTTTTTGTGTGTAATAATCAATACGAATGGACAGGATATCAATCGTTTTTCCACTGCCTTGAAATCGATTAATTAAGTCATCCGCTTGATGGTATAAGCTTGACCTTAAATATAAATTGGCTAGTTTCACAATCAAGTCACGATTGTTTTCCTTTGTCTTTAGTAAATTCTCTATTAATTCTTTAGCCTTAAATAAATTACCTGTTTGAAAATATAAATCAGACAATAAAATATTTCCAGCAATTGAATTCGGGTTTAGTTTCAGTATTTCACTTAACTCAAGAATTTGATTCAAGGCTTCTGCATCTGTTTGAATGGTCTTATATTTTAATTTACTTTGAAGTAACAAGGCATCAAAAAATAGCGGTTCTATACCGAGCACAATTCCTAAATATTCTTTGGCCTCCTCTGTTTTACCAGCTTGGTGGTAAGATAAAGCTAGAT
>Ga0307989_1000699_pt1 | contig 20565 bp, 16 predicted proteins | sample EllFjometagen185_FD_203164 | JGI IMG/M metagenome (GOLD analysis project Ga0307989, IMG submission 203164) | Marine microbial communities from Ellis Fjord, Antarctic Ocean - #185 | ecosystem: Environmental > Aquatic > Marine > Unclassified | place: Southern Ocean | collected 2014-10-08
AAGTAGTATGTCTTCTTTTGTTTGAGTCAAATGGAGATATTCTTACTAATCGATGTACTCCAGATTCACTTTTTAAGTAGCCATTGGTATTTTTTCCTGTTACTTCCAAAGTTACTGATTTAACTCCGCCCTCAGCTTCAAGGATATCCAAAATTTGTGCTTTATATCCCTTCTTTTCTATCCAGCGCATATACATACGCAGAAGCATATTCACCCAGTCACAGGCCTCAGTCCCCCCAGCTCCAGAATGAATCGTTAGAAAAGCATCATTACTATCATATTTTTCTGAAAGTAGAGACTTTATATATAAAATATCATACTTCTTTTTAGCTCTTTTAATTTGATCTGAAATATCATCTTCAACTTCACTTATATCAGGTTCATCTTTATATAACTCATAGAAATCATTAATTTCCTGAGTTTCTATGAGTAATTTATTCCATGGATCAATGGTCTCTTTTAAAGTAGATATTCTGGCATAAGTTCTTTCGGCATCTTCACGGTTATCCCAAAATGTTGGGGTAAGAGTTTTTTGTTCAAGAACATGTAGTTCTTCTTGTATTGTAACTGCGTCAAAGACGCCTCCAGGCATCCTGAACTTCTTTTAGAAGCTTTTCAAGAATAGGGATATACTCAGTGATCATAATTATTCCTTCTATTTCAGCAACTTTTAAATATTTCAAAAGAATCAAAACACAGGTTTCATTCTTTATTGGTAATCTTTACATAATTCTATTTAATTTTCTCAATTCTAATCTCAAATGAACATTGCCAAATTTCTTCAGGTCCAAGATCCAGATCCCAAACAGGCAGCAGTATTGAATACTGATATATTTCTTCTTCCCCAAACAATGTATTTATTAGAGTATTATAGGTATTTTTAAATAATGTATATCTTTTATCTGAAGTCAATGTTAATAATGTTTTTTTGAAATTATCTTTTATTACAATTTTCTTAACATTAAACATAGTAATCTTTCCATCACCTATTTTTCTGGCATGTTGTGAATCTTCCGCCACCATACTAAGAAACTCATCACCCTCAAAAGCAAAAGATATATTCTGTTCAATCCCAAATTTTGTTTCCACTCTTCCAAGTGATAAATTCTTAATTTTATAAATCACTTCCAGAGAGTTTGCTTTAAAAGCATATGTTTTAGTTAATAAAAGTTTTATCCCAGAGCTATAAGGCAATTCCACTTCTAACGAAAAGAAAATTTCACGGTTATTCTTATCAAGCTTATTCAATGTATAGAGTTTTGATTCTGTTGTGAAAACTCTTTTCTCACCATATTTTTTATAATTCTTAAGATCAAATTGAGAATGAATAAAGATATCAGAAAAAGAATTCTGTTTTTTATCATTAACCCCAACAATCTGAGTTGTTTCAACAGATTCATCTGAATGCCCTACAAAGGTATCCAGATAATTCCAGGAGGTAACTAGGTAATCCAGCTCTGCAAGGCTTCCCCCCTTAGCATCTACAATCGCAGTAATGTTTTTTCCTCGAAAAATATATTCATCTAATCCATCAAAATCAAAATCAAATGGAGCAATTGATGATGAAAAAAGTCCTTTTTCTCTTGAGGATCTTTCTGCTTCAATTAAATGAGAGTAATTTTCTTTTCTAAGATAATTGTGATATAGCCCACCCCAATCAGAAAAAGTAAAAGCACCAAAACTCTCTCCTTTTAATATTTCTGAAGAGGAGATTTTCTTTAAACTTTTTTCTTTTTTTATACTACTAGTTAGTTTTTGTGAATAATTTAGTTTACCATATAAAAAATTCAACTCCGGGTATCTCAAAAACATTTCATTGTAATTATTTATTTTTCCAGGCATTGAACTATTCCCAAAACAACCAGAAGCTAAATACTTATTCTCAAAAGTCGAAACACTTTCAGATTCTGCTTGTGGCAAAGTGGTTAAAATATTTTGAGCTTTAACAGTTTCAAATAGATTTTCAAGAAGTCCTATTAACTCTTTGCCGTCTTTGAGAATAAAATCTGAAATTAATTTATTAGCATCCAGCATTATTGTTACAGGACCTTCTTTCTTCAGAGAAACTGAATATTCTTCTAAAATAGTTTTAATATTATTTGCTAAAACTGCATCTGTAAACTCTCTGCTTATTGGGAAAATATTTATGGTATTTCCCATTTCCTGCATAGTAAAAGGAGACCATATCTCTTTTTTCTGTACTTTGTTTGAAGTATTAATAATTACATTATTTATCCCGCAACTTTTAAACGTACTAACCAGAGAAGGGTTCCATATTTGGTCTGTAATCCAAATTCCTTTTGGTCTTTTCCCAAATCTTTTACGTAAATATGTTGTAGACATTTCTATCTGAAGAGCTCTATCTTTTAACGGTAAAATTGTCAGTATTGGGTCATAGTAACCGCCTGTTAATATTTCAAGCTGTTTTCTTTTAACCATATCATTAATAAGCATGTTTATTTCTGGATAATTGCTTTCAAACCATTCAAGAATTGTTATAGAAATGTATAAAACGAATTTTATATCTTCATGAGTGTATAAATAAGTTAGAAGTGGTTTATAACAATGAAACAAACTGTAATCTAAGTCTTCTACTTGCGTTCCAAGAGGTTTTTGACTGTAGATACCTAAAATAATCTTTTTATTACTCATTGTTACTTTATTTTACACACCTGTTCATAGAATCGAAAATGATTTATTTAAAACTAATAACCGATTAATACTTATTGTATACTTATTTAATTAATTTTGCATATAGAATTTGTTGGACAAGCCTCAGCAGCCCCTTCCCTATCTGTTCCCGCACTTTCATAATTGACTACAGATAAGAAATTATTCACTTCGAATCCGGCTTCAGGAAATTTCTTTTCACATATTTTACATCCAATACAACCAACTTTACAAATTTTCCTTACAATACCGCCTTTATCTTTCGAATTACAGGCTACAAAATAATCAGCTTCATAAGGAATCATTTGCATTACACCCGTTGGACAAATTCCAACACATTTTTTACAACTGATACAAATTTCTTTATCAACAGCCACCCGTCCATCCGGAGTTTTTTTAATAGCATCAACAGGACATACTTTTATACAGCTGCCAAGGCCTAAACATCCATATTTACAGGCTTTATCTCCTTTAAAGAGAATAACAGCAGCGTTGCAGTCTTCTACACCCTTATAGGAGTAACTATATTCTGTATGCTCCCTGTTTCCATTGCAATGAACTTTAGCTACGAGTTTGTTTTCATTAAACTCAATTTCTATACCCATAATTGAGGATAATTTTTCAGCAGTCTCTTTACCGCCAGGCGAACATAATCCTATATCAGCATTTTCAACTACGATTGCTTCAGCATATGCCGAACATCCTGCAAATCCACATGCACCGCAGTTTATTCCAGGAAGAGTATCTTCTACTGTTAAAACACGTTCATCTTTTTTTACAGCAAGTTTTTTAGCAGCAAAAGCAAGTCCAATACCCAGTAATCCGCCAAGTAACGAGACAGAAATGAAAGCACTTATAATATTTATGAGCATATTTCCTATCCTAAGAGATTTGTTAATAGAGCTTTATCAAAAGCCATAAATGCAAGAGCCATCAACCCACCAGATATAAAGGCTATAGGTATACCTTGTATAGGCTTTGGTACTTTGATTAAATCAAGCTTTTCACGAATATTTGACATCAGTAAAATTGCAAGTAAAAATCCTATACCAGCAGCTATTCCGGCAACAAAACTTTCAAGTGCATTATAGTTATTTGTAATATTTATTAATGCGATACCTAATACTGCACAATTTGTGGTTATTAGTGGAAGAAAAATACCAAGAGCTTTATATAGTTGGGGAGAGATTTTTTGTACAACCATCTCAACAAATTGAACAAGTGAAGCAATTACAAGTATAAAAGTTATGGTTTGTAAATATTCAATATGAAATGGAACTAAAATATAGTTGTAAAGTAACCAGGTCACAATTGAGGATATTCCCATTACAAAAATAACTGCAAATCCCATTCCTATTGCTGATTCAGTATTTTTTGAAACTCCGATAAAAGGACATAAGCCTAAAAACTGAGTAAGAATGAAGTTGTTAATAAAAATAAATGTTATTAATATTGCTAGATATGACATGTTAAGACACCCTTTTCCTTGAAGAATACCAGTTAAAAAAAGCTTTTAAATATCCCATAACCAGTAATGCTCCAGCTGAAAGACCAAAAACTCTGGCGGGAGCATTATAGATACCAGGAATTTTTATTACACCATCAAAATTACCAATTGCCATTATTGTTACTGTTCCTGCACCTAAAACCTCTCTAAATAGGGCAATAAGCATCAGACTTAAAGTAAAACCAATACCCATACCAAGTGCATCAAAAATAGAAGCTTTAATTGTGTTTTTATTGGCAAATGCTTCAGCTCTTCCTAAAATAAGACAGTTTACTACTATTAAGGGTACAAAAACCCCCAGACTTTCAAATAGTGAAGGCAGATAAGCCTCCATAACCATTTCAACCAATGTTACAAATGATGCGATAATTACGACATATGCAGGTATACGTACTTTATCAGGTATAAAGTTTTTTAATAAAGATACAAATATGTTTGAACCAAGTAGAACAAAAATTACACCGGCTCCCATACCTATTGCATTTATGAGTTTGGATGATACACCTAATGCCGGGCATAATCCCAGTACTATTATAAAAATAGGGTTTTCTTTAAAAATTCCTTTAGTAAATTCTTTCAACATCATATTCTCCAGTTTACTTCTTTGAACCAGTCAATTGAGTTTTAACAAATTCTGAACCGGAATATATAGCCTTTGCTACTCCGGAAAAAGTTATAGTTGCACCGCTAATCGCATCAGCAAGTTCTGATGGTAATTGATTTTTCCTTTTAGGAATCGGGACTAAAGCACCTTTTGAAAGAAAAATTTCCATATACTCTGACTTTTCCGCCTCTTTTCCCAGCCCTGGTGTTTCAGCATTTTTCAAAAGTCTTGCCTGAATAACTTCTCCATTATTCTCATAACCGATAATCATATCCATCGGGCCGCCATAGCCGTTAGCCGTGACAGAAAGAATATATCCGACAGTTATTCCATTATCAGTTAATACGTAATATTCATTTACATTGCTAAATTCTGAAGATGTTTCGCTATCGTTATCGATCACCTGTGTACTTGTTTCAGATATACTATAATTTTTAGAAACAGCTGAAAGTGCTTTAATCAATTTTTCTATATTATATGCTTCAATTTTAGGAGCTGTCATTTGATTAACAAAAGCAAGTGCAATAGCTGCAATGGTGCAAATCAATGCAAGTTTGCCACTAGTTTTTAATATATTTCTCATTTGTCAGCACCTTTCTTTATTACTTTTCCGAAAACCTTTGGTTTTATGTAGCGATCTATTAGCGGAACAAAAATATTCATTAAAATAATAGCAAGTGATACACCTTCTGGAAGAGATCCGAAGAAACGCAGTAAGAAAGTTAAAAATCCAACTCCTATACCAAAATATATCATCCCCTTACTAGTGATAGGAGAAGTCACCATATCTGTTGCCATATAAAATGCACCAAGGATAAGCCCTCCACTGAACATATTAAACCAGACATCTCCGCTAAAATAGCCAAATTCATAGGGAATCCCGCCAAAAACCCAGGTTAATAGTGCAAAAGATCCTAAATAGGCAACAGGTATATGCCACGTAATTATTTTCTTATATAATAGTAAGACTGCTCCTAGTAGAAGAAGTAAAGCTGATACCTCACCAATACATCCACTTGAATTTCCAAGAAATAGATCTATATTCAGTGGTTCTAATACAATCCCAAGTGTTTTCTGAAAGAATACTGAAATATTTTCAGCCGCAGCAGATACTGTATAACCTGTATTCTGTAAAAAATCTGAGGTGCTTACAGGACCACCTGTGTAATCCATCATTCCTGTTTTGAATAAGCCTAATGGTGTTGCTGAGCTTAAAGCATCAGGCATAGTACTTAAAGCTGAAGGTGTTTTCCAGCTATTCATCCCACTAGTCCATGAAAAGAATACAAAAACACGACCTGCAAGTGCTGGATTCATCCAGTTCCCTCCAAGTCCGCCAAAACTCCATTTTACTACTGCTATAGCAAATACAGAAGCTATAATTGGAATAAACAGTGGAACCGATGGAGGCATATTAAAGCCTATTAGCAATCCGGTAAGCACAGCACTCCCATCGAATAAAGTTTTTCGCTTACAAATTAGATTCAGAATATATTCAGTAAGAACTGAAGCTGCAATTGTCACCAGTAAAACAATAAGAGATTTGAGACCAAATACAATAACACCCCAAATCCCTGCAGGAAGTAATGCAATCACAACCGTCCACATTATCTTTGCTGTTGTTTGAGTCGATTTTATTTGCGGGGAAGTCTCAATTATCAGTTGATTCTTAATTGTAATGTTTTCTTCACTCACTATTTTTTCCTTGCCATTTTCTTGCCATATTTGAAACCATGTACTAAAGGTATTTTTGCCGGACAGCTGAAGGAACAGCAACCGCATTCTTTGCAGTCCATAAGGTTAAGTGCCATTGCATCACTAAATTTACTACTGTCAATAAATTTATATAATCTGGTTGGCTGCAGACCCATTGGGCAAACCATGACACACTTTCCACAGGAGATACATGCTGTTTCACTTGCATAGTCAAGATTGTTTTTCGTCAATGCAAGAATGCCGGAAGTTCCTTTTGTAACAGAAGCCTCCAGGTCAAAAAAAGCAAATCCCATCATTGGACCACCAACAACCATTTTTGCAGGGTTTTCTTTAAATCCACCGGCAGCCTCAATTAAAACTTTTATAGGAGTTCCAACTACTGTTCGGAAATTACCCGGGTTTTTAACGGCATCTCCTGTTACAGTAACAACACGTTCTATTAAGGGTCTGTTTTTAGTTACTGCTTCAAATACAGCAAAAGCAGTACCGACATTACTAACAACAGCACCAATCTCAATGGGAAGGCCTCCTGATGGAACTTCCTTCCCTATTATTGCTTTAAGCAACTGCTTTTCATCCCCTTGCGGGTATCTTACTTTCAGAGGCTGCACTAAAAAAGGAAGATTTTTTTCATCAATCAAATCCTCAATCTTATGAGCAGCATTCATTTTATTAGCTTCTATTCCAATAATAACCTGTTCAGCATTAATAATTTTCGCGATTATAGAGATGCCTTCAAGAATTTCATGTGTATGTTCCAGCATGAGTCTATGATCCGCTGTCAAATAGGGTTCACACTCTACTCCATTTATAACTAAATATTTTGCTTTTTTTCCTTTGGGAATATTAAATTTAACATGAGCTGGAAATGCTGCTCCACCCATACCAACTATTCCGGAATCTTTGATTATAGTCAAAAGCTCCGATTGGGTATATTTTTCAATCAGTTCAGAATCACTGCTTGAAAAATCAATTTGATTTTCCGGTGAATGGTCAGTTTCAATGATAACTGCATTTGTCTCTATTCCATTCGCTAAAACTACTGATTGGATATTTTTAACAATTCCACTAACAGATGAGTGAATATCAGCTGATATAAAACTTTCACCTGAACCAATTTTCTGTCCGGTTATAACTACATCACCCTTACTAACACAAGCTATAGCTGGTGCCCCAAGGTGTTGCGACATAGGTATAATAACAGTATCAGGTTTTGGTAACTCTAATATTGGTACTGTTTCAGACAGAGATTTTCTTCCGTGCGGATGTATACCGCCTTTTTTAAAGGACAGGATTTTCAGCATGTAAATTGAACTCCTTGATATGCCTTTTCTAAAGGCTATTATATATGAATGATATGAAGGATGTAAATATCATCACTATTTTATGACTGTTTTGAAGACTTTTCAGTAATCACATATAAACTATTGATTTAAAACAAATTACTAAATGTTATTAATTTGATTCTCTAAGAATAATTTATTATACATAAAAGTATTTCCTATATTTGGATGAAAGTATATTATATCGGCAATGAATAGAATTCTTCGCTACACAATATGGAAACTCAAAGGAAAAAAAGTATTTGCTTTAGTGGGTCGAAGCGGGACCGGAAAAAGTTTCAGGTCTAAATTAGTTGCTGAAAAATATGGTATTGAGTTAATAATAGATGATGGTCTATTAATTCGTGGTGACAAAATAGTAGCAGGAAAATCTGCAAAAAAAGAAAAAGTTTTTCTTAAAGCTATAAAAACAGCTCTCTTTGATGAAGAATTACATCGAAATGAGGTTATCTCTGCTCTGCAAAAAGAGGATTTCAAACGCATACTAATTATTGGAACCTCTGATCGTATGATTCTTAAAATTGCAACTCGGCTTAAATTGCCTGAACCGGAAAAAATTTTTAAAATTGAAGATTTTGCGAGTAAAGAAGAGATTGAAACCGCAATAAAAATCCGGAATACCGAAGGGAAACACGTAATTCCTGTCCCAACAATTGAAATAACAAGAAATTATCCTCAAATAGTGTATGATTCACTTAGAATATTTCTTAAAAGAAGATTTTCTGTTCCTTGGAATAAAAAAGTTTTTGAGAAAACTATTGTAAGACCAGAGTTTGGTAAGCGCGGAAAAATTACTATGTCTGAGGCTGCATTAACACAGATGGTAATCCATTGTCTTGATGAATTCGATGATGCACTGCGAGTTAAGAAAGTAATTGTTAAGACTGAACCTGCGGGATACAATTTAAATGTTAAATTAAAAATGCCAATAAAATTACAGGTTTCAGGGACTTTAATTGAATTGCAAAGATATATAGCTGATAGTCTAGAACGCTACGGCGGTGTTTTTGTCACAGAAGTAAATATTGAAGTTGATGATTGGACATAAAAAATTGATCACACTTGAAACAGTCACATCGCCCTCTTAAATAGGATTATTAACTAAGGCTCCTTCAAAATTCAAAGGCTAAAATCTTTGATTTTAGCCTTTGAACGGATCTTCCTATTAATGAAGTTTTTTGATGTTTTATAACTACTTTTAATGCAATAAGTTGATTAATCTATCAAAAAAACTTCAAATCCATGTCTACATGTATCCAGCAAACATTCTTATTAAATCCGATTTATGAAATTGGATCAACTATATTACGATTTTCCAACTACAACTGGTTTTATCCTGCTTTTATTTGTCCTTTTTCGGGCAGATATATTTCTATTTCTTCTATTTGGTGCGGGAACAGAGGTATTTGGTTTTCGTACTGCATTTTTTGGAATTTTTATATTCTCTCTTTTGAACAATAATTCCACTGTTTTTTCAACTTCATAATTTGCAGGAGTTAAAGGAAAAATCAGCTGTTTAATTTGTTTAAATATATCCTTAAACAACTCATGGCTATTTTCATATTCATCAGGAAAAGAGAGGAATGGATCTATTAAAGCAGCAAGCATCCTACTTTTCTGTACGCCAAATATCTCTTTTTCACTATGCTTCCTGGTATTATAATCTGATTTGTCCATTTTGATTATAGTATTAGTTATCTCAACATCAAGGTCTTTTAATGATTTGAAAAATTCCAAACCAAGAGAAGTTTTACGTTTTTTTGGAATTGCTTCAGATAGTATTGGCAGCATATAACCAAACAAACCATAGATATGAAGTTTTTTAAGAATAACACAGGAATATCCACTTTGAAGAATCTTAAAAACCTCTTCAGTCATTCTTGAACTTGAACAATGTTTCAACTCATTTGCATGTTTTTTAATTGATAATCTCAAACGATATGGCATAGAAAAACCCGTTGTCTCTGTATATTTTATGCATCTGATCATTCTCACCGGATCTTCGATAAATGTTATAGCAAGAGGTATAATTGAACGGACTCGTTGTTCACGAATATCCCGCATTGCATTAGTAAAATCTAATATCTGTCCATCAATTGGATCAAAATATAGACTATTCATTGAAAAATCACGTCTGTACGCATCCTCCTCAATCGTCCCGTATATATTATGTTCTCCAAGTTCTCCCTGATCTGCTGACCTAAAAGTTGAAACCTCAAAAATATTTTCCTGAAAATATATATGTGCAAGTTTAAATCTACGACCAATAATGCGTGAATTCCAAAAAAGTTTGCGTATCTGCTTAGGATATGCATTTGTAGCTATATCAAAATCTTTTGGCTGTTTACCAATCAACAGATCACGAACAGCACCTCCAACTATATATGCATCAAACCCACTACGCTTTAATTTTTCAATTATTTTAACAGCATTATTGTCCAGTTTGCCTTTTTGAATACCATGCTCTTCGCCGGTATAGATATTAGCTGTGGCAACTCTTTTGCCTGTTTTGGTTATTTTATATCTCTTTAGCATACTTAAATTCGCTTCTTTTTTTTAAAATTTAACTTCTTCACTTATTAAAATAGTATATATATTAGAGCCTTCACAATTTACAAAGTACTATTCTCATAAATAAACAAGGATTTGGAAACAATTGATTTTTACCATAACCTCAGATAATATATATATGGTATTATAACAATTTGAAATTACATTATTCAATTAGAATGTATTGATTTATCCTTCTTGTTGCTGATAATACCATAATACTGTATTACTTTTAAGTAATTTATTGATGTTCTTTAAAAAAAAATTTTAAGTGAATATTCTGATAATCTTTATTTTGAATTGGCCGCAACTATAGTAACTAGCTTTCAGAGGTAAAATTATGCAAATAAATCCCCGTATTCTTAAAGGTTTTCGAGATGCTCTTCCTGATCAGGAAATAATCAGAAGAGATACTTTTCATAACCTTGAAAAAACATTTAGATCTTTTGGATTCATGCCGATAGACACACCAGCTCTTGAATATAAGGAAGTTTTATTGGGAAAAGGTGGTGGTGAAACCGATAAACAAGTATATGAATTTACTGATAAGGGGAAAAGAGAAGTTGCTCTTCGTTTTGATCTCACAGTCCCTTTTGCACGTTTTATGGCTATGCATTATCAAACCATAGGACTCCCTTTCAAGAGATATCATATGGCAAAAGTTTGGAGGGGTGAAAATACACAAAAAGGCAGATACAGGGAATTTTATCAATGTGATTTCGATATTGTAGGTTTAGATAATGTTTCTTCTGACTTTGAAATTCTTCTGCTTATTATGGATTCTCTTAAAAATCTGGGAATAGATGATTTTACCGTTCACTTATCCCACAGAGGGTTATTCAATAAATTCCTATCTTATGAAGGCATATCTGAAAAATCCGCTGAAATCTTACGAATTGTTGATAAGCTAGCTAAAATTGGTATCGCAAAAACAGAAGAACTTTTATGTAATCTGGTTACTCCTGATAAAACAGAGAAAATTCTTGATTTTATCACCGCTGGCCAGAAGCTGGAGGGGAAATTTCCCATGACCCAGATTTTAAATAAATTGACGGAACTCTCAGGAGGACCAAATGAGTATTCTGAAAGACTAAAGAATATCATTAAATTCCTGCATGATTCCGATAAAATTAACAATGTAGTACTTGATCCTTCTATTACGAGAGGTTTGGATTATTATACCGGTATCGTATATGAAACATTTCTAAATCCACTACCGGGAATTGGATCAATTTGCTCTGGAGGCAGATACAATAATCTAGCGGCTCTCTACACTAAAGAGCAACTGCCTGGTGTAGGAGCTTCAATTGGTCTTGATAGATTATTAGCTGCTATGTCAGAACCTGAAATGAAAGACTCTATCTCAGTACCTGGTTCTTCTACAGCTGATATTTTGATAATGTGTATGGATGAATCTCTAGCAGGTTATTATGCAAATATTGCAGATCAATTTCGGAAAGAAGGAATTAAAGTAGATATGTTTCATACTAAAAAGAAACTGGCTCAACAATTTAAATATGCTGAAAAAAAACAGATTGGTTATGCAGTAATTGCTGGCAGTGATGAGTTAAATACAAATACATTTAATATGAAAAACCTTAATACTTTTGAGGAAATTAAAAATATTACCGTAAAAATGGCTTTAACTGTGATAAGGAAAAAAAGCTCATGAACCCACACGAACTTCCCATTTACCAGCAGCGTGAAAGAATAATTACGGAACTACAAAGTAATAGTGTAATAGTAGTTGAAAGCCCTACCGGATCTGGTAAAACCACCCAAATTCCTTTAATACTTCATAGCTACGGTTATTCAAAAACCGGTGTAATTGGAGTTACCCAGCCAAGAAGAATTGCGGCTGTATCAGTATGTGAATATATTGCAAAACAGCTTGGTTCGACAATACCTGGAATAGCTGGCTATAAGATGCGATTTTTGGACATAACTAACTCTGAGACTGTGCTTAAAATCATGACTGATGGAATTTTGCTGCAGGAACTAAAAGCAGATAGATTACTTTCAAAATATTCGGTGATAATGGTAGATGAAGCTCATGAAAGAAGTTTAAATATCGATTTCATATTGGGTTTACTAAAACAAGTTTTAAACGAGAGATCCGATTTTAAAGTTATTATTTCTTCAGCAACCATTAATGCCGGTGTTTTTTCAAATTATTTTGATGGATGTCCAATAATTCACATTGATGCCCAGATATATCCGGTTGATATCAGATATAAACCCCTGCCTTATAATGACAATCCGGATATTCTTATTAATTATATTGCAGACATCGTAGAGCATCGTATAAATGAGTCTAAAACTGGTGATATTCTTATCTTTTTACCTGGTGAAAGATTAATTACAAATTGTGTACTAAAACTTGATCATATGGATAAAAAGAAAAAATTATTTATTGTTCCAATTTTTGGCAGATTACCAAAAAAGGAGCAGGAACGTGTTTTTCTCAAGACTCCTGAAGGATTGCGAAAAGTAGTCATTGCAACTAATATTGCTGAAACAAGCATAACTATTGACAATATTAAAACAGTTATTGATTCAGGATTATCGAAAATAAATTATTATAATCCAAAAACTTTTACTTCATCACTCATAGAGAGTTCAATTGCAAAAGCATCCTGTAATCAGAGAAAAGGAAGAGCTGGTCGTACTGCACCTGGTGTATGTTACCGGATGTATGATAAAAATGATTTTAACAATAGACCTACTTATACTCCGGAAGAGATAAAAAGAACTGATTTATCTGAAGTTGTATTACGAATGTCCGAATTAGGAATTACAGAGTTTGAGTCATTTGATTTTATAACTCATCCTGGACATGCAGGAATATTGAGTGCAATTGAGACTTTGAGACTGCTAAATGCTATTGATAAAAACAACTTGTTGACCCCAACCGGGGAATTAATGGTTAAATTCCCGCTGCTTCCAAGGTTTTCACGAATAATAGTAGAAGCAATAATCAAATATCACGATGTCCTTGAAGAATCTATTATAGCAGCAGCATTTCTTTCGGCACGTTCACCTTTTACCTTGCCTGCAGGTGAAGAGATCGAAGCAAGACATGCGCATCATATATATAGTTCAGAAAGTGGTGATTTTGTAACTTATGTCTCATTGTTCAATAATTATAGAAAACAATCACAGGAATCAGCAAGAGATAAATTCTGTAAAACTAATTATCTTGAAAAACAGACTATGGATGAATTAATTAATATCGTTGAACAGCTATCAGAAATAGTCGCAGAAATGGGAATACCCATTTTGTCAGGTGGAAATCTGCATGATTATTTATGCTCTGTAGCATCAGGTCTTATACAATTTGTCTGTATAAAAACAGGAAAAAATATTTATAGAAGTTTAACTACAGATAAGATACATATACATCCTGGATCTAATATGTTTAGAAAATCCCCCTCCTTTATAGTTGCAGGAGAGATTGTAAGAACCAGCCGTATGTTCGCCCGTTCAGTTTCAGCACTAAAAAAAGATTGGTTAGCCGGTATACATAAAGATCTTGCTGAAAAACTTCTTCCTGACAGACATAAATCTGAACAAACTGCTAGACCTAATCAAAAAAATTATTTGAAAAAACAAGATGGTATTTTACTTTTTAACAAACGCTATCCTGTTGAACCATACAAAAAAAATAAAAAAATTGTGGTAATTCCTTATGAAGATTTGCATAAAAATTTTAATCTTTTTACACAGGATAGAAAAAAATATAACCATCTACGTATGAAAGTTACCTACAGAAATTTTTCATTTCATTCCGGTGATCGACTTGCAAGTATTATGAAAGCAGTCCCCTTTATGAAACCTGAGAACGGAATTCTTGACAGCCCTCCTCAGGGAAATTTTGAACCGGCCTTGGAACCAAAACTACTTATTGACAATCTTTCACTTCTGCTTAGTTTTTGTAAAATAAAAAGAAACAGTAAAGTATTAGGATTTATTACTTTAGAAAACGATACAAAAGGTACTTTTTGGTTTAAAAATGTTAAAAGTTTTCATTCAGCTATAGATATTGGTCTTTTTAGCCTGGAAATGTTGGCAGACATTGTTACAGAAAAGATTGATAAAGATTTACATGCAGTACTTAATGAAACATATAGAAAACTTACTATGGTATTTGAGTCATAATACTTGGATTTGCCTCACATTACTGATTTTTTTATTATTTCTTCCGGCAGCTCTGAAATACATGTTTCGGCCAGATTTTTCTGAAGGATAAACTGTATCGATCCATTCCTGTTTTTTTTATCATGCTTTAAAGCCTCGAGATACTCAGTGAAATTTGTTATTTTTGTATCAATTTTATAGTTAAAATAACGTAGCAGATCATTTACCTTGCCAGCATAGTGCAAATCTGTTAACGCAAACAAACATCCTGCTTCTAAAGCTCGGGAGATTCCCCACGCTACTGCTTCACCATGTGATATATCTCCGAGTCCGTTTATTGTTTCATAGGCATGCCCAAAAGTGTGACCAAAATTAAGCTGAGCACGTAATCCATTATTTTCAAATGGGTCTTCCTCAACATATTTCTTTTTTATGAGTAAAGATTCATAAATCAACTCTTCAATTATTTCTAAATCCCTTCTAAGGATTTCATCTTTTCCATTTGATATTTTCAGGAAAAACTCCCCACCAGTTAGAAGACTATGTTTGATAATTTCAGCTAAACCATTCAAATACTCATGTAATGATAAAGTTTCTGTAAAAGGAGTAAAAATTCTCACCTCTTCGGCAGGGTAAAAACTACCAACAAGATTTTTATATGATTTAAAATCGATACCTGTTTTTCCACCCAATGAAGCATCAACCATTGATAGAAGTGTTGTAGGAATAAGAATTAATGATATTCCCCTCATATATATTGAAGCTGCAAATGCAGTCATATCGCATACAACACCACCTCCAACAGCTATAAAATAAGCATCTCTTCCTAGTCCCAATTCAACTGCTTTGGCAAGAATCTCCTCAACAACATCAAACCGTTTGTAAGATTCTCCCCTTCCGATAACCATATAATTATCAGGTAATTCGGGGATCAGCTTTACAGTGAACTCATCAAAGACATACAGACTTTTTCCGGAAATTTCCAGTAATTTAGATCTGTCTTTATAGAATGTTACCAAAGTGGCTTTCTGACCTATACTGCAATTGATTTTCATATATTGTTTATACTTCATCATTATCATATTTTCAATGGAACATACAAAAAATATTTTTTTCAAGATACAGAGTATTACCTGAATCAATTGAATAAATTGTTAACATCTGCTTGATAAAACATTCTAAATTCATCAGAATGACATTATGAATTATTATCTTGATTGGGCTTCAACAACATCAGTACTTCCAAAAGCACTGGATAAGTATCTTGAAATTTCAAAGGCATTCCCGGGAAATCCGTCATCATTACATTCCGAAGGAAAAAAAGCTGCAGCACTGCTTTCTGATCTTCGCAGTAATTCTGCAGAATTATTGGGTGTTGCAGCACCGAAACTTATTTTCACTTCCGGTGGTACAGAAAGTAATGGGTTAATTCACACCTCTCTTTTAAGAAATAAACGACGGGGAGAAATAATTATATCTGGAATTGATCATCCATCTGTCTATGATTATGAAAAAATATATAAAGATTTTGGATTTACTGTTCGTATTTTACGCGCTCCCGGTGGATATATTGACATAAATGATTTTAAAAGCAGTTTAACAGAAAAAACTCAGTTCATTTCAATTATGCTGGTTAATAATGTAACAGGAACTATTCAGCCTGTGAAAGATCTTGTCAAAATCACCCGTATTTTTGAGCAAAACACTGGAAAAAAAATCCACTTTCATACCGATGCAGTACAGGCTTTGGGTAAAATTGAATACTCCTTAAAAGATCTTGATGTAGATTCTGCATCTTTCAGTGCCCACAAAATTCAGGGTCCTAATGGAATTGGCCTGCTTTATGCGAAAAAGTTCCCTCAAATGATTCAATCAGGAGGAGGTCAGGAATTTTCTCATAGACATGGAACAGAATCATTGTCATCTATTGCTTCTTTTAACATAGCTTTACAGTCTGTTATCAATAATTTTGAAGAAAACTATACTAGTGCAGCAATAATGCAGAAAATAATTATTGAAAATATCCAAAAATATCCACAATTATATGCAATTCCAATACCTAGTGATAATATTAAAACTTCTCCTTATATAACAACTATTTGCTGCCGTAAGATTCCTGCTGAAGTAATTACCAGAGTAATGAACGACAAAGGGTTTTCTATTTCTGCAGGATCAGCCTGTTCATCTAAAGACAGAAAAAAGCGTGAGAGAGTACTCCGTAATATGGGTTTTGATAATGAATTAGCATCTACTGCTATTAGGATATCTACTGGACCTACAACTACTACTGAACAAATACACCAATTTTGCAATACCTTAAATAACGAGGTTACACTACTACACAAATTATTAGGAAAACGGTAATATCTGACCCTATGAAAAATACAGATCAATTATATTTAATAAAACTCGGTGAAATAGTATTAAAAGGTGAAAATAGAAACTTTTTCGAGCGAAAACTCCGCCAAAATATTAAAAAAAAACTTTCAGCCTATGCTCCTAGATTCGTGACACAAAAAGGTAGATTATTCCTTAGAGTCTCAGATTGTCAGGAAAAGTTGGTATCAGCCGCATTACGTACAACTTTTGGCATTCAGGGTTTCTCTCCTGCTCTATCAGTAAACAAATCAATAGAAGAAATTTTAAAAGCTGTACTAAAATTAATGTCTTCTACACCTAAAGAGAAATGGAATACTACTTTTAAAATCAATTCAAGACGTTCGGATAAAAGCTTCCCACTCTCTTCATATGAGATTTGTTGTCAGGCTGGTGATGAAGTACTCACTAAATATCCGGGAATAAAGGTTGATGTCCACAATCCTGACACGACTATTTCAATTGAAGTAAGGGATCGTGCATATGTCTACATAACCTCTGAGAAAGGACCTGGTGGATTACCCGTGGGATGTGCCGGTAAAGGTTTACTTTTACTTTCAGGCGGCATTGATTCTCCGGTAGCCGGGTTTAGAATGGCAAAACGAGGACTTCGTCAGGATGCAATTTACTTTCATACATATCCGTACACATCCGATGAAGCTCTGGATAAAGTTAAAAAACTTGCTTCAATCGTATCAGAATATATTCCTGAGATGAGTTTGTTTGTTGTACCATTCACTGAGGTCCAGCTTGAAATTAACAGAAATTCACGTGATGAAGAACGTACACTGCTTATGCGGTACGCAATGGTTAAAATTTCAAATATTATTGCATCCAAGATTTATGCAAAAAGCCTTATTACCGGTGAAGCGTTAAGCCAGGTAGCTAGTCAGACCCTTGAAAGCCTTATACTTACAGATAGTGCATCAGATCGTATAATTTTTCGTCCATTAATAGGTTTGGATAAAGAAGAGATCATTACTACCGCAAAAATGATCGGAACATATGAAACTTCAATTCTTCCCTACGAAGACTGCTGCACAATTTTTTCTCCTGAACATCCACTTGTTAAGCCGGAAAAAGAGAAGCTAACCGAAGTTTATCAAAAAATAGATCTTGATGCATTAATTGAGGAAGCTGTGGAAAAGACATTAACTACAAAAATTAAGATGTCTGAGTATAAGAAAGTTTAAATTATCAGGCAGAATTTTTTATTTTGAATTCGTGGTTTCTTTACTTTTCTCTGAAGCTGTTGTTTCTTTCTTTGGAACCTCTGAATTTTTACTAGCCGCTGAACTGGATTTAGAGGCATTATTTTTATTATCTGTAACATAGAATCCGCTGCCTTTAAAGATAATACCCGCTCCTCCTGAAATGATTCTTCGAACAATCCCATTGCATTCGGGACAGATTTTTACAGCATCATCATGGATACCTTGAAAAAGTTCAAATTCATGGCTGCATTCTTTGCATATATAATCATAAGTTGGCATAGTATTATTGCTCCTGGGTCGTCATATCGATCAATGTCTGTATAAGTATTATCAGCTCATCAATTTCAATTTCCATATTATTTATAGTAATTTCTTCACTACTGTTAACCAAAATTGATTTTTTCCAATTTTCCGGTTTTTCTTCCATTTTTCTAATTTTCTCAAGATACTGTTTTTTCAGCGTTAAACTAATAACGGTAGTTGCAGCTTTTTGTGTTGTTTCAATGACTCCATACAGCGAATAACTATCATTATCAGAGTCTACCGTAATCCATATAGACTCAATACTAACCAGTAATGTATAGGGTATTACACCCTCAAGAAGGGAAAAAAGGTATCTCGGTTTTTCAACATAGAGGCCGATTAATCCGTTGTTTATACGATCTGCAATCTCCATCGGTACAAATATTTCTCGCTGTACATAAGTTTTTTCGTAAACCTCATCCATACCATATTGTGAAAACATCGCTATGCCATTCTCAGGAACTGCTATCTGCAATCCATTAACAGAGTTTTCCCAATAGGAAAATGAGTCGGTTACAACTCGTTTCCACTCGTTTCCGATACACAAAACTGTTTGCAATAACAGCCTAGAGAGGTCTCCCTCAAGAGCACCGTAGAAACCAATTTCACTTGTATTATAAGTTCCATCATCTTGATAAGCTGGAAGAATAGCTGAAACCGAGAGTCTACTGGTTAATGAAGTAAGATAATCCACAACAGCATCGTCCGGCAGTAAAACCAGCAGTTGGTCCGTTAAATCACCTGGATCCTCAAGATTTACCGTAATAACAAACTCGCCCTCTCTTCCTAAAGAAGAAAAATAGGGTTCTTCCTGAAATGGAGTTCTATGCACACATCCGACAAAAATAAGCATCATAAAAATAATGAGAAAAAATATATAGATTTTTTTGCTTACTGCACCGGTTCTTCCGTTCAACAAATTTTCACCTTATTATTTATCTACTGCATGAATATCAAGACCAACCTCAATTTCTCCACAGGTTACAAAACTTATATTTCCAAAATCAGTTTCCTCTAATCTTTCAGTTAGTGTCTCCTGCTTAATATATTCATTAAAATCCTTAACCGCAGACTGTATTTCATCCGGGCCGGATATATGCAGAGCTATTCTATCTGTTACATCCAAATTCCGTTCTTTTCGAAGATTCTGCACGCTTCTGATTATATCACGTGCAATACCTTCACGTATTAACTCAGGGGTAATTCTGCTGTCGATCCCAACAGTCAAGTCCCCTTCATTCAGTACTATCATACCCTCTTTTTCAGAACGCTGAACAACTATAGCCTCTGAATCTATAGTGATAGTTCCATTTGAATAGGTGATATCAAAAGTCCCTCCCTCAAGGAGGCTTTCAATTTTCTCACCGGATATATTCTGAAGCAGTTGTGCTACTTCCTTCATATTTTTACCCAGTAACCTTCCTAACACCTTAAAATTCGCTTTAGCTGAATATGAGACAAGATCATTCTCTTTTGTTCGATACTCAACCTGCTTAACATTAAGTTCCTGCATGATAATAGATTCCATTTCCTGAAGAATATCCAGTTCTGACTGATCTCTATTAACTATATAGAATGACTGAAGCGGCTGCCGTGTTTTTAAAGCATGTATACTTCTTAAAGCTCTTCCCATAGTAACAGTCTGTTTCGTTAAAGCCATCTTTAATTCAAGTTGGGAATCACGCAAATTACTCTGATATTTTGGATACTCACAAAGATGGATAGATTCTTCCATGTCTTTAGTTTTGAGATTTCTATATATTTCTTCAGTAGTAAATGGTATAAACGGGGCTGAAACCAAACAGAACTTCATAAGTACTGTATAGAGTGTATTATATGCCTGTATTTTATCACCATCATTTTCTGAACGCCAAAATCGTCTTCTTGAACGCCTAATGTACCAATTGTTCAACAAATCTATAAATTCAACTATGGGCTGACAAGCTTTCTGCAGTTCATACGCATCCAATGCTTCAGTTACTTTTAGAACAAAGTGTTCAGATTCTGAGATTAACCACTTATCAAGCGGATTCTCAAGTGTCTCAATCCATTTGGCTGATTTTGTAGATTCTTCAGGTGAATATCCGTCAATATTCGCATAGGTAACAAAAAAACTATAAGCATTCCAAAAAGGTATGATAAAAC
>Ga0307989_1000700_pt1 | contig 20547 bp, 24 predicted proteins | sample EllFjometagen185_FD_203164 | JGI IMG/M metagenome (GOLD analysis project Ga0307989, IMG submission 203164) | Marine microbial communities from Ellis Fjord, Antarctic Ocean - #185 | ecosystem: Environmental > Aquatic > Marine > Unclassified | place: Southern Ocean | collected 2014-10-08
AAGGTGTTGGAGTATCGACAGTACAATAAGAGCCGTATGACGGGCGACTGTCACGTACGGTTCTGTGAGAGGCTGAGGGGGAAGTTCCCTTGGCCTACTTTACAGGCGTCCCTCTTTTACTAATCGATTTTTATTCCCAACCGGGTTATTAAGATCAGCAGTGCCGGAACCAGTAGCAGGTCCGCTAACAACGCCATTACAATGGTGAAAGCGGAGATTAAGCCAAAACTGACTAAATTGGTCAGTGAGGATAGGGTGAATACCAAAAATCCAAAGAACAGGATAATGGTGGTGAAAATCATGGCCTGACCAGTTGTCTGCATGGTCATGGCGACCGCTTTTCGAGGATCTTTGAAAGTAGTATTATAGCGGTTAAAGTTATGCAGAAAATGCACAGTATCATCAACCGCCAATCCAATTGCAATGCTGCCAACCAGAATATTTGTCATGTCCAGGTGCATTCCATTAAATCCCATCAGGCCCAAACCCAGTAAAATTGGCAGAAAATTGGGAATCATACTGATCAGGCCAATTTTAATATTGCCAATCAAGAGAATCATCATAACCGTAATGACGACCGCTGCAATTGAATAACTGCTGATCATGGTCTCGATGACGCTAAACATGGTTTTAGTCAGCAGCATTGTCATTCCCGTTACCGTTATAATTGCCTTGTTTTCAAAGGTTTTTTGCAGAAGTGCTTCCAATTTTTCTAATAACCCCACATAGGTATTGGAATCTTCCCAGGGGAGTTTCAGTGTTATTCTGGCTTTGCTGAACTGGTTGTCGACTTGTTTTTCCAGATCTTCCGATCCGCTGTTTGAAAATAGTAAAAGTTCCTGCGCAATCAGTTCTCTATTTTGAGGGATGACATATTTATCCGGATTGTTTTCATTGAGAGCCTGATTAATCTGTTTGACTGTATCTGCAATGGAGATTGATTTTCCAATATGGAGTTGACGATGTTTGAGTTCTTTTGCCGCATGATTAATTACTTCAAGGCGATTCATGATATCAGGATCGTATAATTTATCCGGCTCCTGCGTATCCACAATCACTTCGATGGACATGGAACCTTTCATCTCTTTGTCTATATACTCAGTCGCGACTCTAAAAGTATCATTCGTTGGCAACCATACCAGTGGATTATGAGAGAATATCAGTTTTGAAACACCCAAAATTCCCAATGCGGTAATTAAAAGACTAAAAATGACAACTGTCCAGGGGCGGTCTGTGGCAAAATAGCCAATGTTAATAAGAATTTTTTGTTGAAAGGTCAGTTGGGATATTTCCTGAGTGTTACTTTTTCTGCCCATTGGAAACAGTGCGATTAATGCTGGAATAATGGTTAATGTGTAAAGGAAAGAAAGCATAACACCGATGGCGGAAAATATTCCAAGACTTCCAATGGGGGCGATTTCAGCGTTTGAAAATGACAGCAGTCCTGCGGCTGTTGTCAATGCCGTCAAGAGCATCGGAAGACCCGAGTGACCCATGGCGAAGGCAATGGACGCTTCTTTGTCCTGGGTTTGTCTTAACTGTTGAAAAAATATGACAAGTAGATGAACAGAAGCACCGATGCCGATTGAGATGATAAAACCGGGAAGAATTTGTGTAATGGTGGTTAAGGGGTCTCCTTTAAATGCCATCAGACCGATCGTTGATACCATTGAAAGAAAAACAACCAGCAGAGGCAGAATGACACCGGAGATTCTACGAAAAAGAATGAAAAGTAAAAAAGCAAATATGATGAGTGCAGAACCTGTGAAGAGAGGAACTTCATTAATCATTTTGTCCTGAAGGTGATAAACGAGCAACGGGGATCCGGCAACAGATATTTTAAAATCATCTGCCTGATGCTTTTTAATTACTGCCAAGGTGGATTTTACAAAATCTGCATTTTCCTCCGCGGTTAGTATTTGTCGATCTGTTTTTATTTTCCCGGTTTTTGTTTCATCGATTTCATCTTCGATAAGATCATCAGATAGTGATTCATCGTTTTCAACTCCCTGAGGCGAAAATGCTTCCGATTTTAATACGACGACGGTTAATTTGCCATTTTCCGAGATAAGATTATTGATATATAATTGATTGGCCAAGGTTCGCTTTTTTATTTTATTAATGGCTTGCTCATCATCCGGCCAGTCTTCCAGGAGATCTTCCACTATCAGCTCTCCTTCCTCTCCACGAATTGAAGTGACATTAATTAAACTGGTAACCTCATTGAGATAGGATACATTGTTTTCCAGATCTTCATGAAATGATTTTAGTTTTGTTAAAAACGATTTAGAAAAGATTTCTGGCGGTTTGATAGCGGCAATGATCAATGAGTCTCTGCCAAATTCTTCGCGGAAAGCATTGTAGCGGACTAATGCCGGATCATCTTTGTGGAAAAAACTTTCTGTCGATGTATCGATCTTCACTTCAGGAAGATGGACAACCATACTGCCAATGATGATCAATAAAATCAGGAGAGTTTTTTTACTGTTTTGATAAATGAGATGACCCGCCCGTTCAAATTGATTGCTGATTTGTTCTCTAATACTTTTCATAGTGTATTTTCAGGTGAAGTATTCATCCGAAGGTTTTATGGTGAGGTGTAATAATGCTGGAATGAAGTAACTTTTAAAAACTGAGTCTAATATCCTTTTTTACTTCAATTGAGATCTTACCGTCAAACAAACAATCAAGGTAAATCAGATGAAAGATAGAGGATACTTGCCAATCAATTTATTTTATGATGATGGGTTAAAAAAAACAGCGGCGGATCAGTTGATTTTGAGTAGAGGTAAATTGATTGTTTTGTTGTGAAAACAAACAGTGAATTTTGGAAAGTCTGTGTCAATTTCAAGGATCACGTCTGTATTTCCTCCTTGATCTAGTTCGAGAAACTGACTGCGAATTTTTGGAATATCAATGTTTTCCAGAAAGTATTTTAGTCCTTCGATTTTGTTCTCCAGTTCAAGACGATCGTTTTGAGAACCCTTAAACTGGAAATAGTGCTTTAAAAGCGCTTCATAGCTCTTTTTTGCACCTGTTCCAATACAGAATTTTGATGTGTTCAGTTGGATTTTCATTTTGATTTGGCAATGCTTGCGATATTGAAGAACTCTTTTAGTGTTTTTAACTAATATCTATCACAAACGATCAGGATTTACGAATCGAAAGCCTGGGGATTTGGCAAGATGTAAAAAAGGGGGACTTCTGCTGGAATTATGAGCCCGGCAGAAAAGGTAGATGGGTTGACAGGCAAAGTAAATATACCTGTTTTCAGGTTAAGTGAATTTTAGATTTTATGATCCTCAACACGATTGCCTTTAATGTATTCTGTTTTTTCGATTTTTCCATCGGGTGATTTGATTGTACAGTGTCCATGCATCTTGTCGTATTGCCATTTGCCGGAAAATTCCGTTTTATCCCGATAGATAAATATCCCTTTGCCATGTCTTTGACCTTTTGACCATCGCCCAATAAATTTTCTTCCATCAGGATATATGAATGTTCCTTTACCATGACTAAGGTCATTTTTCCATTGCCCCGTGTAGATCTCCCCATCAAAATACTGCATTTTGCCTTTGCCATTTCTTTTATTGTTCTTCCATTGTCCTGTGTAAACTTGATCTTCTTCATAATGCATCGTTCCATGGCCATTTCGTTTTGTGTTTTTCCAATTGCCCTCATACTTACTTCCATTTTCCCAAACATACGAACCATGACCATTAGTACAGTTACCTTGAACACAGATTCCCGGATTACAATGGGCATTTTGAAAAAAGAAGACGATTAAAGCCAGAGAGATCAGTGTTTTTTTCATACCTATCCTGTTTATTTTTGATGAGTTGAGGTTGTCATTTTCCTCTGTTGAATTAATCAACTGTTTTATTACTAGATTAGGGAGGGTTTCGTAAAGGGGACTTTAACATTTTTTTTCAGAAAAACCGATATATTAGTAATGGAATAAATAATTTCGGGTATTCAATCAGATCTAAAAGATGTAAGTTGTTAAAAGGATAAACGATTTTAGGATATAGCTAAGGTGGGTTTTGGAGAGTACTTCAATCGGGGTGGGATTACTTATTTACCAGCTGAACATCGGATGACAGCATCATTTTTGGGATAAATGTTATAGAAAAGTAGTTTTAAAGAAACAGTTCTTTTTTTACTGATTCAGTAGTATCATATCCCCTATTTTGGCATTCAGTTGGTTGGCCACCAGAGCGCATTTTGCCTTGAGAAAAAAGAAAATCTTACTGTTTTCATTGCTTAAGGATTCATAATTTCCCTGCCCTTTGGCAATAATGAGATCTGAGGCTTCGAATAGCTTCAGGAATTGCTCAGAGCACTGATTGAGAACCGTTGCAGGAGCTATCGAACCGTTTGAGATGACATCAACGATATCAGTTAATCCGACTGCGATAGCATCTTCCATTGTTGCATCATTGATAATTGGTTTATCTCTTACCACATAAGTAATATGGGTATTATAATCCCGGTTCAGTTGTTCTATCATGATTTTATCAAACAAAATCTCACCCGCATTATCACCCAGATATAAAACCTGAGAAGACGCTTCCATGGTTTTTTTGAATTTTTCAAAAAAATCTATAGCCAAGGGAGATTCCAATGCAGATGCTATTTCTGTTTCCAGATCTCCATATTGCTCCTGAGGACCAAAATCAATACAATTCCCCGCAATTGATAGTTTGCAGGTAGTTAATAGCGGATCTAATGAAGTCTCAATGATATTTTTCAGTTTTGGATAAAGTGAGAGTGCCAATTGATTGGATTCCCGCTTTATTTCTGCGTATGGATCATGGTTGGCGGTTGTATAGTATACAATTTTATAGACTTCCAGTGCAATTTCAGGTGGAGTTGATTCCAACGGTAGTGTCGGTAAAATCTGAAGAACAAGGTCCATGGTTTTTCGCTGGATGGCTTCATCAGATGTTGCGATGCGTGTTGCTCTAAGAGCCTGGTTTAAGAAACAGGGAATACAATCGAGATATGTTTTCATTTGAATTTTTTACTCGTTTGGGTTTGATGATACTGAATGATCTTCAAGCCGATATACAAATGGGTGTATCTCTTTGATGAAGATTAGGGTTTGTTTTTATTCTTTTCAGCTTTAACTGTTGTAACCGATTCTGGTTTAAGGATAATTGTATTTGGGTAATCTTGTTCCGATGATTCAACTTCTTTTGGGGCGTTGTGTGTTAACAGATTTTTAAATTTTACTACGGCAGGAATAGCGGCCATTGCAATGCCAATCAAAGTTGTAGCGATTGAAAATAACGGATCGCTTTTTCCTGAAGATACCCAATTGGATTGATTATTGTCTGTTGTCCCCTTGTTGTTTGCCGATCTGTTTTTGCTGCTGCGGTTGTTTTGGTAACACCTCTCGTTTGATCCAAAAGATCCATTACGTTGGTTTCTTCTTCCCGTTCCGCTGGGGCCGGTTCCATCTCCTCTGGGCATTTTAATTCTCCTTTTATAGTACCCTAAGGGTTGTAGCTACTTTTGTTTGAGTAGAGAACAAATTTTAGGGTACCTTTCCAATTTACCTGAATAATACAGGCTTTCTTGACGTGGAACGTATCACTACTTTTTTAATTCATTTTTCTTCTTCTGTGCGTCTTTAAGGGTTTGCCAGAGTTTTACCACCTGATCTTGAGTGTCCTCCTTTGAGTGTTCGTTATGAATGACATAGTCCGCATATCCGACTTTTTCATCAATGGAAATCTGAGACTGAAGAATATTAAGCGCTGTTTCTTCTGTAATTCCATCACGTTTTACCAGTCTTTTAACTTGAACTTCCTGCGGGATATGAACGACCAGAATTTTATCAAAAAGATACTGGAGGTTTATTTCGATCAGCAGTGGAATCACAACCTGAACAATAGCACTAGGGTCGTTTTCCGTGATTTCAGTCAATTGCAAAATAAATTTTTCCTGAATTCTTGGATGAGTGAAACTTTCCAGTTTTTTCCGTTTAACCATATCGTTGAAAACAATATCAGAAAGTTTTTGGCGATCAATGGTTCGGTCCTCCTGGAGAATTTGTTCTCCAAAAAAGGTGATGATATCTTGCCAGGCAGGTTCGTCAGGTTCAACGACTTCGCGCGCCAGTATATCAAAATCAATAATAGGTGCTCCTAATTCTACCAGCATTGAAGCCACGGTACTTTTTCCGGTAGCGATACTGCCGGTCACTCCGACTAACAGACGATTGTCTTTTCCTCGGATGAATTCCAACTGGGACATCTGTCCATAGCTGCCCGGGTATGCAGAGGAAAGATCAGACTCTGCGCCAGCATAGCTGATAGGATAGCGGATGCCTCTTCGGTAAAGTACTTCCAGGCCGGCCAACGCTTTTTCCATTTTGTCAGCCGGTAGTGCCATTACCAAATCTTCGTCCTGGGCATGACCGTATCGCCTTTCTCCATAGCAAGGAATTGTCAATGAGGGTTTGTCTGTCATATAGCAGCGGGCAATAGCATCGGAACAAGATGATTCACCCACACAAAAAAACTGCATTACCTCATAATCTTCAAATTGAAGCGCATTAATCAATAACATCATTTGAGCTGGGTTGGCATAAATCAGTACAATATCTGGTTCAAACGGATTATAAACCAGGGGTGCCATTGCTACCGCTTCATATTTACCCGTAGGTATTCGGGGAATGCCTTGCTCGTATTTTTGTCCATCTTTTCTAGTCTTGGTCCAGACAATGTTACGAAAGGTTCCATCTAAAAAACCATTGTGTGGCAATTCAGTCAGGCCGATAATTGATGGACACATGGGGCTGAGGAAGTTATCCAATTCGGCACCCACCGTCCAGTCATTGCATCGGACCTGAGTGATAAGTTGGCACAGACTTACTTTCTCTTCAGGACGCCGCACAAAAGGAATATCATCCAACTCCTCTTTTTTCTCTAACATCTTAAAAGCAACCGGAAATGACTTTAATCGCATTAAAAGTTCTATCCGTCTGACGATTTTTTCCCAATTCTTTTTCATTTTTATGTTTTAAACAGGTTTGATACAATCAATGTATAAAGGTTGAATAGTAAAAGCGTATCTGAAGATACGAATAAGTTAAATATTTCTCTATTTTTTGATCTTCAAAAACACACCGGATCTTTTTATTGCTACGCTGACATTTTCAGTAAAAACTTCTCCTGATCCAGGGCAGGATCTTTTGCCAGTGCATCATGCAGGCTTTTTGAAAGTATCGCCTTTTTAAGGCAGCGTCCACATTCAATGATGACTTCTGCGAAATGTTCACAACCCTTTCGACCGATCTCTCTCATGACTTTTTTATCCCAACCTTCTTCGAGTAAGGAAAGTCCAACGGCAGTTTGCAAAACCGGAATCGCCTGGGGGCAAACAAAATTGGTATACCGTTTCATGTCCCCTTTAACCGTTAGAATTTCTCCATCAGAGATACGGACCTCGATCTGAACTTCCATGCTGTAAATATGATCTTCCTGGATACCATTGAAACAAACGGTATTGTCATCTAAAAACTCTGCCCTGATTACCTGACTGCGACTGAATGTAATCATATATTCTCCTTATAGGTTGAGTCCTTTCATAATTGGACTATCGTCTTGAAAAGAAATACAGCTCCGTATTAGTCTGGGACTGGATTTGACCATTTCCTGAAACAGCTTTAGTTTTTCATCATCATCAGGTACAGATTCACCAAATTCAATGCCGGGTCGCGTGAAATTCAAGATGACCGCATTAGCTGATTCAAGGACAGCCTCCTCCAGTAGGGAACATCCATTTTCTCCACCCACCAGACCGGCAACGATTTTTCTAAGTCCCGAACCGATGGAAACACCTTCAATATTTTTGATGAGTTCCGAAGCTGATTGGCAGTCAGGGGGAACAAACCGATCCATTTTGGCTTCGGCTTCAAGAATCTCAAGTTGAGGGGGTTGAAAAACGATATTAACCTCTGCTTTTTGCAAATCATCGGTTAATCTCCATGAAACGGCCAGGTTTCCGTCGGGTCTTGTTTCTACTTCAACAACTTTATTTCTTAAAAAACGCAGTGTCATCACTAACTCCTAAACGTTATTTCTTTTACCAAAGAGTGAACCATCACGCATATTATACATGATAAGTAGTGAGGAAACCATCAACGAGTGATAGTTAACGGACTAAGCAAACCTATGCGATAGTCCAAAGTGATCGGGATGAACCGTAAATTGTTGATTCGGTTCGTTCAGATCAGGTGCTTTCCGAACAAAAATCAGTTAAACCAAGTAATTTTGCCGTTCCCGATATTGTAACGCCAAAATAAACAATCGGTTTATTGTTATTTAAGCTAGTTATTGTGTCATTAATCACAGTTGTTCCGGTGGCTATGATTAAATCGCACCAGTCGATGTTCTCTTTTGTTTTTTCCGGAGGGTCAATTTGAATACCAAATTTTGTCTTGCCAATAAAATCATTGTCCATATCATTGACTCTGATTTCGAAATCTTTGGTCAAATGTTCGAGCATCCGGGGTTGCAGACCAATTAAGGTGATTTTGGGACTCCCATAATTATCTTTGACATAAGTTACCAGCTTCTGACTACAGATCACGGGATCATTATCTTTGCAATGTACTGTCTGGTTAACGTGTCCAAGATTTCGCATGACTGCATTAATGGTTGAGATTAGGATTGCGCGCCGGTAATTATTATCGATATCCATATTCAGAATTTCGGACAACGACCCCTCAAAATCACCATACATATCTGTAAATGCTTGTCCATATGAGCCTTTAAATTCAGCCTGCATCAATGCTTCTTTCCCTTTTTGGATGGGGTAATCGTCATGTTCAGGATTTCCAATGGCTTCAGTTGCAGACAATGGTTTTGCCTTAATCGTAATTTGTTCATTTTCAAAATCATAATCTTTGATTAGATCTAAAAAGTGGTTTTTTATCTCTAATATCATAATTGTATTCCTTTATGTGGTTAGGCTTTTTTGATAAAATAATGGGATCTAGTCGTCGAGTTGTCGTCCTTGATACGATTAAAAAGTGGTGCTGTTATCGGTCAGGTGAAACCCATGTTTCTCAAAAATATTTTTTTGTGAAAAAACAAATTTCTCAAACTGCTTTGTGGCTTTAATGTTTTTACTACATTTCAGGACAATCATATACGCTTTTTCAGCAGAGATTTTAAATTGTTCCGGAATTAATATATAGTTCAGCTGGTTTACTCGACCGATAGAATCAAAAATAATTCCTGCGTCAACAGTGTCTGTAGCCAGATAGTTAACGACTTGATTAATATTTATAACTTCAACAATGACATTATTTCTGATTCTTCCAGCAATTATTTTTCCCAGTTTTTTTTCTATCTGTAAATATGTTTTTCCTAAAGTCATTGTTTTGGGGTTCCCCAGGGCTATTTTTACACCTTTTTTCGATAAATCGCTAAAGCATTTAATTTTTTTAGATCCTGCTTTAGATAATCCAATTACAGGTGCCTGTTCTAGCAGGATATGGCTCTTTCTAACAATTCCTTTTTTGATTGATTGATTGAAAAAATGTGTTGAACTGGGGGTAAACAGGTCGCCTTTTTTTGAGAAGAATATTTTGCTTAACAGTTGTCCGGAACTACCTGTAATTAGATAAACCCTGGTTTTTCCCTGGGCGTTGAATTTTTGGGTAATCTCTTTACCGGGTTTTCTCATTGCTGCCGCAAGGTACCAGATAATTTCTTTAGCAAATAAAGTATGGGGGATGAGGTAAAAAAAGACTGAAACAAGGATGAGTATTTTAAACTTATTGTAGGTAGGGGGTGTTTTCATTAATTCTACTTCAGGCTGAATTAAAAAAAAAGATCTTCCTGAATAATAAACAAGCAGGAAGATCAATCAGATAAAGGAGAAAACATTAAGTTGCTAATTTATTACCAATGTCCATCTACATTGGCTTCTTCGGTATAGCTGAACTTACCGCTATTAAACAACTCTACTGCATCTTTCACTGTACCTTTTGCATCGCTGATAATTTTAACACCAGCAGAATTAAGTGTTTTAACCGCATTAGGTCCACAAAATCCAGTCATTAACACTCCGGCGCCTGCTTTACTGATCATGACAGCTGCTTGGATACCTGCTCCTTTTAGGCGATTGAGATTCTCATTGTTGTCCAGTACTTCAAAATCCATTGTTTCAGAGTCTACTACTGCTATGTATGCTGCCCTTCCGAACCGTTGATCAATTGCTGAATTGATATCAGTCCCTTGGGATGTTATTGCGAGCTTCATTTTACCAATCTCCTTTTTTTTATTCTTTATTGGCCTCCGCCACCACCACAAACTTGGTCTTCTTGAATCATAGGAAGTTTTTTGTTGATCAGATCTTCGACGACAGGCTTGATATCTTGTCGTTCAGCATCATGATAAACCTCAATATTAACACCTTTAAAACCCATCAAAGGTCGAAGTCCAATTCCGCCCACAATCAAAGCATTTACCTTATGACTGGCCAGTAGGTTTACGGGGACCATGCAGCCACCCTGTGCATGTTCCTGATTACTTATGGTTGAAACCTGATCAATTTTTCCGTCTTTTACATCAACCAAAGTAAAGACGTCACAATGGCCGAAATGACCGGCTCTCTGTCCATCCATCCCTCCCTGCCCTAGGGATGGTACTGCTATTCTTCCATTTTCCATTTACTACTCCTTTTTTAGTTAGGTTCAATATTGAACTCAAGGTGATCGGCAGAATTCATTGCCGGTGATTTAATCATATTTTCCCAGACTTGTTTCACTGCTAGGCCAGCGTCAGACTCAGAATCATACTCTAAAACCGTTTTTCCCTGGATCATTGCTTTCGTGAATATGGGATTAAAAGGGATTTTCCCCACGAACGGTATGTCATGATTTTTGGCAAAGGTGATGATCGCTTCTGTTTGATCAACATTAAGGTCAAACTTGTTTACACAAATCATCACTGGAATTTTAAAGCTAAAGGCCAGTTGAATCACTCTTTCCATATCATGAATTCCTGATACGGTGGGTTCTGCAACAACTAGTAATGCTGTTGCCCCGCCCATGGAAGCAATTACTGGACATCCGATTCCCGGAGGACCATCGGTTATAATTAGCTGTTTATTTTGATTTTCGGCAAGTTTTTTAGCTTCCTGTCTAACCAGAGCCACTAGCTTTCCTGAGTTTTCTTCTGCAATTCCCAGTCTGGCATGGACCATCGGTCCGCATTTTGTGTCCGAAATAAACCATTGACCACACGTTTTAACCGGAAAGTTGATTGTCTGTTCCGGACAAAAATCTACACATACGCCGCATCCTTCACAATCAATGGGTGATACTTCAAAAGTGGGGCTGATTGCATCGAATCGACATAGATCAATACAAAGTCCGCATTCTGTACATTTGAATTTATCAATTTCTGCCTGATTTCCACCTTGAAAATCAGTTTGCTGTTGGATGGTCGGATTCATCAGTAGATGCAAGTCAGCCGCATCCACATCCGCATCACACAGAATGGCGTTATTTGCCAGACTGGCAAACGACGCTGTCAGACTTGTTTTACCTGTTCCGCCTTTTCCGCTGATAATTACCAATTCTCTCACTGTTATTACTCCTGCAAATCTATTCCGTTAGGAATTATTTCTAATGATTTTTTTAATTTTATCGAATAGGCTTAGAAAGTTTTTTTTCTGTTCCGGTATTTCTTCAACAATTAATTTCCCTTTCGAGTAAATTTCAGCGATTCGACGATCAAATGGGATCTCCATTAATATTGGGATATTTTCTTTCTCAGCATAGTCTTTGACACAACTATCACCAATATCAGACCTATTTATGACCAGTCCGCAGGGTATATTCATTGTTCGAACGACTTCCACTGCCAACTGCAAATCGTGAAACCCAAAAGGAGTCGGTTCGGTGACCAGTAAAACAAAATCGACCCCCTTTGTAGCTGCAATCACCGGACAGGAAGTACCCGGAGGCGCATCGATAATATTTATCAATTCCGCAGTGGTATGGTCTCGAACCCTTTTGATGAGCGGAGGAGACATGGCCTCCCCAATCTTCAGTCGACCGTTTACAAATTTTAAATGGTCTCGATGACCCATATCAATGACACCAATTTCTCTTTTTCCTTCCGTGATGGCTTTTTCAGGACAAACCTCTATACACCCGTAGCAACTATGGCATAGTTGAGGGAATGTTAAGATACTCTCTGGCAAAACCGTAATTGCATTAAATCGACAGATATCAGCACATTTGCCGCAATAGGTACATTTATCTTCATCGACTTTCGGAACCATGACAGAAATGGTGTCCGTTACTTCTATTTTTGGTTTTAAGAATAGATGTGAATTGGGCTCTTCGACATCACAATCCAGCAGGCGGGCCTCTGACCCCAATGACCAGGCCAGGTTAGTAGATATAGTTGTTTTCCCGGTGCCGCCCTTGCCGCTGGCTACACTAATTATCATTCAATTACTCCCGATTGTAACAGGTTACGATTATCTTACTGATTGAATTCTCTTTCCGGAAATATGGTTTTTGGATAGAGCCATCGAAGTACTATAATACTTTATTTGTAGGTAGTGCCTGAACGAAAAGTCCCTGTTTTCGATTATAGCCTGGTTTTAAAAATAGCATTCAGTATGAAAGTCAAGAAGCCGTCAGTTGTCAGCTATCAGTCTTCAGTAAAAACAAACTTGTTTTCAGTCACTTAAAAACTGATAGCTGAGGACTGATTACTGAAAGCTCGAATCTTCAATATGGAACTAAGTCAGCTAAATGAATAATAACTGAATTTTACAGGGTTTTCGTTCAGGCACTAGGTATCAATTGTAATGTTGAATATTTTACTGAGATGATCCAAAAATTGATTAATTTCTTCTGAATCCGGATTAGCCGATAGCTGACCAACAACGCCAAATCCCTCGCTGGCTTCATGAAACTCATCTGGAGATAAAGTGCTAATCAAAGCACTATTAGTGATAGGGCTGAGAGGAATCATTTTTTTCACCATTTCCAGCCCTGTCATGTCTTCCATTTTTTCATCTGCAATGACCAGTTGAATGCTATGACCTGATACAAAATCCAGGGTCTCTTGACCCGATGAAATTCGAGTCAGGGAAAATCCCCCAATCTTTTCAAATATCTCGGTATACCGCGATAGCATTTCATTATTTCTGCTGGTTAATACAAGATTGATCATTCTTTCTCTCCTGGTTTCATTTTACCTCCTGATGGCTGTGACTGCGTTAGAAATCTTTCCGCTAACAGAGTCAATCTATCAATAGACTCTGTAACTCTGTTTAAGTCAGATTGCATTGCCATGTTATCTTTTATTGGAAAAGGGGTGTTTCTTCCTTGATTAAATCCTCCAAACATCCTGTTGAACCCCCTTCCTGCCAAGTTCTGACCTCCACGACCTAGTCCTCTACGACCCTGACCTCCACGACCCTGACCTCTGCCATAAAATTCACCTCTGTCATCTGTGTTCGGTGTCGTCTCTTCAGCATTATCATATCTATTATTGCATAAACCATTTGCTCTTCCAGTCATAGGACCTTCACCTAATGGACCTTGTCTATTATATCCTGGCATTTTAATATCCTCTATGATTAATTGATATAAAGCACATTATGATAATTAAAATAATTAGAAAATTGAATGTAAATCAATTTTAGTTCTGGTGGAACAACATCTGTTAAAGCGCTTTCTCTGATGATTGCAATGAGCAGAGTTGCGAAGAACTTTTCTTTGATTTAGCTGGCTTTGTCTACTATTACATCTCTTTTGTTGACATCCCGGCATCAAAAACCGGGGAATAATAGGGTTGCCACAAATCAAATTACTAAGAATATCCTCCAAATTACCGCTAACAAAGGGAAAAAAATTGATTCCGTTTGATCGGATCAGTTCTGCTGGCGGTTGTGTAATTGCACCACAAATAAAACAGCAGATATTCCGTTCAAGCAGCATCTTAACCAAGTGTGCTATTTGATTGGCATCAAATGGTTCGATTGTCCTGTTAACGATCTGCTGGTTTTCATAGTCAACTAATAATAGCGAACTGGCCGAATCGAAAACAGGTGAAATTCGGTTTTCCCAAATGGTAAGCGCTGCTTTGGTTATCATCTTTCTCCTTTGTTAAATGTTATTCAGCAATTGCCATGCCAATAATTGTATTTATGGGAAAATGTGATTAAAAACACTATTATTACAGGTGATAAAAGTTCTGCTTGGGAGGATAGATTGGCGATGATAGTGAGAGCAGATAGACCCTTTTTGCGACTGTGCAATGAAAAGTGTTGCACTAATGCTACTCTGGATAGATGAACTGTGTTTTTTAATTATGACAGGTGAGACGTATCCAGCTAAAAAATCATTCAGTGTGAAAATCATGAAGCTGTCAGTTATCAGCTACCAGTCTTCAGATACACTGAAGTATTTTGAGCTATACCAAAAATGGCAAGAATGTGTCAGAAATCAAGTTTAAATTTATTTTTTAATTATTGACTATTTTTTCAATGGACATTCGTTTCATTTTTCCATAGCTTGTCCCTGTAGACCCTCTGAATAAAGAATAAAGTGAATAAGATTGGTCAAGTATGTAATACGGAGAGGTATATATTTTTGTTGCCTTCTGTGCCACTAAGAATCTGTCAATCTGATGCAGATGACAATTATTAAAAATTCAATGAAGTCTATATGGTCAATAGATGATATTTGGATTTAGTGCCTGAACGAAAAGCTCCTGTTTTCAATTATAATCTGGCTTTAAAAATAACATTCAGTATGAAAGTCAAGTAGCCGTCAGTTGTTAGCTATCAGCCTTCAGTAAAAACAAACATGTTTTCAGTTACCTAAAAACTGAAAGCTTGAATCCTCAATATGGATATAAGTCCGCTAAATTAATAATAGCTGAATTTTATAGGGTTTCCGTTCAGGCGCTATTTAATGAGAGTAAACTCTGAATGTAGTATGATTCATCAAAATCAAATTTCCCGTTTGAAAAGTGGTTTTGAGATATTGAAATTTAGTATTGATAAAAAAGAGTGGAAGAATAGGGATTATATTATGAAATTTGATGATATCCAGGCAATATTTTTTGATTTTGATGGTGTTATTTTAGATTCCACCAGGGTTAAAGATGCTACTTTTCAAGTGATGTTTAAACAGTATGGAGAGACGATTGTCAAAAAGGTGTTGGAGCATCACCGGTATCATGGGGGGATTAGTCGCGTTGAAAAAATCAGGCATTATTACCAGGAATATTTACAAAAGCCACTGAGTAAAGATGAGCTGAAGCAGCAATGTAGCGAATTCTCTGACCGTGTTAAACAGAAAGTGATTGATTCTCCATGGATTGAAGGTATAGAAGATTTTTTGAAAAAATGGTATACCCGTCTTCCTCTATTCATTATTTCCGGAACACCTCAAGACGAACTGGTAGATATTGTCAAAGCACGAGAGATGGAAAATTTCTTTTTACAGAAATTGGGTTCACCCATAAAAAAACCGGAACATGTCAGAATGCTTTTAAAAAAATATCGGTTAATAGCGGGGAAATGTATTTTTATCGGGGATGCCTTGACTGATTATAACGCTGCGATGGAGACAGGTACAAAATTTATAGGAATACAGGGTAACATTGAATTTCCGGATTCAGTACATGTGCTGAAGAACGGAAAACATCTTGAAAAAGCAATTATCTCTATTTAGTGCCTGAACGAAAACCCTGTAAAATTCAACTATTATTCATTTAGCTGACTTATATCCAGGGTGAAGATTCGCCTGGTTAAGTCAGGTCTGACCACTGGCTATTTCAGGAAAGACATGGATTTTTGAAAGGAGGTTAAAACATTAGTAAACTTGACACATGACATGCAAAATGATAGAAACGCAGTCAAATATCAGTCCAATTAAGGAATACTATTGTACAACGGATGATTATTAAAAACGGTTGTTATTAATTCATAAACAGGAGCAGGGTAATTTTGCGATTATTTACTTTTAAGCATGGTGTTCATCCAAGAGAACACAAAGAGTATAGTTGCCTGAGACCGATCGAAGCGTTGCCGCTTCCAGACGATGTGTTTATTCCACTACAGCAACATATTGGAAAACCATGCACCCCTCTGGTTAAAAAGAAAGATGAGGTCAAGACCGGTCAGGTTATTGGCAAGGCAGAAGGATTTGTATCCAGCCCGGTTCATTCTTCGGTAACTGGGACTGTCAAAACAATTGGATTTTTCCTGAATTCCATGGGTACAAGAGTTCCCATGGTTCATATAAAAAGGTCTGGAGAGGATCAATGGGAATTTCTGTCAAAACCGGATGATTGGGAAAAGGCAACTCCAGATGAACTTGGAAAACTTGTTTTTGAGGCGGGTATCGTTGGAATGGGAGGGGCCGCATTTCCAACCCATGTTAAATTAAAGGTTTCTCCGGAAAAGCCCATCGACACATTTATTCTTAATGGATGTGAGTGTGAGCCCTATTTGACCTGTGATCACCGGTTAATGCTGGAAAAGACAGAAGCGGTTTTGAAAGGGGTGGCAATCATTATGAAGATCCTTGGCGTTAAGCAAGGATATATTGGTATTGAAAATAATAAATCTGATGCGATTACCCTGATGCAGGAAACGATAAAACGTCTGGGTTATGATTTTAAGGTGATTACGCTAAAGGTAAAGTACCCCCAAGGGGCTGAGAAAATGCTGATTAAAGCCATCTTAAATCGGGAGGTACCTGCGGGGGGGTTGCCGGGTGATGTTGGTGTGATTGTCAGTAATGTCGGTACGGCTGTGGCCATCAAAAAAGCTGTTATTGATGGAATTCCACTGATTGATAGAGTTGTGGCTGTTACGGGAGATGCGGTAAAGAATCCAAAAAACATTGTGGCCAGGGTCGGAACTCTGGTAAAGAACGCCGTTGAATTTTGTGGAGGCATCGACAGTAGTACCGCTCAGGTAATAATGGGGGGTCCGATGATGGGCTTTTCACAATTTCATCTCGAAGTGCCAATTGTCAAGGCCACCAGTGGAATTGTTTGTACCAATGAAATAAAAGAGTCAAAAAATAAATCATACCCTTGTATTCGTTGTAACTCTTGTGTTTCATCCTGCCCGGTTTTTTTACTTCCGAATAGACTTTCAAGAATGATTGAGATGAAGTCTTATAGCGATGCAGAAAATTTGGGAATCTTAAATTGTATAGAGTGTGGGTCATGTGTTTTTAATTGCCCTTCGCATATTCCAATACTGCAGTGGATTCGGGTTGGAAAATATAAAATAAACGAACAAAAAAGAAAAGCTGCAGGTTAAGTCATTTAAATTAATATGGAAAAAACAGACAAGAAAACCGAAGATGAAAATGCGTTGAAAGATAAAGAAATATCTTCAACAAGTAAGAATGCAAGTGCTGACCAGGAAGTGAAGCCAATTGAAAAGAAAGTAAAGAAAGATCCAAGAGAAAAACTTTTTAAGCCGGACCATCGCCTGTTTGCCCTGAATTCATCTCCTCACGATTTCACAGAAAGGAGTGTGCCTGTAATCATGTGGTCAGTTGTGGCGGCCTTATTACCAACAACTGTAATGGCCATTTATTATTTTGGGCATTCTGCTATTTCACTGATTCTGGCCTGTGTTGTTTCTGCGTTGTTAACAGAAATTATTATAAACCGGGTTAAAGGTCAAGAGATTACACTGAAAGACGGTAGTGCCGCGATAACCGGGCTGTTGCTTGCTTTGACATTGCCGCCAACTTTGTCTGTCAGTAGCGCGGTGTTAGGTTCAATTTTCGCGATTGCCATTGGGAAACAGGTTTTTGGCGGATTAGGTTATAACATATTTAATCCTGCTTTAATCGGGCGGGCTTTCTTGCAGACCAGTTTTCCAGTTGCCATGACAACATGGCGCCTACCTTTTTCTGAATTTGATGGGATCAGCGCTGCAACTCCACTGGGAAATTTTAAATTTGAAAAAATATTAACCCACTGGGAACCTTTGATAACAGGAAATACCGGGGGATCCCTTGGGGAAACCTGTTTTGTTGCAATATTGGTCGGGGGAATATTTTTATTAATTAAGAGATACGCGGATTGGAGAATTCCACTCAGTTTTTTAGGAACTATTTTCATCATTACCGGTATTTTTTGGCTGGTTAACCCAACCAATTATTCAGATCCTGTTTTTCAGATCCTATCAGGTGGTTTAATGTTAGGGGCCTTTTTTATGGCGACTGATATGGTGACATCACCGATTACGCCAAAAGGTTCCTGGATCTTTGGTTTTGGTGCGGGTCTCCTGGTTGTCATCATTCGGTATTTTGGGGGTCTGCCGGAAGGCGTTATGTACTCAATACTTTTAATGAATGCTGTTACTCCGCTAATAAACCGGTATACCCGACCTAAGTTTTTAGGAGAGGTAAAGAAATGAAAACAGCAATAAAAATGATTGTTGTCTTAACGCTTATTACTGTTTTATCCGGTGGGTTGTTAGCCAGTCTGGATAGTATTACGGCTCCAAAAATCAAAAAATTTCGCCTACAGGAATTAAAAGCAGCCATTGCGAATGTCCTGCCGGAATATGATTATTATGAAGAAATTGCTCAGGGTCAAACAGTTTTGTATGTGGGGAAAAAGAAAGGGCAGGATGAACCCGTAGGAGTCGCTTTTCGTATTATTGGTAGTGGGTTTCAAGGAAAAATATCAATCATGGTTGGTATTGAACCCTCTTTTGTAAAGCTAACAGGAATTAAAGTTCTGGAACAGGTTGAAACACCTGGATTAGGGACTAAAATCGTCTATGATCCGTCTAAAAAATCAGATCCACTCTGGTTCTCTTCGCAGTTTAAAGGAAGAGTCACTTCTCCATTTATGACTGTTATCAAGAATGTGAAACCGGAAAAGTCTACGGAAATTCAGGCGATTTCCGGAGCGACAATTACATCGAAAGCGGTGGTTAGAATGTTAAATGATAATATCAAACTATCAAAAGAAATCTATAACAAAAAGAAAAACTAACGTTGGGTAAAGAAGGTCCTCCGATTGGATTAATTCAAGCGTTTGACGGTTAACTCGACAGTAGTTATTTGAATTTCGGATTAGCAATTCAATACTCACTTTAAAATTATTGAAGCTCATGGCACGTAAAAAGAACACATTAGCATATGAAGTTATTAAAGGGATTTGGGATGAAAATCCGGTAACTATCAGTCTGCTTGGGCTGTGCCCGACACTGGCTGTTACCAATTCAGCGATGAACGGTCTGGCAATGAGTCTGGCGACTGGATTTGTATTAATCTGCTCCAGCGTTATTATCTCATTATTGAGAAAAGTGATTCCCCCACAGGTGAGAATTGCTGGTTATATTGTGATTATCGCCACCTTTGTGACCATTGCTGATCGATACCTGGCGGCGTTTTTCCCGGATATTAGCAAAGCTTTGGGACCTTATGTGCCGTTGATCGTTGTGAATTGTATAATTTTGGGACGACAGGAAGCCTTTTCATCAAAAAACAATCCAGGAAGAGCAGTTCTGGACAGCCTGGGAATGATGATCGGATTTTTGTTTGTACTGATCATCCTGGGAGGAATCAGGGAAATATTAGGCTCTGGTACATTTTTTGGTTTTGAAATTATGGGAAGTTGGTTTGTTCCATGGATGATTATGATACTTCCACCCGGTGCCTTTTTTACGCTGGGTATTTTAATAGCTTTGGTGAATCTTATAAATGAAAAACGAGCGAAAGGATGAATCTTATATTGATATTTATTGCGGCTGCGATTGTTAATAACTTCGTACTGAGCTATTTTCTTGGAATTTGTCCATTTGTCGGGGTTTCAAAAAAGGTATCTTCCGCTGTTAGCATGGGATTGGCAGTGACATTTGTCATGACGATCACGGCAATTGTAACTTGGTTGATATATCATCAAATTCTGGTGCCTTTTAAAATAGAGATATTGGAATATGTCTCTTTTATTCTGGTTATTGCTTCTCTGGTTCAATTGGTTGAGATGTTTATTCGAAAAATCAGCAAACCACTCTATGAAGCGCTGGGAATATATTTACCGCTGATTACAACTAATTGCGCGATACTTGGATTAGCTCTATTCTCTGTGTTGAGAGAGTATGATTTTATCGAGAGTCTGATTTTTGGATTGGGTGCGGGTGCCGGTTTTACACTTGCGCTGGTAATCATGGCAGGTATTCGCGAAGAACTGGAATTGGCTGATGTTCCCAAAGTATTCCAGGGAGCTGGGATCACCATGATTGTTGCCGGATGTCTTGCCATGGCGTTCATGGGATTTGCCGGTATTTAATATCACTCAAAACGATTACTCAAATATTTAGTACCTTATAAATTATTTTCTGCGTTTTTTAGTACCTTATAAATTATTTTCTGCGTTTTTTAGTACCTTATAAATTATTTTCTGCGTTTTTTCAGCAGGAAGTAATTTGTTAAGGTACTTATCCTGAAAGGGCTCAGCAGGAAGTAATTTGTTAAGGTACTTATCCTGAAAGGGCTCAGCAGGA
>Ga0307989_1000701_pt1 | contig 20524 bp, 18 predicted proteins | sample EllFjometagen185_FD_203164 | JGI IMG/M metagenome (GOLD analysis project Ga0307989, IMG submission 203164) | Marine microbial communities from Ellis Fjord, Antarctic Ocean - #185 | ecosystem: Environmental > Aquatic > Marine > Unclassified | place: Southern Ocean | collected 2014-10-08
TGTCCATAAGCTTGCGAGATTCCTAATTGTAGTTTCATCAATTTGTGTTTTTTTAGGAATCGTAACACAAAGTCTTATTTAAACGCAAGCTTTATTATACATATCCGAAACTCATGTACAATGAAGTCTCAGTTTTCTTTTCAGTTACCGGAGTAAATCAAGGGATATACATACTGGATATCCCCTGAATTACTGAAATCAAACATGATTGAAAACGATCTTAAAATTCCAACTCAAGTTTTAGTAATCTGTTTTTTAACTCTTCAATAACCTTTTTTTCCTCATCAAAACCATCAGCGTTAAAGGTAACTGAAAATCTCAGAAAGGCACCTGCATCGTCCCAGGGTACTGTTGAAATGAGCGCTTCTTTAATTAAATAAGTTGAAGCATCTTCTGCTGTTTCAAATTTAACTCCGGACTTGGTTCCTTTTGGAGATTTAACATAGCAGTAAAATGTTCCTTTTGGTTTTTCTGTATCAAAACCAATTTCCTTTAATGCATCCACCAGTAAATCGAATCTTCTTGAATATCGTCCACAGGTGTCTGCTGTGATTGAAAGTGTGTTTAATGCCTCGATTCCGGCTTTTTGAATGGCTCTAAACTGGCCAGAATCTGTATTATCTTTGACTGTACCATATGCAGCTACTATTTTCGGACTTCCAACCACAAACGCCAGTCTCCATCCGGTCATATTGAACGCTTTTGATAAGGAATGTACTTCAATCCCTACATCCATCGCGCCGTCAACAGAAAAGAAGCTGAGCGGTTTATATCCATCAAAAGTGATGGCTGCATAAGCAGCATCATGAATAACAGCAATGCTGTTTTTTTTGGCAAATTCCACCACCGTTTCAAAGAAAGCTTTAGTTGCTACCTGACCTGTCGGGTTATTGGGATAATTCAAATAAAGTATTTTTGCTTTGTCCAATATATCCTGAGGGATGGTGGTCAAATCAGGATAGAAACTGTTTTCTTTGAGTAAAGGAAGGTTATAAACCTCACCACCCAGGTATCTGGTATATGTTGATGTTACTCCGTATCCTGGTGTGGTTGCTAATGTAATATCACCTGGATTTATCAGACAAGAGGGTAGTAGTGCTAATATGGGCTTTGATCCAATACCATGTATAATCTGAGTTGCTGGATCAATATTATCGATCTGGTAAACTTCCTTCATATATGCAGCAGCAGCTTCTTGAAATTCAGGTATACCATTATCTGAATACCATCTGTTTTCGGCTTTACCGGCTTCGTCTGTCAATTTTTTGACAACCACAGGATCAGCAGGAATATCTGGTTCACCAACACCCATATCAATAATTGGAACATCAGGATGCTTTGAAGTTGCTTCAGCTTTTGCTCTCTTTATCTTTTCAAATTTGTAGATCTCTGTTGATTTTCCAAAATTCTTACCGCCCAATCTTTCTGATATTAAATTTTCAAAGAAGTCCACGTTTGCTCCTGAATGTAATTTGTTGTTGAATTGCTGATCACTCTAAGTTAGTTATGTTAAACAAAAATGTTACTCTGATTATATCTACCAATAATATTAAAATGATTCAAGTCAAGAGATGTTCTGTATCAGAAAGATTGTTATTAATCTTATACTTTAATAATTTTAATAAATTAACATTTTCTAAAAATGGGTAAATTTTGACAATTTTTCTTTTAAGTTTATTTATATAGTTGAAATTATTAGTTATTTGTTTAATCATAAAATAAAATGATCGTTTATCTTTTACTGGGGTCAATTGTCAATTGAGGTTGACAATATATCGAGGTCAATTTACAATTTTCTAATAATTGCCGAGGTGGTGAAACTGGTAGACACGCTGGATTCAAAATCCAGTGGCTTCGCGGCCGTGCCGGTTCAAGTCCGGCTCTCGGTACCAAAATAGAAAGTTAGATCGTATATTTTATGAGATAACGAAAAAAGGGGCAGGTCTTTCACCAACTGCCCCTTTTTTTTTCTTTGGAGTATGACCATGTCAGAATCAAACGAAACACAGAGAATTACAGTCTTGGGAGCCGGTCGCTGGGGAACAGCAATGGCAATATTTCTAAGTAGAAAAGGCTTTTCTGTGACACTGCAATGCTACCTGAAAGAAGAATTTGACAAATTAGTATCAACTGACCGTGCACCTAATCTTCCCGGATTTAGTTGTGAAGGCAAAATTAAATTTGAGCTGGATCTGAATAAATCTCTTCAAAATGCACAAATAGTTATTATCGCCATTCCTGTCGCTTTTATGAAAAGTGTGCTGGCAAAAATTGAAAATTTATCTGCAGATACAGTAATTGTCAGTATCAATAAAGGAATTGAAAGAGAATCACTAAAAACAGTTCCTGAACTCATCAGAGAATTCTTTCCAAATCAACCACTGGCCCATCTTGGCGGACCTTGCTTTCCAGAAGGGTTATTGTCAAATAGTACCCCGGCAGCTGAAACATTGGCATGTGAAGATGATAAAATCGGACTTGAACTTCAAAATATGTTCAGTTCGCCGACCTTCAGGGTTTATCGAAGTAATGATTTAAAGGGAGTCGCCTTATTGGGTGCTCTAAAAAATATTTATGCGATCATTGCCGGAGTTGCTGATGGTTTAGGTATGTACGAAGAGGTAATCGCTGTATTGGTGACTCGCGGATTAGCAGAAATGAAACGGTTTTGTCAACAAATGGATATCTCTCTGGACACACTTTATGGATTAAGCGGATTAGGTGATTTAGCGCTGACCTGTTATTCTCCAAAAAGTAGCCATAATAAAAATTTTGGAAAACGAATCGGCAAAGGAGAAACCATCGCTGAAATACTTTCAACAATGGATGGAACTGTTGCTGAAGGTTACTATACGACCAAAGCCGTTTGGGATATCTCGAAAAAAATGGATATTGAGCTGCCCTTATGTGCTGGGATTTACAATATTATTTATGAGAATAGATCAATAGAAGAGAGTTTATTTGAGTTAATGACCCGTCCGTTAAAAGTCGAGGATTAATTTGTCTCCGGAATATCTTGAATATCTGTATCAATTAGGGATTTCAAATATTAAACTGGGACTTAAAACCATAAAAGAAATCCTTAAAAGACTCGGAAATCCACATCTACATCCCCAAATTATTCATCTGGCTGGTACCAATGGTAAGGGTTCGACCCTTGTCACACTGGAAAAACTTTTAATTTCATCCGGCTACTCAACAGGCAGTACTGTATCTCCTCATCTCATCTCTTATAATGAAAGGTTTCGTTACAATGGTAACATGGCATCCGATAGTGATTTGGATGAAGCTTTTTTAACTATTTGTAAGGTATGCGGGTATGATTTTCTGGAAAAAAAAAATCTGTCTGAGAATTCATTAAAACCGACATTTTTTGAGTTTTCAATAGCAATGGCTTTTGTACTTTTTCAAAAATGGAAAGTTGATTTCATCTTATTGGAAACAGGATTAGGGGGGCGTCTTGATGCAACAAATGTTGTTACTCATCCTTTATTGTGCATACTGACCAAATTGGATATTGATCATCAGGAATTTCTGGGTGAGACCATTGAAGAAATCGTAGTGGAAAAACTGGGAATTCTCAAACCAAAATCACCCGTTTTCGTTTCTCCCCAGATAGATAAAGTTAATAATCAAATTTTAAGATTCACAGCAGAAAACGACATTCCCTCTTTTTTTAGCCAAAAAAATTTTTACTGGTTAGAAAAAAAAGAATCAGCGCTATCCTTCCACTTTAAATCCATCAAAAATCGCCATTCAACAACAACTTGTTTTTCCCATCACTTAACGATTGAGAAGATCGGATTATTGGGAGAATTTCAAAAAGATAATACAATTACGGCATTGGCTGCCTACTATTTTGCTGTTCCTCCTGAAAAACAGCTGAATGATCAAGAGATCAATTATGCCTTAAGAGATTTAAAGTGGTCGGGTAGAATGGAATATCTGGGATTGGATAGAAAAATACTTCTGGATGGTGCCCATAATCAATCAGGGATGTTGTCTCTTTTGAGCTATTTGAATGAACATCACAGCAATGATAAGATACTTTTTGCTATTGGTTGGATGAAAAAAAAGGAATTAGCTGAAGCTTTGCGATTGATATCCTGTAGGTCCGTCCAATTTTTACCTATCCAAATCGAATATGATCGTTCGGAAGATGTTGAAAATATTTACTCAGCGATTAAACAGATAGAAGGTGATGTTTGTGGGCCAGTTAAAGTCAGGGAATTAGTAAATAAAATTCAACTGGATTTACTACCAAAACATGATTTACTTGTTATTTCAGGGTCCTTATATTTATTGGGAGAATTTCTTGCTGAATGGAATGAGACAGTGATTTCGGTTGAGATTCGGTAGGAAATCAACTAATCTCATTAGAAAAACTGTTTTGTTGTTGTTTTTTATCATATTTCAAATTTTAGTAAAGTTTTCAAATCTGATGAAGTAAAATACTGAGACAAGTAAGGGGAGTATAAAATCAGATGGAATGAGGGATTAACATTTTGTTAAATAATCGGCGAAAATAATAGGGAGTGAAAAAAGTGTCATTATTTCAACAATTGAAACATAGTATCGAATTTGATCAGGCGAAAAAAAGCGAAATCGAGGCGTCTATTGAGAAGGGAAACGATTTTTTCCAAAAATTCAATAGAAGTCGGATGGAATTGGCATTTTCACTGTTCGCTGAAGATATGAAAAAGGCACTATTCGAAATTATCTATTTTCTTCATGTTAATGATAGTAAATATGAAGAGCACAAATACATCAGTACTAGAATTGAGAAAGTACATGGTGTTCTGAAGGAAGTGGAATTTGAGGCAACGGCATCCATATATTTGGAAGATGCTCCCTCAGGTGTTGTTGGAATAAGCCATCTCTCTCCTGTTTTCCAAAACCAGTTTAAACAATTTATTAAAGAAGAGTTAGATGCGACGATAGAGGAAAAATCCGGTTTTTCTCCCATCTATAGTATTGCTTCATTAGGATCCATTGGTACTGTAGGGCATAAGGTAACAGCATCTGATTTGGATTTGCAGATTCAGTATGAACTTGTTCCCTTTTTGATTGATGTGAATAAGCTTGATGATCAGAATCTTAGAGAGTGTTCAGATCGTCTGATTGATCTGTTTTCGAAAAAATTTAAACTTAAGAAAAAATTCAGCAAAGAAGCGATTCAAAATCCAAAGATCAAAGCACAAATACAAAAAGTGGGAGAAATGAATTTTAAGAAAAGATTCCCCCTGCTTTATGATGTCATTATTTTAAACAAAAAAGGTCTTCAAAAAACCGTCTTAAGCAAAGCTGATTTAAGAAGAAAAATGGCTATTGAGATTCTCCAGATGGTGAATCTTTTTTCCAAGGTATGTCTTAAAAAAGAAAAAACAGAAAGAGATCAATTATTAAAAGAAAAAATCCGCAGAATTCAAATTTATATTCAAAAAAAATACCCCAAAGCAGAAGTATATTTATTTGCTTATTCAAATGATGATTATCGGGATGGGCTTCATGGTACGACCTTGGAATCTAAAGAAGCTTCAGGTTCTGCATACCAGCTTATTTTAAATTATGAAGTCTTAATGCCGGGTATACAGTTTACACCTGTTATACCGATTCACTTTTTAATGCCGGACAGTATCAACGAAAATCGATCTAAATATGAAGAGATCATTGAATATATTCGTTATAACTTTACTAATTTATTTGAAGAACAGCGATATCAGCTGGTTGATCTGGGTTCGACACCTCCATTAACATTGGAATATATGGCAGCCCATTCTGGAGCTGTTTATTGGGAGTCATTTAAAGCATCTTCGGGAAATCTACCCAAGGCAACTCTTAATCTATTACGGCTAGAGATGCTTTTCGATTCACGGTTCAATGTTTCATTGATTGAATTGATTAAAAATCCCAGAAAACTGGATCCGTTCGCCGGAGAATTTTATGTTCCAGTTGATGAAGACGGTAATGAGCAAGTTGAGGTTCAAGGGGAGATTGATGATTGGAAAATCGATCGTTATTATGATGACTACGGCGTTGTCGAATCAGACGACTCTTCAGAAGATGACGATGATGTCTTGGGAGAAGAAGACTTTCCTGGAGGTCTGGCCCTAGATGGTGTATTTTTTATCGAGAATGAATTTCCTAAGTTAAAAGAAGATCCATGGTGGTTACGATACAAAGCACTTAAAATTGGATTTGGTCCTGAAAACACTGATATAAAGGATCCAAAAGAAAGGGATTTAATTTCGCGGGTTATTGATCTTGGATTTGCCTTACATATCAGAGTATCAGATATTTTTCAGAAAGTAAAAAATAAGCAGAAGCTGGAAATGTATCGGGATCAGGTTATGGGGCTATTTTTGGTAAAAGCGTTTCCCCGTTCTAAACGAACCTATCTGGAACATATCTGTAATGGAGAGGTTGATTCGGTAATTGCGTTTGAGAAAGAGTTGAGATTCCTATTTCAGCGTTCGATGAACAGAGTTTTAGCAAAGGTAAAAGAGAGTGGATTTAAGGATCAGACCAACGAAGATGAAAACCGAATTTGGTATCACTATTACCAGCAAAACTTTATTCAACCCAAAAATACAATTCAAAAAGATATCTTAAGCCATTTAAAAGTCCCTAGAGGAAGACTACAAATTGGGATTAATGAAAAGCGAAGATGGTTTTTCCGTTCAATTCAGAAAAGTACGTTATCAGAAAGTCAATATGATACCTTCGGCAGATTAGCTCATTTACCGGATAAAGTGGATCTTTTTCAGCATTCATCATTTCTACACGGTATTGCACATTGTATTGCCAATGGTTATTATGGGGTGATAAATAAAGGTACTTTGATGGAAAGTAGAACCTATGTTGAGTTCTCGGTTGGACATACCGAGGTGGGTAAAGCATCATCAGATAAATGGGCTTTTATGCGGCCGGATATTGCCGACCGGTTGGTAGATAATATCAATAATGCTTTTCCACCTCAGGACTATGATTTTAGAGATTGTATTTTTAAGGAAAAGGAGATTGAACACGTTTTTATCTGCTTAAACCTATTGGAATATGGAAAGGTATCGTTTATGTATCGGGATAATCTGAAAACCTGGTATGTTGATGAATTCAGTCATCCCTCGATAGAAAAAAAGGCTCAGGAGATGTATCAAAATCCGGATTTACTTTTTGAATCAAAATATATCTTAATAACGATCAAGAAATTTTTTAATGATAATAAAATTCCTAAAAATGATTTAACAAAAAGCCGAATTGCATTCTGGGTGAATCCAAATAGTGTTCGAACTCACCATCATGCAGATAAGTATTACCAAAAAGAACAGGAACTTTCAGAGCGATTCAGGCAAGTTGTATTCAATGAAGAGGTCGAAGAATTAGTAAGCTGATGAGATTGCTTCTCGAGCTAGTTCATCACATCTCTCATTTTGTTCATGGCCGGCATGACCTTTTACCCATTTCCATTTGATAGTTCTCTGGCTGGCTTCTTTATCAAGTTCAAGCCAGATTTCCTTATTTAAAACGCTTTTCCCATCGGCTTTTTTCCAACCCCTTTTTTTCCATCCCTTAATCCACTCAGTCATCCCTTTGACAAGGTATTGGCTATCTGAAGTCAGCACAATGGAAGATCCTTCAAGGGTTTTTCGTATCCCCTCCAAAGCACCCGTCATCTCCATGATATTATTTGTTGTTTTATCTTTTGACCCGGATAATTCAGAATATTCATCATTTTGCTGAATGACAGTTCCCCATCCACCCGGACCCGGGTTTCCTGAACAGGCACCATCGCTCCATATATAAATAATTCCATCGGCTTTGGATACTTGTTTACTTTTGGCTTTAGGTACTTGTTTACCTTCCAGTTCAAGGAGAATTTTTGACAAAGAAGTATCTATTGAACTTAAAACGGTTGTTGAGATATCGGAATTATTAAGCCTGCTTTGGATTTTATCTATTTTTTCGATCAGTTGCTTGGGTGTAATCATTTTTTTTATCTTTATTCTATTAGGTTTGACTGAGTGCGACTATTTTAAGTGACTTATTTGAACTCTTTGTTCATGTTGACTGTCGTTTTTAATTCAGAGGGAGTTTTTTATGTTTAAAGACTTTAGCATTTTCACCCGAATATGATGCCCTCTTTTGTCCATTTCCGGATAAGAGATATTTGTAGATAACAAGTCCTTCCAGTCCAACGGGTCCGCGAGAATGAGTTTTATTGGTACTGATTCCCACTTCTGCTCCTAATCCAAAGACATAGCCGTCTGAAAACCGTGTTGAAACATTATGAAAAACACAACCTGAATCAACTCGCTTCATGAAATAGTCTGCTGCATTCGGGTCTTCAGTAATGATGGTGTCTGTATGATGAGAACTGAATTGATTGATATGATTGACCGCTGCCTCAACAGATGGGACAATCTTAACCGATAAAACAAGATCTGAGTATTCGGTTTTCCAATCTTCTGCTGTGGCGGGTTCAATTTTTACCTGAGATCCTTGAGATAGTTTCAAGGTGTTTTCACAAGCCAGGATTTTAATTCCAGCATCATTTAACTCCCCGATAAGTTGTGGCAGAATCAATTTGGCCGCATCTTCATGGAGTAATAGTGTTTCTACTGCATTACATGCAGATGGGTAATCTATTTTTGCATCAATGGTAACCGGTATGGCTTTGTCAATGTCGTAAGTTTTATCAATATAGATATGACAAATACCGGATGAATGACCGAGCACAGGAATTTTGGTGTTGTCCTGGATGTATCTGACAAATTCGTTACTTCCTCTGGGAATAATTAGGTCTATATGTTCATCCTGATCTAAAAGTGCTGCAACATCTTCCCTGGTTTCAATTAGATTGACTGCACCTGAAAGTTCAAATTCGGCCAGGACTTGGTCGATGAGTTCAAAAAGAACTCTATTTGAATGACTGGCTTCACGACCTCCTTTTAAAATTACGGCATTACCTGATTTTAGACTGAGTGCTGAAACCTGGATAACCACTTCCGGTCTGCTTTCAAAAATGACTGCCAATACGCCAATCGGACATGATAATCGTGTTAATTCCAATCCCGTATCCAACTCCATGGCAAATTGTTTTTTACCGACCGGGTCCTCGAGTTTAGAAACTTCTTCGAGATAGACACTCAACTGGTTGATTTTCTCATCATTAAGCTTTAAACGATTCAGAAGCGGAAGACTTAGGGTATTATTTTTGACCATTTCTTCAGCTGCTTTTACATCTAATTGATTTGCTTTTGATATTTTTTTACTGTTTTGCTTCAGATGATCACCAATTCGTAATAATATTTGGTTTTTTTTCGCTGAACTCAAGTTTGCCAGTGTCGGAGAAACATGTTTGGCCTTTTGAGCGATTTGTTCGATCGTTTTTGTCATGTTAAATTTTATGAGGAGGTTTTGAAAGCAGTAGATTTTGTTGTTATTTGGCTGAACTGTGTACTGCAGTGACATGAATTTTTCGAGTTCTAATAGAATATATATCAGTTTAAATTGCTGAAATATTAGATAAACCAATGAATTTATACTTTTTAGTGTATCGAAAAAAAATGAATCTGCATAGAGGTGTACGATGGATATCGTGCCGGAGGATAGGGACAATTGAAGTGATACATAAAAAAACCAGAAGTGTTTAACACTCCTGGTTTTATCCTACTGAATCAATATTGTTGAGGCTTCAAGACTTAAGAAATGACATTTTGACGGGTAATGGAACGATAAATTTTTTGTTGTAGTTTGACCAATTTATGGACGCTATCAACATCTTTCATTACCTGTTCAAGTTCTGATTCTGCTGCTTGTTTTGAAGCTTTTGCTCTTTCAATATCGATTTCATTGCTGAATTCAGCCAGTTTTGCCAGGATGGTAATTTTATCCTGACAAATTTCGGCATATCCATAATGAATGGCAATTTTACTTTCTTCATTGCCGTTTTTGTAACTAAGAATTCCACTTTGTAGATTCGTTAACAAAGGTATATGACCCGGTAATATACCTAGTTCACCGACAATACCAGGAATAGTCACGTAATCCACTTTAGTTTCTAGCAAAACCCTTTCTGGTGTTACAATTTCAAGATTGAGATTCTCATTCATGAATTATCTCTGTTAAAGAGTCTTGGCTTTTTCCATAGCCTGTTCAATTGTTCCTACCATAAAAAATGCTTGTTCAGGAATATCATCATGTTTTCCATCTAAGATCTCATTGAAACCTTTAATGGTATCTTTAATATCTACATATTCACCGTCCAATCCGGTAAACGCGCTGGCGACTGAAAATGGCTGGGACAGAAAACGTTGTATCTTTCTGGCTCTTTCAACGATCGTTTTCTGTTCGTCAGAGAGTTCGTCCATACCTAAAATAGCAATAATATCCTGTAAATCTTTGTACTCTTGCAGAATACGTTGAACAGCCTGGGAAGTATCATAATGCTCTTTACCAACCACACTAGCGTCCAGAATACGTGATGTGGAATCCAGTGGATCCACCGCTGGGTAAATACCCATCTCTGAAATTGAACGATCCAGGACACACATCGCATCTAAATGAGAAAATGTTGTGGCCGGGGCAGGGTCAGTCAAGTCATCCGCAGGTACATAAATCGCCTGTACAGAAGTAATTGAACCATCTTTAGTTGAGGTAATTCTCTCTTGCAAAAACCCCATTTCTGTTGAAAGCGTTGGCTGATAACCTACAGCAGCAGGAATACGACCAAGCAGAGCAGATACCTCAGCTCCTGCCTGGGTAAAACGAAAGATGTTGTCGATAAACATTAAAACGTCCTGTCCAGCGACATCTCTAAAGTATTCAGCGACAGTCAAACCCGTTAGTCCAACCCGAAGACGGGCGCCGGGAGGTTCATTCATCTGTCCGTAAATCAGAGCCGTTTTATCAATTACACCTGATTCCTTCATCTCTTCCCAGAGGTCATTTCCTTCCCGGGTTCTTTCTCCTACACCTGCAAAAACAGAGTAACCACCATGGTGAGATGCAATATTATTAATCATCTCCATGATAACTACGGTTTTACCCACACCCGCTCCACCAAAGAGTCCAATTTTCCCCCCTTTGAGAAATGGGCAGATCAAATCAAGTACCTTTACACCGGTAACCAACATACTGGCTGTTGTATCTTGTTCAGAAAATGAAGGCGGAGTTCGATGAATGGGCCATTTTTCTTTGGTTACTATTGGGCCGACCTCATCAACAGGATCACCGGTTACATTCATAATACGGCCGAGAACTTCCTTTCCCACCGGAACCATAATAGGATCACCGGTTGCTTCAACTTCCATACCTCTAACCATGCCGTCTGTTGCTGACATCGCAACGGTTCTGACCGCATTTTCACCTAAATGTTGTTGTACTTCAAGAACAAGGTGTGTGTTCTCACCCTGGTATTCAAAATCTATGGTTAGTGCTTCAAGAATTTTTGGTAAATTCCCTTCTTCAAATTCTACGTCAACCACCACCCCGATGACTTGGATAATCTTTCCTTTTGCCATTGATTAGCCTCAAATAATTTCTGTGACAGGATTTATAGATTAATTACAATCGTTGAAAAAAAATAATTTTTTATAAAAATAATAAAATATCTCGATAACTTGAAAAATTAGATAGCTTCCGCACCTGAAATAATTTCAATCAGTTCAGATGTAATAGCCGCTTGTCTTGCCCTGTTATATTGAATGCTTAAGGATGATAGCATATCATTAGCATTATTTGTTGCTGCATCCATGGCTGTCATTCTGGCGGCATGCTCACTCGCAGTATTGTCAAGAAGCGCGGTGAATGCCTGATTTTCGACGTATTGGGGAAGAATCTCTTTCAAGATAGCTCCTGCCGTCGGTTCAAAAATGAATTCCAGGTTATCTTCTGGAACATCATCAGTCTGTGTTGGAGGTGCGATCGGCAGTACCTGTTGAATGGTAGGGACCTGACTCACAACATTCTTAAAATGGTTATATGCAATAAACAAGTAGTTGAATTCATTATTCATATACTTATTTATTAATTCACGAACGGTATTGTTCAGTGTACTATTCATTAGGTCTGGTTTTAAATCACGGTGGAACTCAATGATTTCAGCTTCCTTTTTTGAAAAGAAATCAGTACCTTTTTTTCCGTATGTAATCAACTCGACGAATTCGAATTCATTGTTTTCATCAGGAATCAAAGCGTGTAATTTCTTACAGAGATTGACATTCAATCCACCGCATAGTCCACGATCCGTAGAGATCAATAAGACGATTGCTTTGCCACCTTTTCGTTGTTCCAGTAAAGGGTGAGCTGATTCATCAACACCCGCACTTAGATTTGAAATCATCGCGCGTAGTTTTTCAGAATAGGGTCTGGATTGAACAATCCTTTCTTCTGCCTTTCTCATTTTGGAAGCAGCCACCATCTTCATCGCTTTAGTGATCTGCTGTGTATTTTCGATACTCGTCATACGCAGCTTAATATCTTTTAAAGTAGCCATGTTTTGTAATCCAATTTATTAGAGAAAAAGTTAAATAATTAAGCTAAGAATTCCTTAGAAAACTCTTCAACAGCAGGTTTTAGTTTTGCGACAGTATCATCAGATAATAAACCTTCTGCGCTGATAGCTGATAAAATATCCTGGCTGTTTGTTTCTATAAAGCTTTGTAATCCTTTTTCATATTCTGGAAATTTATCAATTTCAATACTATCACAGTATCCGTTTGTGACAGCGAATATACTGATGACCTGTTGTTCCATTTTCATTGGAACATATTGAGCTTGATTTAATATTGCAACGAGTCTTTCACCCCTGGCCAACTGTTTTTGAGTGGCTTCATCAAGATCAGATCCAAACTGGGCAAAGGCTTGTTTTTCCCTATACTGGGCTAAATCAAGTTTCAATGTACCGGCAACCTTTCTCATCGCTTTTGCCTGTGCTGAACCACCAACCCTGGATACTGAGATACCCACATTAATCGCAGGGCGAACACCTGAGTTAAAGAGCTCACTTTCAAGAAAAATCTGTCCGTCTGTAATTGAAATTACATTGGTTGGGATATAGGCAGATACGTCACTGGCCTGAGTTTCAATGATCGGAAGTGCTGTAATTGATCCACCACCTAGAGCATCACTGAGTTTACAAGCTCTTTCAAGTAAACGGCTATGGACATAAAAAATGTCGCCAGGATAAGCTTCACGTCCGGGAGGTCTTCTAAGCAGAAGTGATAATTGACGATATGCAACCGCTTGTTTGGAAAGATCATCATAAATAATCAATACGTGTTTTCCTTTTTTTGCAAAGTATTCTGCCATTGCAACACCAGCATATGGAGCGATGTACTGTAAAGGTGCTGGTTCACTGGCAGTTGCTGAAACAATGGTTGTATAGTCCATGGCACCAAATTCAGTCAGTTTTTGATGAATTTGAGTCACTGTTGAGTTCTTTTGCCCGATGGCCACGTAAATACAGTATACATCAGTATCTTTCTGGCTGATAATGGCATCAATTGCAATGGCTGTTTTACCGGTCTGGCGGTCACCAATGATAAGTTCACGTTGACCTCTTCCAATGGGCACCAGTGCATCAATCGCTTTTAAACCGGTGAGCAGAGATTGGTTAACTGATTTTCTCTGTACAATACCAGGGGCAATCACTTCCAAACGATTAAACTCTTTTGTATTTAAAGGACCCTTGCCATCAAGTGGTTCACCCAGTGGAGATATTACACGTCCCAAGATCTCTTCCCCAACGGGAACCTGAGTAATCTTCTTAGTTCTTTTGACCTGGTCACCTTCTTTAACAGATTCGCCTGTTCCAAACATAGCGACGCCAACATTGTCCTCTTCCAGGTTTAAAATCATACCTCTGGTTCCATCAGGGAATTCAACAAGTTCACCTGACATGGCTTTATCAAGTCCATAAACCCGTGCAATTCCGTCACCTACACTGAGAACGGTACCTACTTCCTTCACTTCTACTTCAGAATCAAACTCTTCTATTTGGCTTTTAATAATAGCACTGATCTCATCTGCTTTGATTTTCATAGTTTATTTTTCCTTGGATATGGTTTCACGGATCAGATTTAGCTTATTTTTGATGCTTCCATCAAGAACCAAGCTTCCAATTGAAGTAATAGCTCCTCCCAGAATCGATTTATTGACTGAAACAGATAGTGTTATCTTCTTACCTGTATATTCAGAGATCTGTTTTTGAAGGGACTTTTCTTCTTTCTGGGTTAACTTATCTGCAACAACAATGTTAGCAGTGGCTTTTCCGAGTTTTTCATTCGCCAGCTTTTGATAGGTCGATGAAATATCAGAGATTAGATTGAAACGTTTTCGGAAGGTCAGGTAGCGACAGTATTTATTAATTAAATCGCTGCATTCCATTTTTTTTGTAAGACCGTCTATGACGTTGATCTTCTTAGCCCTATTTATTTTAGGCTCTTGCATAACATTACGAATGGATGCGTTTTGCTCAAATAGCTCAGCTACTTCCTGAATCTGGGTACCCAGTATTTCAATTTCTTTGTTACTACTGGCCAGATTCAATAGTGCTTTTGCATAACGCCGTCCAACAATACCCCCGTCCATATAACCTCTTTATGATTAGGCTGATTCTTTAAGAAACTTAGAGTAGTTTTCTACCAATGCTTTTTTCTCTTTCGATCCAATTTGCTCTGAAATAGTTTTTTCTGCCAGCTTGATGGACTCACTAACCAGAAATTCCCGAATCTTGGATTTTGCTTCGATCATATCTTGTTCAACACGTGCTTGAGATTGTTCTTCAAGTTTCTCGACCTGATGTTTTGCATCCTCAAGTATCTTTACTTTTTCAGCTTCGATGGAGGCCAATGCAGATTTTTCTTTTTCTTTTAGCTCAGTTTCGAGCAGTACTGATTTTTCTTTAAACTCAGCTATTTGCTTTTTGACATTTTCCAACTGACTTTTTGCCGTATCCAATTCCTCTTTTGTATTTTGAGCAGAAGAGGAGAGCATATTTGCAATTGGCTTGCGAGCAAATTTATTTAAAAGAAAGATCAAAATGATGAAGTTGATCCCTTTAAATAGCATCTCGTAACTGAACAATGATCCACCACCCGCTGCTGATGCATATAAAATCCCTGAGGAACTTGCCAGGAATAATGATAATAAGATTTTTTTACACATGAGATTAAACCTTAAATGAAAGTGATAAAAATTGTATTATGCAAGGACTTTGGTTTTGATAAGTTCAGAAAGATCCGACGTAAGGGATTCAGCATCCTTAATTGCTTTATCAAGTTCCACCGAAAGTTCTTTTTCAGCGGTTTTGATTTTGCCTTTAATGGTTTCTTTCGTCTGATCAATGAGTTCTTTTGCACTGGACAATGATTCATCCAAAGCTTGCTGGCGGGTTTGGCTAATCTTTTCCCTAATTTCTGTAAGCTTCCTCTTGTAAGCAGCTTCTGATTCTTCCATAGAAGAGGAAAGGCTTTGCGCTTCCTGTTCATTTTTATCCTGGATCGCTTTTCTTGCTTCAAGTGACCGGATTATGGGTTTGAATAGAAGACTGTTAAGGACCGTCATAGTCACCAAAAAAACTATGAGGATGTAGAGAGCTGTTGGCCATTCCAGATGTAACATTCCGAAATTAAAGATTTCACCGATTCTAGCGCTTCCGTGTTCCATAACTGTTTCTAGCTTAGGTTTAACTGAAATATTTAGAAGGATTGCCCTTAATTGTAAGAAAAACTTTACTGTTGTACCATAAACTACACAGTAAAAAGATGAAAATGATTTAAATCAGAAAGAGAAAAAGTAAAGCGGATGTTTTTCTAGTGGTAGTATACAAATAGAAGGAACGGAGGCTTTATTTTGTTGAAGAAAAATAGATACAAAAAGTCTATATTTTGCTAGAAATTGATTAACAACATAGAAAAAATTAAAGATAAATAAAAGCAATAAGCGAGTTATCGGGCTTAAGAAAACCAGTAATTTTTAGAATACATGTTAAAAGAAAAGTCGGTAGAGACAAATAAAAAATGGAAGGAACTAATAATCAAGCGGATGCGATCATTTTAGGTGCGGGTAAAGGTCGAAGAATGATGTCGGATGTAAATAAGATGTTTCATCAGATTAATAGTATTCCTCTATTGTATCGTACTTTATATCGGTTCCAAATGTCTGACTGTATAAATAAAATTGTGGTGGTTTTAAGGCCGGAAGAACAAAAGGCGTTTAATCGTATTATAAAACAACACGGGAAATTATCCAAAATAGCGGGTATTGTTGATGGAGGGATCGAAAGAGCCGATTCTGTAAGAAATGGATTAAGGTTCTTAATGGATAATTTTGATACAGATGCCATTATGACTCATGATGGGGCAAGACCGTTCTTTTCTGAAGACCTTTTAAAAAACCTGATTGTTAATTCGAAATCCAGTGGTATTTGTATTCCCGTTTTAAACGTCGCAGAAACGGTACGAAAAATTGATAAAGATAAAAGAACAAAAGTAATTAATAGAGATGCCTTGCGGCTAACGCAAACCCCACAGGTATTCGCCAGAAAACATATTGAAGAGTGCTTTTTTTCCAAAAAAGTAAAGGAATTAGTTCATACGGATGAAGCATCCTATTTTGAAAATAGAGGATTTAAGGTAACAATGATTCCCGGTGAAAAATGGAATATCAAAGTTACTAATAAAGAGGATATTTTATGGAGCGAGTGTTTGCTGGCAATGAATAATAATTTAAGGCTCAACCACCTGGAATGAGAACAAAAAGAGCTTTTTAAATGAAACAGAAAGACCGATATCAACAATCCCGATAATTCCGTAAATATCTCTTGCATTCATCTGCGTTGCTGAAACTAATATTAAGAATGAGGCAACGGGTATCGATCGAATCAGGAAAATGATCAAAAAAAATTCAATAAATTAAATAGTAAAGTATTAAAAGGCAATAATGTCCGGTTAGGTTTTTGCAGAACATTCACTGAAATGGAATCCCTGATTCTTAGCATAAGAATTAAAAGCGTTTCTATGTTCGCTTTGCGAAAAAACGCCAAACTCGTTCGTACCGAACTCAAACAAGGCTTATTTTCGCTGCGCTTCACTAAGAATCTCTATTTTAATTCTTATAAGCACGATTCAGGGATCCCATTCCAGCTCTTGCATTAACCTAACCGGACATTATTGATTAAAAGGACATTATTGGAATGAATGTAAAAATATACTTGGAAAATCTAGGCTGTGCCAAAAATAGGGTTGATTCTGAGATAATGCTCGGTGTATTAGCAAAAAATGGTGCAGAAATTGTGTCAGATGCTGAAGCATCTGAAATACTGATCATTAATACATGCGGATTCATAGCCAGTGCTGTGAATGAATCATTGGACAGGGTGTTAACACTGAGTAAAATAAAGGAAATAGGACCCCCAAAAAAACTAATTGTTGTTGGATGCCTCAGTGAGCGATATAGAGAGGATTTAAAAAAAGAGATTCCAGAAATTGATATTTTAATGGGAACCAGTGATTACTCAATGATAGTTGATGCAGTCAAAGACTGTCAGAGGAAAACCATTACCAAAAACTATCTGGATAAATCAGTTTTGTATTCCAACAGAAATTATGAATCTGAACGGCTATTAACGACTAAGCATCATTATGCTTATTTGAAAATTGCGGAAGGCTGTTCTAATATGTGTTCATTCTGCAATATACCTAAATTGCGAGGCCGGTATCAAAGTAGGTCAATTGAAAGTGTTGAAAAAGAGTTTAGTCAGATAATTCAAAATGGAGTTAAGGAGATTAATCTTATTTCGCAGGATTGCTCTTCATATGGGAGAGATCTTAAGGAAGATGTTAGTCTAATGGATTTAGTTGATCGACTTCTGGAGGTGAACAGTGAAGAATTCTGGATTAGGATTTTTTACACATATCCGAATCATTATCCGGTCGATTTATTTAAAATGATGCGTGAGGATTCCCGATTGGTCCCTTATATTGATATTCCATTTCAACATATCTCGGATCCTGTTTTAAAATCAATGAACCGGCGGATAACAGAAGTTGAGATAGAAAACCTTATCAATGATGCCATTACTATAAATGGAGATATTGCAATTCGTACCACCTTTTTAGTGGGATTTCCAAATGAAACCGAAAAAGATTTTCAAAGATTGCTTGCGTTTGTTAATAAAGGCTATTTTCAACACATCGGTGTATTCGAGTATTCGCATGAAGATAATATAAAGTCTTATCAAATGGATGATAATGTACCGGCTGAATTGAAAGCAGAGAGAAAGAAAATATTAATGGAAGCTCAACAAAGAATTTCCTTGAAAAAAAACCAGGCAAAAATTGGTCAGATTCAAAAAGTTTTGGTAGAAGGATTCTATGATGAAACAGATTTGTTAGTGCAGGGAAGGAATCAATATCAAGGAGTGGACGTTGATGGTGTTGTACTGATTAATGAGGGTGGTACTATTAATGGGGAGTTTTGTAATGTGGAAATCATAGAAGCTCATCCGTATGATTTAATAGGAAAAGTTGTTTTGTAATCATATATAATTCGCTTGTTGACTGGATCAAATGATTAGTAAAGATGACTCGATTAAAATTCTCTATGGTTTCTGCTTAAAAAATGTACCAATATAATTAGTAATGTCTGGTTAGATATTTGCAACTTAATCGCTGAAATGTATTACGTTAAGATATTGAAAATAAAGTGTATACAGTAAGGACTATAGACATCATAAATTTAGCAATTAATGAGTCAGTTTGTGTAGATTCTCTTAAAAGATGTTTTTTTAAAATGAACCCATAACACAGGGAAAAGATATGTCAGGACATAGTAAATGGAGTACAATTAAGCATAAAAAAGGTGCAGCTGATGCCAAGAGAAGTAAGGTGTTTACAAAAGTAATCAAAGAGATAACAGTTGCCGCCAGAATGGGAGGAGATGATCCAGATGCGAATCCGCGATTAAGATCTGCCATAGCTCTGGCAAAATCAGTAAATATGCCAAATGACAATGTGAGTAAAGCGATTAAAAAAGGAGTGGGTGGAGATAAGGGCGAAAACTGGGAAAACCTGATATATGAAGGTTATGGACCAAATAATGTTGCTGTAATCGTTGAATGTTTAACCGATAATAAAAATAGAACGATTTCATCAATCAGAACCGTATTTGGTAAAAATAATGGTAATATCGGTGCGACTAACTCTGTGTTATATATGTTTGATCGAAAAGGAATTATTGAGATTGATAAATCAACAATTGATGAAGATACGCTCACAGAGTATGTTTTGGACGCCGGAGCCGAAGATATAGATACAACTGATGAAAGTCTTTTCACTGTGGAAACAGCACCCGGAGAATTGGCTAAGGTGCATCAGTATTTGGAAGACAAAAAAGTAGAAATAAAAAAATCCGTACTGGACCTTATACCCCAAAATAAAGTTGTCATAGAAGACGCAACCAAGGCAAGTCAGGTCATAAGATTTATCGAAGCGCTTGAGGACAATGATGATGTTCAGAATGTTTATAGTAATTTTGATATTTCTGAAAGTGTATTAAGTGAATTAGAGGAACTGAACGATTAAATACATCTCATCTGGTGAAAAGATGTTTTAAGACGTCAGCAAAGGGATACAAATATATTTTTGAATTCAGGTGATAATTGAATAACAGTTGCAATAGGAAAAATGCGGATAATTGGGGTTGACCCTGGTTCAAGATATACAGGGATTGGTATTATTGATAGAAAAGGGAATCAGCTAAAAATGGTTCATAGCCAAACGATAACAACAATGAAAGAAAAACTTCTGGAAGATAAATTAGTAATCATATTTGAAGAGATAAAATCAATTATAAATTCCTACCAACCCGAAGTTGCAGCGATAGAAAAAATCTTTCATTCTGTGAATCCCAGGTCTTCATTAATACTAGGACACGCCAGAGGCGTGGCAATGCTGGCTTTGAAGTCGTCAGATTTGGAAATCAATGAATATGCTCCAACCGAAGTAAAATCTGCCGTTGTAGGTGCTGGAAGGGCTTCAAAGGATCAAGTGGGGGCAATGGTTCAAATTTTATTAAATACTGATCGGCGGATAATATTGAAAGAGGATGAATCCGATGCTCTGGCGGTTGCCATCTGCTACGCAAATACAATTAACTACTCCAAATACAAATAGCAAGCCGGGTAGTGGATTTTGGTAAAGGCTAAAACAGTAAATAATCTATAAATTAAAACGGGAAATCGAAGCGCATGATAGCATGGTTAAAGGGGGAAATCGTAGAAATAGACGATACCGAAGTTATTCTCAATACCAACGGCGTTGGTTATCGTGTGATAATGGGTAAAAACATCCAACAGGTATTGGGATTAGAAAAAGGTATTGAAAAGGAAATTGTTATTTATACTTCCGTTAAGGAAGATGAAATACGACTTTTTGGTTTTGATTCCTTTTTTTCCCGAAAAGTGTTTGTTCTGTTATTGAGTGTCAATGGTGTGGGACCCAAAGTCGCACTTAATATAGTT
>Ga0307989_1000703_pt1 | contig 20457 bp, 15 predicted proteins | sample EllFjometagen185_FD_203164 | JGI IMG/M metagenome (GOLD analysis project Ga0307989, IMG submission 203164) | Marine microbial communities from Ellis Fjord, Antarctic Ocean - #185 | ecosystem: Environmental > Aquatic > Marine > Unclassified | place: Southern Ocean | collected 2014-10-08
TACATTAAAATAGGGGATTATGTACTAAATCAAAGGAAATAGTGAGATAGTATGTCTTCAGGACAGCCGAGAATAGGTTAAATTATCAGATGGATATGACATGCCAACTGAATTCTGACCCGGTAGTGAAAATAAGAATATTGGGATCATCTATTTCCGGGTAACTTATCTCATTTTTCTCTGTTGCAAACAAACCAAATCCAGCAAAAATCATGATAAGTGTTAGTAAAATATTACGATAATTCAATTATACCTCGTCTATTTTTGATAGTCTGTTTCAATATTCGATGAAAGGATCAAATACCAGTGAAAGATAAGATCAAATAAACAGTTTTTCAATTTGAAATTTTTCCGTTCATTCAGATATTTATTGCTAAGCTTATAAGTTTAACTAACGGTTGTTTTTTGACTTGTCAAGTGACTTTGTGAATAAACTTCTCATTAATAAAGGGTTTGAAATGTATGCAATGCTTAACTAATAGTAGCTTTTCAACGGGTAAATGAATGCTGTTTTAACCACTCGAATAGATTGTTACATTGGTTTAAATTATGCTTATTTTTTCCGATGGTTTTTTTTATTTGGAAATCATGGGAAAAAATTTCATAAAAAAGGTATCAAATATGATTTGTTTTTTCTTTCAGAATTAGGTGGGTCTTTCTATTGATGAGCTTTAAAAATATTCGCTCTATATAATTGTATTTAGAAGGTAAATTTATAGATCAATTTATATTTATGCTACGTTTATAAAAGAAATATTGTAACTATTCAGCGCCCCAACGGGCATGAGTCCACCCAAAAAGGGAAGTAACAAGTTTTAAATTACAGATGTTTGGAGCTAATTCTAGCCTGATTTTTTACCTAAAAGGTCCCTGAGCGAAGTCGAAGGGGCAAGGTGTTCTGAAAGAGTCCCCCTTCGACTACGCTCAGGGTCCGGATTGGAGATACTTTGGGGCCTGTTTTTGTCTGTTTGTTACTTAAAAGTAAATCATGAAAATTTAGTTTAAAAATCAAAAAATCAGCTATTTAGAAATAAGAGTAAAAGGCAGAAGGCAGAAGAAAGTGCAGGATCGATAAAAGGCTTTGAACATCTCAGCACCTCTTTCTGCCTTCTGCCTTTTGAGACAATTATGGAAAAGTTGATACTTTCGTATTTTTTAATTTTGCTGAATAGTTACGAAATATTAACTGTTAAAGTTCAGATGTTAAATTACTTTTAATTAGTGCCTGAATGAAAAGCCCCTATTTTTATGTATTACCTGGTTTTTAATATAACATTCAGTATGTAAGTTAAGAAGCCGTCAGTTGTCAGCCTTCAGTAAAAACAAATATTTTTTCAGTCACTTAAAAACTGAAAGCTGATGGCTGATTACTGAAAGCTTGAATCTTCATTATAGATCTAAGTCAACTAATTGAATAGTAGCTAATTTTTACAGGGTTTTCGTTCAGGCACTAATTACGTGAATCTTTTTTTAAGGTAACAAAACAGAAGGGAATTGTGAAAGTTCGGTATGAGGCAGAAATAGTGCGGCGGTGTATTGATCCATGTAACCTGTTTCTGTGCTGAGATCGATGTAGGTCATGCGTTGGGCGAGCTCTTTTTGCTTTTTTCGGTGATCGGCTGATACCAGTACCATGTAGGATCCGGTTAAAGAAGCATTGCCGATGTATTGGAATTTTTCCCGGGGTTGGTCTGGCAGTAATCCAATCGTGATGGCATCCTCCAGATTGAGGAAATGGCCGAATCCTCCGGCTATATAAATCGTATTCAGCTCATCAAAACTGAGACCGACCTGTTCCAGCATCAAAGCACAGGCAGAATAGATGGCTGCTTTGGCCCGGATGATATTTTCGATTTCTGATTCAGAAACCATAATCAGTTCTTGATCCGGTGACGATAGTTTATAAAAAGCCTGCCGGCCTTTAACTTCAATTGCTGACGAAGGACGGGTACGATCTAGTTTTCCGGCAGAATCTATCCACCCTGTTTTCAGAAGAGTGCTTAACAGTGAAATCATACCCGAACCGCATATACCTGTTGGTGGGACGTCGCCAATGGTTTGAATCTCAGGTATTCCTGTCGACGGATCAACCGTGACTTTTTCTATGGCTCCGACAGCTGCTCGCATACCCTTTTTAATTCCTCCACCCTCAAATGCCGGTCCTGCTGAACAGGCGCAGGTCGTGATGAAATCACAATTACCCAGTACCAATTCTCCATTGGTTCCAATGTCGATAAAAAGACTCAGTTCTTCAGAGTCGGTGATTATATCAGTACAGAGTAAACCCGCGGTAATATCGCCGCCGACATAACTTCCAATGGCAGGAGAGATATGAATGGGGGTGATGGGGTGGATATTGATACCGATATCATCCGCTGTAAAGTAGGGTGAATTCAGAAGGGTTGGCGTGTAAGGGGCCAGCCGGATCTGCTCTGGCGGAAGTCCCAGCAGAAGATGTATCATAGTGGTATTACCGGAGCAGACCATATTTGTTATATCTGAACTGTCCAGGTTTTGTGTTTTAACAATCGACTCAATTAACAAATTAATCGTGTCCAGTATGCGGGTCTTTAGTTCCTGCAAACGTTCCGGTCGTTGGGCATAGTTGATTCGGCTGATTACATCCAGTCCGCATTTGATCTGTTGATTGTAGCTGGTTTCTACAGTTTTAATTTCAGCATCGAATAGTGACGTCAGTTGTACAGAGACCGTTGTTGTACCAATATCTACGGCTAAGCCATAGTTGGCTTTAATTTCGTTTCCTGGGTTAACGGTAATGATTTGGTGGTGATTTTCAAAAGATGCTGTGGTCAGGGTTACTTTCCCCTGATCTTTCCTAAGAATTTGGGCCAGATGTCGCATGATTGACAAGGGAACAACAACGCTTTTTTCCCCTAGTTCAGCTTTGACTGAATTAGTGAATCGGTCCAGGTCGGATAACCCATCTTCTGGTTGGGCTGAAGGAACGATTAAGTGATATTTTTTTACTAGAGGCTGAATCTGCCAGATTTCAGGCAGCAGTTCAGGATTTATTTTTTTTATGTCCTCGCTGGAATCAGCAAATTTTCCTTTTTTGGACAGTCGTTCCGGTATGACAATGGTGACATCAACATCGGCTGTTTTGGATTTACAGGCATGGACATAACCGGCTTTAACCGCAGCCGGTGATAACATTCCTGTATCGTGAGTATGAAGCATTCCAGACGCAATTCTGACGATACATTTTCCACAGGTTCCGTTGGTACCACAAGGAGCGCTGATTTCAACACCCGCTTGTTCGGCAACGGTGAGCAGATCGGTTTCACGGTCAATATCAATCGTAATTTCCTGCGGTAGAAATGTTATCCGGGGCATTTTATATCCTACAATTTAACTTCCTGGTCCAATTCAATCCATTTCTCTCCCTGTTTTACAGTGGCTGCAGCCATGTGGGGATCGTGAGGGAAAAACAGGGTCCAGTTGGCTCTTAATGCTTTTCTTAAAAAGAAATCTTTTTCTGGAAATAGATTTAAAGGCTGACAGTCAAATCCCATGTGCCAGGGAACAGGAATATGGGTGGAAGTTGGCACCAGATCGCTACAGAAGAACAGTGAGCTGTCGTCTCCCTTAACCAGAACATGCTGCTGCCCAGCCACATGACCATAGGATACCATCAGTTCAATCCCATCAAACAGGGTAATTGAACCGTCGACCCGGGTCAGGATGCCGTATTCATCCAGTAACTTGAAATCATCGGACAGATAACCATCTTTGTCTCTTTCATGCGGGTTCAGCCCTTCGGTCCATTGCTCGGATTGAACATAATACATGGCGTTGGGAAACGCCGGGACTATATTGTCATTGATCAGAGTGGTTGAACCCCCGCAATGATCAAAGTGCAGATGGCTGAGAATGACATCGGTAATCTGAGAGGAATCGATATCATATTCCGCCAGCAGGAGATCCGGGTTGGGTGGTTGCACTTCAATCCCGTACTCTTTTCTATATTCAGCAGAAAGCTTTGTTCCACATCCGGTATCAACCAGAATATTTCGGCCGTTGCCCTGAATCAAAAGGGATCGGGTTTTCAAATAGACTCGGTTCTGGTCGTCAGCAGGACATTTTAACGCCCACTCTTTTTTGGGGATAATTCCAAACAAGGCACCCCCATCTACGTATAATCCACCGAGGTCAATCGAATAGCAATCATATTCTCCAAATTTCATAATCGTATCTCCTAGCTCATTACACTATTTATAAAGCTTTCAAGGTCGGCTGATTCCTGAGGTCCTACAATGGCTTTCCATCCCGGTAGACTCTCTTCCAATTCACCGCTGATCTGGGCTACATATCCGGGGATAATAATTTCACGGGTTTTTACTTGTTGTTCAAGTCCGGACTCCTTCACGAATTTAGCGATGGAGGTTCCGGAGAATTTTCCAGCAGCCCATGAAGTTAAAACACTCATCCCTTCACATTCAGGTACGACCAGCCAGGCACTGAGCCCACTGTTTTCAATTTCACCGGAGATAATGAAAAATGTTAGAGAGAAATTAGTCGTCACAAATACCGGAGAATTCGGACCGGGGTCACCCACCGGATAGATTTTAGGCTCAACCTGAATCGGTTTTTGTGGATCCGTGTAGATGTTCATTCTCAATGTCATCAAAGCGACCAGCTGGGCTGGATCAAATGTGGGTAATACGCAAATTCCACCATATTTGTTAATTTCACTGATGGCGGAAACCGTATCTTCCAGTAAGCCACCGGGTGAGATAAATGAGAGTGTTGGGTAGCCTAGGGGTTTAAAATTCGCTTTCAATGCTGAACGGCGGGCGATGGAGTTTGTTTGAAACTGTTCTGCCAGTGAATAGGTTTTAAATTGCAGGACCAGATTGTTAAATCCCTCCTGTTTTAATTGAGTCGTGACAGCAACCAGTTCGTCAAGGCTCTCCCCTGTTACCGCCAGGGCGTGTCCGTTTTCGACCGCCGTTGTTTTTAATGCTTCGCTGGTCTCTTTGCGAGCAGCAGCCAACAGGCTGTTTGACCCTTTGACGGCGATTGCTGCGGCATTGAGAGCTTTAGGATCATCACTGTGCAGAACCAGGGGTCGATTTGTGGTTTCCCAAGCTCTTTTGGCAACGGCAGCAAAAACTTCCGGATCATCACCTTTTTGAGTGACCGAAACCATATCAATCAGCAGGATTTCACCCACACGTTCCAGAATGTAATCTTTAACAGAATTAAGGGTCTTCTCGATATCATCATCAAAATCGGTATCGTTAATATTAATGGCCAAAGCCGTTTGGTTGACAAAGGTTTTTTCATGACGATAAAAAACGGTCTCCTCCCCCAGCTTTAATTTCGGGTCGCTACCCAGTGCAATTCCTTTTACCGGAGGTTCGCTGGCAGCACCCAGTATTTTTTTTGCCTCATCCGATGCGTAAGGACAAAGAGATAACTCTGCTTTTTTGGCGGCCAGTTTCATGGCAAACGCCATACAGGTATTTGAACCGCACTCCTTGCAGTTGGTTTTAGGTAAGTATTTCTGGATTTTCAATCCGGTCAGTGCCATGATTTCTCCACGTATATTTTCTGTTGTTCGGTAGTCCAGTTTGTTTTTTAAATTAATACAATATTAAGGAATTAGAGGTCTTGGCCTGACAAAACGGGGGACACGAAGCGAGTTCATGTCCCCCGTTTTGTCTACATCCTGTTTAAATACAGCCGAAATAACAATTGACTGTTGACAAAACAACTAATTGGATTGGGTCCCGTCCATCAACTTAAAGATAGTTCGTTTGGCTGCCATTGCGGCTTCCGGATGGTACATAATGAGAATATCTGCTCCGGCATACAGTAAGCTGGTTGCCGTCGACAATTCCCAGAGTGCTGCCCGGTTGGCCAGATCTCCCCACGTCGGAAAATCGCTCTCTTCGGCTTTAAATTCTTTGATTTTCACACACTCCTGACCGGGTGAAACAATCAGAGGTCCTGCCAGCATTTTGTCGCCTCCTAGTCCGGTCAGGCGAATACGTTCCATCACCGAGTAGGTATATTCCAGTCCGTATCCAGAGGCACCGGTCATGGGGTCCATTATGATTTTTTCCTGTTTGAAACCCATATTGGTCAATAAGATATTCAGCTGTTTGGCAATATTTACGTCAATGGGACTCTGGGAAACCAGGCAGTGATCATAGGCCATGGCAGCACCGGCAATGACCCGGTAATTATCCTGCTCAACCCAATTTAACAGCAGGTTTTCACCTGCACAGGCCTGAGCAATGGCTTTGATCACTTCATTATTTTTATCAAAATTGTTATGTCCGGTGATGATCAGCGGAACATCCACTGAGTTCAGCACCGATTTCACCAATTCTACCGCCTGATCAGCGGAACGATTTCCTTTTTCAGGATGGGTGCCATCCAGGCGAATACTAATTAAGTCAGCACTATATTTTTCCACACAGGTTTTGGCCATCTCGGCTGGTGAATAGACCAGTTCGCCATATATATTTTTTAATACCGCAGGGAATTTTTCTGTGATGGTATCAAAAACTTCCATGGCCACCAGAGGCCGATTTGGCATCTCCCCTTCCCAAAGATGGAAAGGCATACAATTGGCGCCGCCAATGGTGTAGGTTTTTGATCGGGTTCCTCCCTCCTCTTTGGTTGCCCCCAACTTAACGGTCCAAATGGGTACATCGGCGGTCTCTTTAGGCAATGGAAATGAACTCACCCTGTTTAGTCTTTCTTTTGCGGTCGGTCCTTTCGGTGTCTCAATGATTTGGGCAGTCTCCACGGATGCGCGCTTTACGTCATTAGATGATTCGGCTTTCACTGCAGGTGCTGCTGCTCCCAGAAATTGCGTACTGAGGTTGTTGATGATATCCCGCACAATATCCTGTGTGACTGTCTTTTTCAAATCTCCCATAACTTCCTGGGCGATTTCCTTTTTCATCTCCGCAATCAGTTCCGCTGTCAGTGTTGGAGTGTTTATAACGGGTTCCTCTTTCACCGCAGTCTCTTTTTCTTCTGCAACCACCGGTTGAGTTTCTTCTACTGTGACTGGCTGGGGTTCTGATGATTCTGAATAGATTTCCATATCTTCCATGGAGATGGCAGGATGATTGACTTTTTCCAGGTAGGTCCTTAATTCATGGGCATCAGTGGCAATACTTTCATCGGCGATCTGGTTGAGTAAATCGGGTTTCCCTAGATCTTCAAATAGTGCGGTTAGTTCCTCTGAAAGTTGATCTTTCAGGTTTTTCGGCATCCAAACCAGTCTGTCAAATCCGCCTTCGGCATACAGGAATTTTTTTGAGGTGAGGAACACCTTGCCGATTCCCATGAAACCAGGTGTTTGCTGACCTCCGCCAACAGCTCCTGCCAGAGAGGAAAAGGTCATTCCCACGGGTGTATCTTCCATAAACTCTCTATTGACCACCATAACTCCATTACACTCAGGAATATAGGCACAAATGGCTTCAAAACAGCCACAACTGGTCATTGGACGGTCCATGATGGAATAGACGCAGAAAGTGGAAACAGATTTATGACTATTGGTGTAGACATAATCATTGACACCTGTCCAGATCCCCTTGACGGGGTCGATCAGATCTCCCTTTTTCACCGGCTGATTGGGCCCGGTTTCATCAATTTCGTAGGCGGCTTTTCCGTCCAGCCAGTTGTAAGCCCCGCAAAGTCCCAGTCTTTCTGGTGTTATGATACAAACATGGTCAGGAGCGAACGATTGACAGAGCAAACAGGAGTAAAACAGATCCACTGACTCATCGGTCATCGCAGCCAATCGCTGGTTTCTCTCCTTATAGATACTTCTGGCAACGGCCAGACGTTTTTCAACCTCTTCTTTTTCGGTGATCAGGGTGATCTTAACTTTGTCAACAATGGCTGGATATTCAGATAGAAATTTGGCATGGATGATTTCGCCGTAGTCTTTCAGCCTCAATCCTTTGTTAAAGCCATCTTTGGAAACCCGGGTCCAGACAATGTCCCGTTGTCCCATGTGCCAGATACCTTCGGCGCCGTTGACCAGATGGTGAACCTGTCGTTCCAGAATGGGCTCAAAATCCGTTTGCATTTTTCGACCGGCTACTTCGATCCAGATTGCCAGGGGTAGAGCACTGCCCTGTTCTACTTCATCAATGTCCGGTCCGATAATTGCGATTTCGCCATCGTTAATCTCGTCCAATTCTACTGATGTTACAAATTCAAAAGCATCAGTGATATTTCCGCCAAACTGGACCTGAACCTCTGATTTCCGAATCCGTTCTCCTTCGAATGCCGCACCATAAGGTACTGGAATCGGGACTTTGGTTATTTTGATTTTGCAGCCACGAACTTCCAGCGCTTTTTCTACTATGTTGTCATGAGGAATATTGGAAACCACATGTTCGTATGTACAGATTCCAGTGGGTAAAATCTCTGGAATATCAGTATCGGCGATGGTAGGAAAACCAAAATTAATGGCACCGGCTGCCATGGCGTATTTATCTGGTGTAACCTCATCGAAGGCCAGTACAAAAGCAAAGATACGGTTTTTGTTGTAGTTCATATTTGCTTCGAAATCACCCGGCTGAACACCCCCAAAAGAGAGTGCTGCCCGGCAGGCAAATCCCAATGCATAAACCAGCGCCGAAACATCTTGGCCAAAGGGAACCAGTCGGGTTTCCCAACCCAGTTGAACCCCTTCTGCTGCCAGTTGCTCAGCAAACTGAACACCGTTGGTCGAACCGGCCATAAAAACATAAAGATTTTTTTCCTGCAGCTCTTTGGCGATTTTAACTGCAGTTGCATTGTCAGGGGCCGCCCCTGTGATTGCGGCAAAACCGGGAGCCGTACCATCCACAAATTCCACACCTCTTTCGCGTAAAATAATGTCGTTGGCTGCTCCTAACCAGATTCCATCAACCGGGTCGGGTCCGACTAAATATTTGCAGGCTTCAATGATTTCACAGGCGAAGAGTGCTACCATTCCCGCATCCAGTGTATTTCCCAGATAGGGTAACCAGGCATTGTCTGTCGGTCGTTCCGGCAGCAGTTCCTTGCATTTTCTAAGAATTTTCCTCATGTGGGAGAGGGTCTCGACCTTTTCACCTAAAAAGGAGTAGATAATCGGAAGATAATAGGCCGTTTCCGGAAACTTTACCTGGTGATCTTCCCCTTTAATTTTAATGGTCTCGTCCAATTTGATATCGGCGTCAGCGACCCATTTAACAGCTCCGTCAATGGCGCTGCTGCAAATGATTTTAGACATTAATCTCTCTCCTGTCTTTCATGTCGAAGAGCTTACGCTCTTTTTTCTTGTCAATTCCCAGGTTTTTGCGGGCTTCATCCAGCATGTTGAGAATCAGGATTGCAGCCTCATAGGGATCTTCGCAATCGTGAAAAGAGGCATTAAATAGTTCTTTGGTATTTTTGTTGAGCAGATTCGTCACATTTTCAGAACCAGCGATATAAAAGGGCTGACCTAATACGACATCAATCCCTGATGCAACAAAATAGGTGCCGATGGCCACAGCTTTTTCACTCATCCATTCCGGGGCGACTCCAACAGCAGGTAGCTGGGAAATATCATCTCCCAGTCCGCCTTCGATGACGATTTCTGTTGCGGCTTCTAGTATTCTGGCGTTATCCACACAGCTTCCCATATGTAAAACCGGTGGCATTCCAACGGTTTCACAAACCTCTTTCAGTCCTTCACCGGCGAATTCTAACGCCGCTTCAGGAAGCATCATTCCCTGTTTGGCCGAAGCAATGGCGGCACACCCGGTTTTCAAGATCAGGACATTTTCCTTGACCAGCTCTTTGGTCAGGATATTTATATAGGCATCGGTTTTGGTTTTGGGATTATTGCACCCGACAATACCCACCACGCCTTTGATCCTTCCTGAAATGATCGCATCGTTGAGCGGTCTGAAAGAAGCGCGAAAGGTTCCACCCAGCATTTTCTTGATGGCAGCAACACCGAATCCACCGACCAGCTGCTTTTTTGCTTCCGGAATGGTGACTTTATTCGGGTCCCGGTTTTTATAGTTAGCTATCGCTCTTCTCACCATATTCTTGGCTGATTCCAGACCGTTATCATGGTCAAAAGCGAGATGACTCGCCCCGGCAGTTTTGGCAATATCGGTTGTGGAGACAATTTCGGTATGGTAACTACTGGCGACATCAGGCAGACTCGGCATGCAGCATTGAACATCAATAATCATCATTTCAACGGCGCCGGTAATGATGGCCAGTTCCTGTTGCAAGAAACTTCCCGCAACGGCAATTCCGTGTCGCATCAACATCTCGTTAGCTGTACAGCAGATACCTGCCAGAGTTATTCCCTCGGCTCCGGTGGCTTTTGCTTCTTCGATGATGTCGGGTGCCTGAACAGCAACGGTCAGCATTTCTGACAGTTCAGGTTCGTGCCCATGTACCATAATATTGACGGTATTTTCACCCAGAATTCCCAGGTTGGAAGTTCCCAAGACCGGTTGTGGTGCGCCAAAAAGAATATCAGCGACAATCATTGCAATTCGAGATCCACCCCAGCCATCTGCCAGCGATGTGCGAAAGGCCTGAAGAACGAGATTTCGGTATTCGTGATCGACACCCATGGTTGTCCGGTGCATGGATTCTACCACCATCCGGTCAATTCCTAAGGGTGAAACATGATTTTTGTCCCAGCTAGATTGTTGTTTTAAGGGAGCAAGCGTCAGGGTTTTAAGTGTCTCCTCTTGTGAGGTAAATTCACCGATAAACAGATTTGCCAGATCCAGCGCAATATCTTCCTTTGACCTTTCAGATGTCTCAATACCGTACATTTTAGCGGCATTGTGCAACGCCGATTCATCCTTGATTTCATATCCGTTCCCTTTTCCCTGCGCTACCTTTTTCAGCTTTAAAACCAGATGTCGACCATGGTCGGAATGGGCAGAAGTGCCACCGACGACTTCTCTGAGATAATTTCTGGCCACGATAGTATCCGCATCGGCACCGCAGACGCCTCGGGGAGAATTTTTCGTAATTTTACAGGGGCCCATATGGCAGATTTTACAACAGATCCCGGATTTTCCAAATTTGCATTGGTTCCGTTGATCATCCATACGGGAATAGCAGGTATTGATATGATCGGCCTGGGCTTTGATCAGCATTTCAAGAGATGCATCATCTGAAACCTGATCTGCAGGGATGAAAGGTTTTTTCGCCATAAAATTTCTCTGTTTAGACCATTCGGTTAAAACGGTTTGTTGTATTGTATGCGATTCACAGCTTTTAAGGGCAAAATAAAAGTGGGTCGATTTTGAATTAAAAAGTAACCTGATTATTTACTATTGGCATCCCTTTTTTTTCTCTCATTGTCATCCTCGCGAAAGCGGGGACCCCGTGCGCAAAAATAAATTTTTGTTAATACTCTGGATTCCCGCTTTCGCCGGAATGACAAGAGGTCCTCTGAATGAAGGCTGTTTATTGTACTTAAGTATAAAAAGTAATATCACTTGACTATTACGATTCAGTTTTGGCTTCCATGATGGAATCAAGAAATTGATCCAGTTTTTGAATGACTGGATTGTCTATGGGTAATTCAAAAATGTTGACTCCCTCTTCAGCCAGTTCAGCTAACTGATCGTCGTCGGGGAGTCCCAATATTGTCTGGGCACCGATTTCCTGCTTCAGTTGTTGTGCTTTTTGCGGGAGTTCTGCTTTTCTTAGCCGATTGATAATCACTGCCGACTGTTCAAATTGAATTTCCATTTCATTGGCCAGTGTGTGCAGTCTCTTGACTGTTTCCAGGCCCCGTTGGGAAGGATCTGTTACCATGATCAGCAGATCTACTTTCTGGATAATTCTCCTGGAAAGGTTTTCTAAACCAGCTTCGTTGTCCAGCACCACATATGGGTATTGGGAGGATATTTTTTTAATCACTTCTTTTAATACATTGTTGGCGTAACAATAACATCCGGGACCTTCTGGTCGTCCCATGGCAATGAGATCAAAATCGTCTTCTTCAACAATACTCTCTTCGATTTTCATCTCTAAAAGCTGTTGCTTGGAAATTCCGCTGGCCATGCCTTTAGCAACTTCTGTTTTAACATTTTCGCGGATACTGCCAACGGTTTTTTCCGCATTGATACCTAATGTTCTGTCCAGACAGGTATTGGGATCAGCATCAATTGCCAGGATCGGTTTGCATTGTCTGGCAATCAAACGGCTGATGAGAAGAGCAGAGATAGTTGTTTTCCCGACGCCGCCTTTTCCGCATATTGCAATAGAATAGCCCATATGATCGTGTTAGTGTGTTGTTTATTGCCATTCTGTACCCGTAAATCAGAGATCTCATTGGCAGAGGATCTAGAAGATAAGGTGGTTAGAATGATTTTTGTTTTTTAACTTTGAACGGGGAACATTGAACTTTGAACCCTGTTTTATTTAAGAATTTTTTCCAGTATACTATTAAATCGATCACTTAAATCGGTCTGAATTTGGTCAATGGCAGAATGTCCTTGTCGATCTGCGGTTCGAATACTATCTGAAAATGGAATAAATCCCAGTGGTTCTTTATTCGGGAAAGCAGATTGGATGAAATCTTCATCACTTTGGCAGGTAATTTTGTTGCCAATCCAGCCGAAATTTTTTAAACCGATCTCCTGTGACATCCCTATGATTCGTTTGGCGGTATCAATGGAACGTTGTCCTGGTTCGACGACAATCAGCATCAGGTCTACGCCGCGTGCGGTTGCCCGGCCAAGGTGTTCAATCCCTGCTTCCATGTCCATAATCAGCGTTTCTTCTTTGTACAACACCAGGTCGGTAATCAGGGCTTTTAACAGAACACTTTCCGGACAGGCGCATCCGCTACCCCCTTTTTCAATAGCACCCAGCACCAGTAGGGCAATATTATGATGAACGGTGGCAAATTTCTCCGCAATATCAGAAACTGTAGGGTTGAGCTTAAATATCTGGCCATACTGTTTGACCTTCGCCCCGGTGCGTTCCTCAATCAGTGCAGCCTGCTCAGCAATCGGGACGATTTTTTGTCGGGTCTCCAGTGGAATTCCCAATGCTGCCGCTAAATTGGCATCCGGGTCTGCATCAATGGCCAGTACTTTCTGTCCGCGTTTGGCGATCAAGAGTGATAATGCCGCGGCAATGGTTGATTTTCCCACTCCACCTTTGCCGGATATGGCTATTTTCATGTTTTACGCTCTCTTTATTTGTATTTGGCCTGCATCAATTCAGAAAGCGCCTGGGTCGTTTTAAATACTTTCTCTGCATCTGCAACATCCATCGATCCGGTTCCGCAGGACGGTGTAATGATGGAATGATCAATAATGAGCTGTCGGTCTATTCCTTTAGCAGCCAGATTATCAATATTGGTTTCAAAAAGGACTGCCAGATCTTCGACACTTTGTTGTTGAATGGCTTTTGATGTCGGGACAATTCCCCAGGCCAGATAACCGTTTCTGGCAAAAAGCGTTTGAACCGCTTCCGGGTAGATCGTGATGGATTCACCAAATTCAAATGCATCGAAATTCACAATATCCACACCCGCATCGACTAAGATACTCCACTCTGTATTTCCGCAACAATGAATTCCTGCCAGAGCACCATCCGCATGAACTGCTTCAATGACTTCTTTTAGATGTTCGACAATATCTTCGCGAGTTACGGAAACGTAAGTTGAACTGCCAAAGGCCGATAAAATGGGTTCATCGATAAAACAGATAATTTGTTCTGCATATTTGCTGAATCGTTGAATCTGCCAGCGGCATTTCATCGCCATGGCTTTGACAATAATATCTCTAAAATCGTCATTATAATATATCGCTCTTTTGTTTTCATCGACGATACTCAAAGCAACTGTACAAGGGCCTGTTGTCTGTACTTTCAAAAAAGGAAGTTTTTTACCGCTTTTTTCCATTGCTCTTTCAAATGCATAAAATCCTTTGGAAAATTCTTCACTAATTGCCAGGGCAGAACAGTCTCCGTCACCATCATCCGGGTCCATCGCTGCTAAATATGTTTCGTAAAAGGCTCCTAACTCTTCCGAATAATCCCCTGTCGTATCAAAATACATCCGGTTTTTTTCCTTGTCGATGACTGCTCGGGGAATTCCCTCTGAATATTGAACTTCCATCTGTTCGTTCAGTCCGAGTTGGGGGAGTTGTGGCCAAATAGGGGCTTCAGACAGTCTGGAAAGTGAGATGTTTATTGCGTGATCAACATCTTTAAAGGGCATACTACCGATTCCTGTGGCAAGAAATTTAGGTATGACAGACATATTTACTCATTGAGATAGGTGTTTAAAATCAAATGCGATCAATTATCCGTACAGAAGATTGATTGATATGAAATTGGGAATTTTTCCGGGCAATGACCAATCGCAGAGAGACTTAAATGTATCACTGCTGAACTTAATCTTTGAGCTTGTTCTGAAGATTGAATGTATTCTTTTTAGGGGTATTTTGGCAAATTGATACCCCGCAAGTTTGACTGTGGCTGGAAATATCAGAGAAAATGGATTTATCAAAAATATGTATTTACCCCTTGTAATAATGGATGTTTAGATCTGGCAATATGAGCGAGATGATAGAAAATTACAATTTAGATTGAGTGAAACAAAGCATAAGTATGACTTAACCGCTATGTTGAGTATCTACGATCTCATACCCATTATGACAATAATTTCCCTACCAGCCTTTTCGTCTGACATACCAGATAGTGATGAATAATCGGGTCGGGCTAGGTCCGACCCATCACCTATGATGTTGGTGAATCAAAAGGATGCTATCCGCAAATACAATGCTGATAAATTACCCAGACTATTCGTTATAAGTAAAAAAGGTAAAGTGGCAAAAATCGTAGAAGGTTTCGAAGAGAATCTGGAATCTGAACTCATGAAAACAATAGATAAGTTATTATGATTAAAAGGACTACAATGAGGCAAAGAATCAATCCAATGTTTAAAGCAATATTGATAGCAAGCCTATATATCACTTCATTAGTTACTGTAATCCCTCATTCTGTGTTCGCAGATGCACGAGATGATGCAGTAGAAGAAGCTGTTGAGTTATTGAAAGAACGTGGCTTAAAGGATCTTCGGCGGCTTGAACTTGTTATTGAGGTCATAAACCAGGATTCCCAAGAATTTGATCAGGAAGCCAGAGTGATTCAAAGCAGCTTATACTCGACACTTCAATCTGAATTCCGAAAAGCAAAGATTCTACTTAAAGAGGAGGCAATCGCCGGTATTTCTAGTCGAGCTATCATAGTCAAATGCTCATACCAGAGAAAAAGAGGGAAGGTCTATATTACTTTGAGGGCTATCAAGCAAATGGTTGCAAAATCTGATGCTAATTATGAATCCAAAGAGAAAAGATATAAGAATTTAGTGGTCGTTTTACCCTTTTCATCAAAGTATCTTGATAAAGACACGGCTTCAGCTTTCAGTATGATATTCAGATCTGCACTAATGAAGTCCGGTCAATTTAGTCTTGTAAGTTCAGACGCAGTTGATAGTGCTGATCCTGAAAAGATCCAGGAGACATACAAGTGTAGTCGTGAAGAATGTAGTGCTATTGTTGCCCAGCAACTAAACGCAAATAGAGTCATCACGACTTCATATAAAAAACTGTCATCAAAAATATATTTCGTTACTGCGAGTCTTAAGGACATCTCATCCGGAAGAACAATAGCTGCAGAAAGAGTAAGGCATGATGGAAATATGGAAAACTTAGAATCAGTACTGGAAACCCTTGCCTGTAAATTGGCAAAAACATGCGGACAACCTGTGCAATCAATCGTCAGGAAACCAATACCTAAGCCAGTTCCTCAGGTTGTTGTAAAGCCAGAATATGAGCCCAAAAGCCAAGAGAATCAATTATGGGATCTTGTTAAAGACTCAATAGTAATTGATGATTTCAAAGGTTACTTAAAACGATACCCAAATGGAAAGTACAAAAAAATAGCCGAATTGAAGATGGAAAGGTTGAAAAAAACTAAAACAAACTGGCCATCAATCCTGTCATTCGTTGCATCAGGCGGTACACTTGCTAATTACTTTGCTCTAAGTAATAATATACCTGGAAAACCCACTTGTGCTGATAAACCTTCCGAATCCCAAACAGATGCTTGCTTAAAATCAGTAAAAAACTGGGAAAATAGCGTTGACGTTAGGGAAGGCGAGTTAAGTCAAAATGCTATGATGGCGGCAGCATTCGGGATACTAGGTTATTTATTAATGGACGAAAATGAAGAAAATGCTCAGCAAGGCAAAAACCAATCGAACTTACTAAACGATAAGCAAATCCTTAATTTATCAACAACAGCAAATGGGAGTCTAAGACTTGACTACACTCTAAGATGGTAATAGCAAATCCAAATGTAATCTTCTCCACTGGATCAAATTTAGTGAGATACCATGTTGCTGACCCGCTGGATAAACACTATTGAAGCATTTTCTACTGCTCCCTCGGGCACTTTTATTGATATCGATCTTAATAACGGATTAATTTGGCAAGATAATGATTATGGAACGACACATGATTGGAGTAGTGCTACAAGCTATAAAAAGAAGTTCGGAAGTTCCGGATCGGACCAAGCTCTATCTCAATTATCAGACAAAATAACCTGTATATTATCCTCCTGTTTGTCCTTAGAAGGTACTTTTGGGTATTAAAAAAGTGTGTTTAAGAATTTTTAATCCTGATTCTACTTTCCTTAATCGAGATAATCCAATCATATTGTGAGCAAACATTTATTATCATCCAGATTATATTGTGTATATTACTCACTTGCGCCATAAAAAGTAGTTTTTACTTAACGATAAAAAAGATAAAAAATGCTGCAATCACAGTATGCTGTATGATTAGAAAACTTTCTATAATTCCCCGTTTGCCCGCACTATTTCCAAATTTCGGGTCGGACCGAGCCAAATCCCGATGAATAGATAATGGAAATCAGGGGACACGAGACCAATTTTATATAAGTATCGTGTCCCCTGATTTCATCTACTTTAAAGAATGCTTTTTGACCTTGAAAATCACTCTTTAAGGCTCAAAAAAACATTAAAATGTTAGATACAACTCCTATTTAAGCCTCTCCAACTCGGTCCGGTCCGAATTCTCCACCAATGCAAATTCTGGTTAAGTGGTTTATTGGATGACTTGCTCGGCCCAAGGCTTAATTTTTAGTATTACATTATTCAATGTACATTCTGCAACTTCAGTATCGTGTGCAGCTTGAGCTCTCAGCCAGTACCCATTGGACAATCCGAAAAAACGACAAAACCGCAAATCGGTATCCGCTGTGACCGAACGTTTTCCGGCAACAATTTCACTGATGCGTTGAGCAGGAACATGGATTTCCTTGGCCAAACGATATTGGCTAATACCCATAGGTTTGAGAAACTCTTCTAAAAGAATTTCACCGGGGGTGATTGGTTTAAGTTGGTTCATAATAAATCCTTTTTAGTGGTAATCAACAATTTCCACATCTTCCGCACCTGCATCCGTCCAACAAAAGCAAACACGCCATTGACTGTTAATACGAATGCTGTATTGGCCAAAACGGTCATCTTTGAGTGCTTCAAGATGATTTCCGGGTGGAACCTTCAAATCTTCAATTCTATTAGCGATTTCAATCTGTCTAAGCTTACGTCGCGCAACATTTGTAATATTTATAAATCGCTTGACGCGCTTACCTTTTGAGAGCGCTTCTGTGTATTTACATTTAAAAGATTTTAACATGGACTATAGTAACGCGTTGCATGATTAACGTCAAGCGTGATTATCGATATCCAATAGGGGGGTCTGCTTATGGCTTAAGTTTGTTTGTTTAATAACCGCATTACAAACTTTTCCAGTTTTTTGTCTTCCGAAATCCTGTTTGCTGCTCGAAGCCAGCTAAACATTGCGAGTTTCGGGTCGGACCAAGCTCTGCCCCTATTATCAGGCTCAATAACCTAAATATTATCCTCTTATTAGTCCTTAGAAGGTATGTGTCCTTTTCTGAATTATTTGATCCTACTTGACATGTTAAAATATTAAAGTTTATATTAATATGTATAAACTTTAAAGAAAGAGGGAATACTATGCAAGCAACAAGCAAAGATCTTCGATTTCATACAAAAGAAATACTTGACGCAGCAATGAGAGGTGAAGAAGTTGTGATTACTTTTCATGGAAAACCTTATGTCAAAATTGTTCCAATTGAAGAACCTAGCCAAGAAAGTAAACAAAATGAGTTCTGTGGCATGTGGAAAGATCGACCTGATATTAAAGATGTTGATAGCTATGTTCGCACGCTCAGAAAAAGGAGATCATTTTGATTGTCGATACAGATGTATTAATCTGGTACTCAAGAGGTTATCAAAAAGCTATTGATGTAATTCACAGTTTTGATAAATTTAGTATTTCAGTGGTGACTTATATTGAAATTATTCAAGGAGTAAGGAATAAAAAAGAACTTAATACTTTTAAAAAAGCATTAGGAATACTGAATGTCCAGGTCATTCAAATTAATGAGTTAATTTCAACAAAAGCGATGTTTTATGTCGAACAATATGCTTTAAGTCATTCTATGGAACTTGCAGATGCCTTAATTGGTGCATCATCGATCATAAAACAACTTCCCTTAATTACAGGAAACGAAAAGCATTATAAGCATTTACCAGAAATTAAAATTCAGAAGTTTCAAATCAAAAGTTGAATATATATCACAGAACAAACGAGTGCCTTCGGCGTACGGGCATTAAATCGGGTGCATACCCATTATTTTAACTCAATCCAAGGAATGATCTACTGCAGAATCGTGTCTTTTCGGTAAGCATGAGAGACAGACAGAATCGGGTCGGACCAAGTTGGATTCCTATCAATAGAAGTTGTATCTCCAAAAAGCGCCTTGTTTATCGTAAAAGAAAGTTTGTTTTGATTCCCCTCATGATCATATATGAATTTCTGACCCTCAGTAAACACTGAACCGAGTGGTTTTTGCCTGACCGTTATTGCTGGAAAAATCGGAATTAAATATTCTCCTCAGCTATGTAATTTTGCATTGTATTATACGGTCTCCCCCCTTCCCTCATTAAAATCCACTTTTTTCTTACATTCCGCCTTCAAAAATGATGAGGCATATTGCCGACTCAATATTTGGTACTCCATCTTCAGTAGGAAATAAAGGGGACATTGCGTCCTTTATGTCATTTGTTGTGTTTGAACTAAAAAAAATTAAAAACCCAAAAAAAACATACATATATGTTGTAGAAGACTCAAAGGACGCAACGTCCCCTTAGTTACAAATTTCGATATTTGATGCGATTGCTCTAACTCATACCCGATTACAACTTTATCTTTGAAAAAATATTAGCTAAAGTATATTTTTTAAAAACATGACAGATGGTTGTTCGCAATTAATTTGTTTTTTCAATGGGCATTAAACCTTAAATCTGCGAGTTGATATGGCTGTAGATTCCGCAATTTCGAGAGACCTCAGTAATACCGACAATGGTTTTTATTACGATACGGAAAAAATGCAAACTCTGACCTCTGACGGTGTCATTAAACAAGGTCTGGCATATTTCAAGGAAGATCGTGTGACCGATATGGGACAAGATGATAACCGATTATGGGCGTGTGTTGAAGGAAAAAGTGAAGATTTCCCTTACCATGTTGAACTGGAAACAGATGGTACTATCGGAATTAACGTGACCTGTGAATGTAACAATAGTTCAGAACGAGTCTGTAAGCATGCGATTGCTCTGCTGTACTATTATGCCGCCCGGTTACCATTGGCCGATTTGGAGATTAATAATGCATTGGAAGAAGCAATTGATGAACGAATCAAGCGGGGTCGCACTGAAGTTAATGTCACTCATATTTCCGGGGAATTATGGTTTGGGTCTTGGGAAGCATCTTCAATCACCTCATCGACTCATAGGCCGCAAACGTATCAAGTGCAAGTTCGTTCTTTAGCGGAACGGATTAACTATTGCAGTTGTCCTGACTTCGCTATAAATCAGCTGGGGACCTGTAAACATATTGAAGCGGCTCTCCATCAAATCAATAAGGATCCTGATTTTGAAACCATAAAGAACAAAACTCCTCAAAACCCTTTCATTTATCTGGATTGGGAAACAAAAAATGCTCCACAGATCAAACTGAAATATGTGGGCCAACCTGAATCCGATCTGGGTTTGCTTTTTGAAAAAAATTTTGATGGCCAGGGATTTTTTAAAAGGCGGTTGCCGGACGATTTTTTTAAGTTTGCCGATGCAATATATGGCCGATCCGATTTTCATTTAGGAGAAGACGTTCGTCTTTATGTTGAACGTCTGGCAGCAGACATATCTCATGAATTGAGAGCACAGAAAATCAAAGACCGCATCTCTCAAACCAACGGCGTACTACCTGGTATCAAGGCCAGACTGTATCCATATCAAGTCGAAGGGGTTTCTTTTTTGGTGGGGACAGG
>Ga0307989_1000705_pt1 | contig 20360 bp, 23 predicted proteins | sample EllFjometagen185_FD_203164 | JGI IMG/M metagenome (GOLD analysis project Ga0307989, IMG submission 203164) | Marine microbial communities from Ellis Fjord, Antarctic Ocean - #185 | ecosystem: Environmental > Aquatic > Marine > Unclassified | place: Southern Ocean | collected 2014-10-08
GTTGGAAATTGTGGAAGATGTTGGAGTTTCGGATGCGGTGTTTGAGGCTATGGTGGGAATGTGTTTGAAAGGTTGATTTGGTAGTTAGTAGTTAGTAGTTAGGGGAAAAAAAGAAATAAGAAAAAGAAAAAGAGTATAAAAAAAACTCCCTTGTAATGCGGGGGAATTTTTTATAGAAGTGATATACCTACACGTAAAGTTTCGGCATACAGGTTATTTTGTAGTTTTGGCTTTGTTAAAAGCTTTCATCATTCTAGATTTACGTCTTGCGGCTGTGTTTTTTTTGACAATGCCTTTTTGAACAGCTTTGTCGATTTGTTTGATAGTTTCTTTGATCAGTTTTTCTGCAGAGCCAGCTCCGGTATCGATAGCTTTTAGGCTCTTTTTACGAAGTGTTTTTGCAGTACTTCTGACAGCTTTGTTTCTTTCAGCGCGCTTAGTTGATTGACGCAAGGCTTTTTTTGCCTGTGTAGTTTGCGGCATATTTTGAAAATTAGAGTTAATTTAAATTATTTGTTTAATTGAGAACTAACCATATAATAGCGGAAAATCATTTGAATGTCAAGGTTTTGAGCTTATTGAGTAAATCGAAGAGAATGTTGCAGTTTTTTGCTGAATATGTTAATTTTGTTGTGGGTCTGAATATTCACCGTTCTGGAGGATTCATGAGTATCAAAAAGGGAAAGACTCAGGCGTTTAGGAATGTTCCTGTAAGAAACAGGCACTGTAGAGTGAAGGTTGATCAGTCTAAGGGAAGGTCTGCAGAGTCTAAGAGATTCTTGGTTTTGCAAGAAAAGGGTAGTTTCCCAGGAAGTTCTTCGGACAGTAGTTACAATACAAAAGGTTAGTTAAAAAAAATCCTTCGCAAAGCGGAGGAATTTTTCTATATATACTAAATTGCCTAAATAATTCCAACTATTTTCCAAAAATATTGGCTACAACAGTACTTCGAATTATTCAATGATACACTAGCATCCTTTTACAATTCTTAGCACTGCTTCGCTCAAAATTTTAGAAAAATATTTCGGAATTATTTAACCAATCTAGTATAGGAAGTTATTTTATTTTGATAAAGTGTCGTTTTCCTTTTTGGATGATGTCGCCGGAGTTAACTGTCGTGTTGATATCGGTTACTTTTTCTTGATTGATAGAGACACCGTTTTGTTCAATAGCGCGACGAGCTTCAGAGTTTGAATTTACCATTTTTGATTCAACCATGGCTTCGATAATGGATTTGCCGGTTAGATCGAATTCTTCCATGTCGTCAGGATTTTCTTTTTTTGCGAAAGTGTTGATGAAGTTTTGTTCTTGGTTGTTTGCTTCTTCTTCGCTGTGGTAAATTTTTACAATTTCTTTGGCTAGTTTGACTTTGTAGTCTCGAGGATTAGCGCCTTCTTTTAATTTGTTTTCAATATCTTTTATTTCGTCCATTGAGAGGTAAGTGCATAGTTCAAGCGCTGGTAAAATCATTCCGTCTGTCCAAGACATAACTTTTCCGAATTTTTCTGTGGCGTTGTCGTCTAGTGAAATCATGTTGCCTTCGGATTTGCCCATCTTTTTTCCGGTTGGGTCGGATAGTAGTTTGTTTGTGAGGACAAATTTTTCTTTTTGAGCTAATGATTTTAATAATGTTCGTCCAGCGAGCATGTTGAATGTTTGGTCATTGCCACCGATTTCTCCGTCAACGTTCATAACGACTGAATCGTAAGCTTGCATGACAGGGTAGAGGAATTCGTGGAGGCTGACAGGTTTGCCTTCTTTTATTCTCTTGTCGAACATGTCTCGTTCTAGCATTTGTTGGACTGTGAAGTTGGAGGTCAGATCAAGAATTTCTTGGAAGTTCATTTTGTCGAACCATTTGTGGTTGTATTTTATTTCGGCTTTGTTTGAACCGGAAAAGGAAATAAAGGTTGAAGCTTGTTCTTTGTATTTCTTGGCATTAGCAAGAACTTGTTTTCGGGTAAGTGGTTTTCGAACGGCCATTTTGTCAGTTGGGTCTCCGATCATAGCGGTGAAGCTACCGATTAGAATAATTATTTTGTGACCAAGTTTTTGGAATTCAGCCATTTTCATTAGATTAAGAGCGTGACCAAAATGAAGACTTGGACCAGTTGGGTCAATTCCTAAATATAGTGTGAGTTGTTTGCCGAATTTTAATTTTGCTTCTAGGAAATCTTTTGATGGGTAGATGTTTTCAACGTTGCGAGATAGTAATTTTTCGATTAGCTTTGAATCAGTGTTTACGGACATAGTTTTGTATATATTATTAAGATAGTTATATTGTAGTTGATTATGAATAAATTTTCAATATTAAAGACCACGAATTACAAATTAACTACAAATCTACAAATGGGGGAAATAATGTAAGGTATAGATACAAATATTACAAATGTGGAATCTCTCCTTTAATAAATTAAGAACTTAAAGCTAAGTGCCAGTATTGGGTTGACAGAGTGGGGTTGGTGTGTTAAGTTTATTGGTCCTTTCACAACTAGACAAAGGAGAGACGTTATGGTTATTATGAAGCTCTATGGTTTGAGGCATGTTAACTTTGATTATTCTCAGATGAAAGAAAAGGTGCGATCAGCGATTGGTTTGAGTGAGGTTGAAGATAAAGATATTGTTATTCATAGTATTGATTCGGTTAGTCCTGATGGAAAAGGTTTGGTTGAGATTGAGATTATTGATTATGTGACTTGTGTTGGAACGGCAATAGATTTGGTAAAGGTTATGGGTAAGCATATTGAGTATTGTGGTCCTGATATGAGGAATAGAAACAAGGTTGTGGTTCGTGTTTCAGCGCATAACCAAACCAGGATTTGGAAGTCTGAGTAAGTAATCAAAATCCCCCGTAAAGCGGAGGATTTTTTTTGTATATGGTAGTTAGTCGTTTTTTGGTTTGTCCAGTTCGATGGTTTCTACCTCTCCGCCAGTTTTTGTTATGCGGAGCATGTCTTTGTCGACTTTCTTGAATTCTTTGTAGGCAGAGTTGTACATGTTGACTGTGGTTCCGAGGTTGTTGCCGACTTTTTTCATGAAGTCTTCGTAGATCAATAGATGATTTTGAAGATGTTCGACATTTTTTATAATTTCTTTTGTTTGTTCTTCGATTTGCATCTTTCGTAGACCGTGGATGACTGTTTGGAGGTAAGCGTAGAATGAGGTTGGGGAAACGATGATGACTTTTCTTTCTTTGAAGGCGTATTCAATTAAATCACGAGTGTTTACTTTGACGGCACCGACTTGGTTAACAAGGAGGTCGTAATAAATCCCTTCTGATGGAATAAACATGAAGGCGAAGTCTGTTGTGCCTTCTGTTGGGCGAATGTATTTTGAGGTTTCATCAATTCTTTTCTTTAAGTCGTTCTTGAATAGTTTTTCGAGCTCTATATGTTTAGCTGGATCTTTTTCTGCGACGATTCTGTTGTAATTTTCAAGTGAGAATTTTGAATCAACTGGAATGATCTGATCTTTTATGAAAACAACTGCGTCAACAATTTCACCATCTTTGAATTTGTATTGCATCTTGTATTGAGCTGGAGCAAAAACATTCTTCAATAATGTTTCGAGATAATATTCTCCTAGGATACCTCGTTGTTTTGGATTCTTTAGAACGTTTTCAAGACTTTGAAGTTGTTCGGCGAAGCCCATTACTTGTTTGTTTGTATTGTCCAGTTTTGTTAGTCTTTCGGTAACGCTTTGGATAATCTTGGCGCTTTGACCGTGTTGCATTTGCATTTGTTTCTGAGATTCACCGAGTTTGCCGTCTAATGTTTCGCGCATTTCTTTTAATTGGTTTTGAAGCATCAAGAATGATTGGTCTTTTTCGTTGGTTTCTTCTTTTCTTGTTAGAAGAAAAATGACGTAAGCTACGCCTGCAATTAAGGCAGTTAATAAAATTGCTAGGAAGATATTCATAGATTTTTGTTTTAGGGGGTTAATTACCAAGAATGGTATTAATAGTATTTTAGCAGTAAATTGATTTTAAGACAAAAGGGATGAAGTTACGGATTACGTGATACTACCTGCCGTCGTTTATATTTCATAAACTATGGTAAGGTAGGCAGATACTACCCCGCGTAGCGTGGTCCCGTTACGCGGGGCAGAAATATGTACAGAATGAAGAATGAAGAATAAAGAATTATGAATAACGATTGTAGATAATTTGAAATATTTATCACTAAAGGTTAAGGCTCCGGATCAAGCCTGCCTGTCGGCAGACAGGTCCTGAGAATGTGGGGAGTTCTTGACAATTGTGGTTGAAGGATTACAATGGGAATGTTGTTTTCGTTATAATAATACATTGTAAGGAGAGGATGATCTTGTTTGTGATTTTTGTATTTGTTTAAGGATAGTAATTATAAGGGTGTCTCGAAGCTCAGAGTCAGAGCGACTGAAAAAGTTCGGTGTGATGTGCTTTGTTGGGATGGCCGTTATCTTTGCTCGTATCTTTCGGGATATTATTTGCAGGGGTTCTCGGTTTGCAAAGTGGATTTACAAAGATTTCGGTCTTACGTCTTTTTAGTAGGGTAGGTTCGACTCCTGCCGAGACACTTTTTCTCAAGAATCGTCAATGACGGTTCTTTTTTTGTAGGAAAATTTTTGTAAAGAAAAAACTTCTGCATTGCAGAAGTTTATGTTTAGTCGATTTGAGGAGTTGCTATGAGATTTTCACATTTGGGGCAAACGATGACGTCACAAACACCGGTCTTATTTCTCATTGCTGCTGTCAAGAAGTTGTTTCCGTCATAATCACATTTCTTACACTCGAACCATCCAGAGTGAAAAGCTTCAAGTGAAAGTTCATTCCCTTCAGGTTTTGCGTCGTCGGGAAGTTCAGCGGTAAGGTCGATGGTTTTCTTTTCTCCAAGTTCCATGATGTACCTCGATGCGGGTTAGTAAAGAACAGAGCCGTTATGATCCCAGTCCATGTAGCCGTGTCCGTCGTATTTGTGGACGAGGGACTTGAGGGTTCCACCGTTGAATGATTCTTCGCAACGGGCGAACGTAACGTTCACGCCATCGACGTCGAACACGGCAGTTCCCCACGGAAGGTAGCGAACCAATTTGACTTTGCTTCCTTTCATCTTGGATAGTGCCATGTATCGTTGGTAGAAATCATCAAGACCGATCTTGTTTTTTTTGTTCCATTTCCATACGGGACTGTCTTCTCTTCCTTCGACATCAGGAATCCATAGTTCACGAACGACTACTTGGTGCGCGCCAGTTCGTTTTGCTTTGCTGATGTATTCTTGGAGTTGATGTTCTGTTGAAACACCGGCTTTGCTGAGAACAACAGAACAACGTACAAGTAGTCCGAGATTGCGAGCCTGATTCACCAGGTCGAACTGATCATATTTCTTGAAGTTGGGTCCCATCAGTTCAGCATTCTTCTTTTGATCATGATGAGCAATCGAGAAAGTGAGCATGGTTAGACCACTTTGGATGAGAGTCGCAAGGTGGTATTTTCCCTTGAGTAATCCAAGACCGTTGGTATGCATATCTACCGTCGGCATTTTCGATCTGCAAGTTTTAATTAATTCAAAGAGGTAGTTACAGTCTTCTTGCAAAGGATCAGCTTTTCCTGTCAGAATGGCGGTGATTGCGCCACATCTGGCTGCGTAATCGAGACCAACGTGGAGACGGGGAAAGTTGAGTGTTTGTACTGTTTTTGAACAAGTATCTTCTGGAGTGGTACGAGAGATGCAGAATTGGCAACCAGCGTTGCACTTGGTGCGGCTGGAAACCATTACGCTGAAGGATTGAGCTCGGAGCTGACCGGAAGAGACTCCAGTTCTGGCGAACATATCGAGTTGTCTTTTTACCTCTTGAATAGCAGTAAGAACTTTTTGAAGTGTCATTTGATTCTCCTAAGTGGGTTGTAAAGGAACTGATTATTATAGCATGTAGATGTAGATTTGTAAAGACTTAAGGTTGTTTGACTGAGTTATTTTTAGAAGAATATGCTAATTTATCTCAATTATTGTAGTTGTTACACCTATATGATATAATTTGATTAAGTTAAAAACAATTAAAATCTGATAATAATATGGTAGATGTAAAATTTAATTTTAATAAACATACAGAAAAGTGGCGATTACTGATGGCGGCAGATATTGTTGTTTTTGGTTATCATGATAATAAATTGAAAGTGTTATTAGTAAAAAGAAAATATGCGCCGGGGGTTGGTCAATGGGCTATTCCTGGTGGTTTTGTGAGAGAGGATGAGAGTCTAGAAGAAGCGGCAATGAGAGAGTTGAATGAAGAAACTGGACTCAGTAAGGATGCTGCATATCTCGAACAGTTATATACTTTTGGTAATGTTGATCGTGATCCTCGTGGTCGAGTTATTTCTGTGGCGTATATGGTTTTGGTTAGTGAACCTGAGAAGATTAAATTATCTGCGTCTGATGATGCAAAGGAAGCTGCGTGGTTTGATATAAAAGATTTGCCAGCGTTGTCATTTGGTAAATCACATAAAGATATTTTGATGTATGCATGGCAGAGATTGCGATGGAAATTTGAATATACAAATGTGCCAGCTACAATGTTGCCGAATAAATTTACTTTGACTGAATTGCAGAAATTATATGAAATTGTTTATAACAAGCCAATTGATAAGAGGAATTTTAGAAAAAAAGTTTTGTCATTAGATTTAGTTGATCCTGTAGATGATGTGAAAAAGGAATTAGGAAGGCCGGCGCAGTTGTACAAAGTGACGACAAAGAAATTGAAGATTTATAATAAGATTATTTAGTCCCTTTGGAAATCGCACACAGCCTAGCTGTGTGCGTGATTTATATATTTTTAAAAGCCTTTTATTGGCTTTTTTTGATTGACAAAAAGGGGGTTGTGTTATAGTTTAGAAGTAGATCGTTAAAATTAATATTAAGGAGAATTCAATGGAACAGTATTTTGTAGTAGCACCAGGTGAAAATGAAAAATTATTTTTTGTTAATGTTGAACATGAAGCTGTTGATAGACTTTCTGCTAATAATTTTATTCATGGGTCTATTATTTGTTTTTCTTGGAAAGGTAAGCATTTTAAGTTGAAAGTAGTGAAGCTTTCACATTCGAGAAATGACATTGGTCATGCTGGTTTCAAGAGTGAGTTCTTTTCTGAGAGGTTTAATCATTTAACTTCTTCAGCTGAATTTTTTGCTTCTTGGCTTAATGAGGGTAACAACCTTTGGTATAATGATGATGTTTTAGAAAAGTAATTTTAAGGATGACAGTCTAAATAGGCTGTCTTTTTTATTTTAAAACTTGGCAATTTCTTTAAAATCAAGCATAATTGAAATGTCATATGAAATATTCAGTAGCTACAAATTGGGATTCTCAATTGATTGATAAAATTAGTCAATTAAATAAAAATCATAAAGACAAGGTGACGGAACTTTATGGGTCTTTGGCTTTTAGTATTTTTGGTAGTGCCCGTAGTGTTCCAGGTGTACCAGAAATTTCAAAGATAAAATTTGAGAATCAAGTAAGGAAAATGAAAAATCAAAATATCAAGTTGAACTATTTAGTTAATTCAAGTATTTTTCCTGATTTGAAAATAAAAAGTAATCATAAAAAAGCATTTGATTATTTTTCGTGGATTGAAAGCTTGGAACCTGAAGTTGTAACGGTGGCTAATAAGAAAACTTTAGATTTTGTTGTTGAGAATTTTTCAAAAATTAGATTGAATTTATCGATAGTAATGGGTATAAAAAGTCTTGATAAAATTAATGAGTTTAGAAAAAAATATAAAAATATTACGAGAATAACGTTGCATCAGTCAGTAAATAGAGATCATAAATTATTGTTGAAACATGTTGTTAATGCGCATAATCATAAAAGTTTGCATCGGGTTGATGTGGAAATATTGGCAAATGAAATCTGTTTTTATAACTGTCGTAGAATGAGAGAGCATTATAAACATTTGTCATTATTATCGCAAAAAGGTATATCAAGTATTAAGCCGTTTGAACTTTGGTGTAGTAATATTCGTCGTGGAAATCCTTTGGAGTTTGTTAATGCACCGTTTATTCGACCTGAAGATGTATCTATATATAAAAAAATGAATATTGATATATTAAAAATTGCTGGTCGTGGTGAAAAAACGGGATTTTTAACTCGGTCAGTGAAAGCTTATCTTGGTCAACGTTACAATGGGAATATTATGATGTTGACCTATCCAGATTGTTGGCCTCGTAGTGAAAGACCTTTTCTTGACAATCGAAAGTTGGATGGATATTTAGAATACTTATGGAAACAAAACAAGGTAAAATTAAATCGATTAGTTGAACCGTATAATATCAAGTATTAAAAAAGATTGCTGTTTCAGCAATCTTTTTGGTTATATTTTGATATTACAGGCTGGATTGTGTTCGAGCGGACATCCAATACAATTTTCGGGGGTCATCTCTTCTAGCGTAGTTTCGGGTTTGTGGTGCCAACAATAGGGGTCGCTTGCTCTGGGGCATCCAGTTTGCCAATAAGCTTCTCCACGACAACCACCACGGCAATATTGAAAAAGTTCACATTGTTTGCAAGGTCCAACAATCCAGTTTTGGAAATCTTTCATGGCTAGTCGAATGGGGGAATTGAGAATATCCACAAAGTCGTCAGAAAAAATATTTCCTAGCGTAAGACCAAAGTGTCCAACACAAGGAATGATATCCCCATCAACACTAATGTGAAGTCCAGTTTCAACCAAAGTACAGTTATGATTTAGTGAAGGAGGTACTTGATTGGTTACATAATGTTCTGGGAAATATTCTTTGTCATATTGTTGCATCTTCGTGAAAAGAATTTGAATTTCTTGAGGAGTGACATCGAGGGGATTACCCCTTGAGTAAATAGGTCCGGGTTTTGTTAGCTCAATAATTGGTTCAAATCCATGTTGTCTGGCATAGACAAAGACGTTAAAAGCATGTCCTTCTTGGATGAGAGGTTTCATGAGGTTGAGTTGCATGTTTATATCGCCTTGCCAATATTTTTCAATATTTAGCCAGGCTTTTTCTTGTTGGTCCCAAGCAGTTCTCGTTCCAGATAAATAATTAACCAGCGGTTCTGCGGAATCTTTAATTGCCATTCTATGTGTAGCAATTGCAAGCCCTGGAAGGGCTATAGATTTGCAGTACTTTTCGTTTGCCAGTTTCATTCCGTTGGTAACTAGAATTACAACTTTGAATTGAGCAAGTGCTAATTCCAGAATTTCTTTTAATTGAGGATGTAAGGTAGGTTCCCCACCGAGGATGTAGAATTCGGTGAAGCCGTTTTGTGAGGCTTTGTCTATGATGTGTTTTACTTGATCAAGTGACATCATCTTTTGTTTTTGAGGACTATCTTTGTAAAAGCATTGTTTGCAACGAAGATTGCAAGTATTTATTAAATCAATACCCAGTCCAACATTGTCACCATGTGTTTCATATTCTCGAAAAGGCATGTTAGTCCTCCTTCTTTTGTCGCCAGGTTTTATACGCTTCTCCTAGTTGTTTAGTTACCAATCGAAATTGATAATTGGTGGTAGCGAGTATCTCTGCATCATCAATTGAAAAATTATTATCTCTGGTTGCATGAACAACTTTAGCGATAAAAAAGTAATGTGAAGAGTCAAAATCATCTGGACCTAAAGTTCGAATTACTTGGCATTCTAGGTTAATAGGGCAGTCTTTAATTATTGGAGTTTTAATTTGTTCTGCAGGACTTAATGTTATTTTTCTTTGATTGATTTTATCAATAATTCTTCCACTAACAGAACCACAATAATCAAGATCTGCCAGTTGTTTTATTGTTGGAATATTTAATGTGAATTCCATTTCTGAGAATAACAACTTTGAAGAATATCTTTTTGGTCTGATTGCAATACCAATAATTGGAGGATTTTCACTTAGGACACTAATATAGCTAACGGTAATAACATTAACACCTGAAGTTTTTGTATCATCTTTTATTACAATGAATACAGGACTTAGGGAAAAGGTTTGCATTGTGACTTTGTTTAAGGCTATTCTTTTTTTTGTCATGATGGTCTCCTTTTGTAATGAACAGTACACTTATATATTGCTTTATATAAGTGTTATTGTCAATAGTGAATTATGTAGTTTTAGTTAAATTGTCTGTGTATGAAGAAAAAGACTTGACAAAGTGTAAATAATACACTATAGTACAGGTGTATGAATAATAAAGATAAGAAAATTAAAGATCATGCATATGAGCTGGCGATGGATATGATGTCGGAGACTTTAGGTTTGGATAATGAAATAGTTGATGAGGAGGTTGACAGTATTGAGTGAACGTGTTAAGATTACTGGTTCCTTTCAATAATTAACAGTCCACATGTAAGTGGATTAAAGGAGACTCTCATGAAGAAGCGAGCATTGTTGTTGGTTGATGTGATCCTAGCTTTTTTCGCTACCGGTGGTTTGCCGGTTCCTAGTGCAGAAGAAATTCTTGCTTTTCTGAATAAGTTGATGATAGAAGGTGATGAGGATGGTCCGTTTGACTTGATCATCGCTTCGTTCGAACAACATCTGCCTGGTAATAAGTATTTGGCTTCGACCTATGGACTTCCCCCATTTACCAAGAAAGTGATTGATGGTGTAGAAGTTATTCTGTGGGATGACCATGCTATGGACGGGACTGTTCAGGTTATGTTCCATCCGAATCTCAAGAAGGAATACATTCAGTTCTGTTTCCGAAAGGGATATGATGTGAATGAGCATCCTTTCTCGATGTTCGAAGGTTACTTGATGGAAGATGGAGTTCAGTTGCCGATGAAGGTTGCTGAATTCCTTCGAGAGCATGGTATTACTGACGTAACGGTCGTAGGCTTGGCTTATGACTTCTGCGCGGGTGATACTGCTTATGACAGTGCGAGGGAAGGTTTCACTACTCGAATTCTGAAGGCTGGTTGTCGCTCGATTTCTCTTGAGGGTGAAGTAGAGATGGACGAAAAGCTTCGTGATGCTGGAGTAGAGATCATTGAGGAAGTTGCGTAAGTAAAAATTGAACAGTCAACAATGTTGGCTGTTTTTTCTTTTATTTGCTAAAATGTAAATATGAATTAAGAATTATGAATAAAGAATAATGAATAGTATGTTTAATTTTAAGAAGCTTTTTGGAGGTAATAATAAGGAGGCTGTGGTTACTGAAGATATAAAAGTTAGAAGTGATGAGGGTAAGCCTGTTGCAAATAAAGAAGTGCCAGAGTTGATAAAGTATAAGGATGAGTTAGAATCGGCTATTGGTCGTTCTGATAGTGATTTGAAAAGTGCTGTTGAAAACAAAGAACCTTTGCTTATAACTCCGCCGGATGCTTTGAAGGAAGCAAGTTCTCTTTTGATTGCAAAATATTTTAATGGATATTGGATGGGTGTTGCGACTGGTTTAATGTTTAAGGATGATGAATGGAGAGAGTTAGGTGTTGAAATGAAAAGTAAAATTGAAAGTGCAAATTTAAATAAGGATCGAGCGGATATGGAAGAGTTGCATGAGAAGTTGAATGAATTATTGCAGAAAGGGAGAGTTGATGAAGAAGATGGGATGGTTAGGACAGATTAATTTTTTAGGTAGTTAGTAGTTAGTAGTTAGTAGTTAGGGAAAAAAAGAAAAATGAATTAAGTGGGGGAGATATAAATAGTTAAGCAAAGAAAATAAATATATAAGTGTATATATAAAAGACTTTCCAGTTGATGGGGAGTTTTTTTGTGGGGTTTGACAAAATTTGATGTTTGTATTATAATTGAATGTTATTTGTTCCTTAATTTTGTTATAATACCCATTGGAAAGGAGACTTATTATGAGTAAAAATAAGAGAGTGGTTGTTTTTGGTGGAAGTTTTAATCCGCCGGGTATTCATCATTTGCGAGTTGGTCAAGAATTGCAATTGCTTTTTGATATTGTTTTGATTTACCCTTGTGGTGTTCGACCTGAGAAGGCAAGTAACAAGGTTGTTTCAGGAGAACATCGACGAGCGATGGTGAACGTTACTTTTGATGAAGGTTTTTGGATCGATTCTTCTGACATTGATCGTAAAGAATTTTTGCGAACATTTGATTTGGATGCGTTGGTAAAGAAACGTTTTGAAAGTCGGGTTGACGAAGTGTGGCATGCCATTGGAGCTGATTTGGTTCGTGGTGGAGCTATTGGTCAGTCTGCAATTCATACTTCTTGGTACAAAGGACCTGAACTTTGGGAGACAGGTAAATTTCTTGTTCTTACTCGTGGTGACAAGCCTTTTGACAAGGCTGATTTGCCACCGAATTCTGAACTTCTTGAAGTAAACATTCCTGGGTCTAGTACGGATATTCGTGAAGCTATAAAAGCTGGTCAGCCATTTGAAGATTTGGTTGTTCCGAGGGTAGCTGAGTATATTCGAAAGAATGATTTGTATAGATAATTATAAGCTGTTGACAAATGTCGGCAGTTTTTTCTTTAATGAAACCGCTACTTCTAGCGGTTTTTGCTATTGACAAATTTATGAAAGTAGTGTACACTTGATTGTTCTATTGTTCTATTGTTCTATTGTTCATTGATTATAAACACTGTTTGTCCGCAACCTGAAATATGGTTATAAGCAGTGGCTTTAGCTATGGTAGTTGAAGTTTGATTTAGCGGAATGGAGGATCTCATGAGTGAGCTTCAGAATGTTGTTGGTCTTTTTGGAACGTGTGGTGATTCTACGTGGCGTGATGACAAGGCTATCCCTGCCTTGCAGGCAGCCGATCTTGAGTTCTTTAATCCTGTTGTTGCTGATTGGACGCCAGATTGTATGGAAGTTGAGGCACGTCATGCGGCAGAAGATCGCGTGATTCTCATGGGGATCACTGGAGAGACGACGGCAGTTGGTTCTTTGGCTGAGTTGGGTTGGATTGCTTTGCAGGCCCAGCTTCGTGGTCAGTCGGTTGTCGTGTTCCTCGAGGACATGGACGAGTCGACCTTGGATCCGGCTGTTGCTCAGAACGTGCGTCCGAACAAGGTTCGTGCTCTTGTTCGTGAGCACATGGGCAAGCTTCCTTTGTCTTTGTTCCAGTCTGGAACGATCAGCATGTGCGAGACGTTGGATGAGGCTGTTGAGCGAGCTGTTGAGTTGATGGCTGAGTAATAGTTTTATAAATTTTAATTGAAGTACCATAAATTGGTACTTCTTTTTTTATATTGACAATTTGATGAAATTGTAGTAAAAAGAAGTGGCACTAAATTTATTGGGTGAAGTGATGGGTTGTTCTTTGTTGCGAAAAGGTGAGGGGAAGCTGGAGATTAACAATAGACGAATTAAGCTTTTTGATGTTTTTGGTTATTATGATGGGACTCTCTATAAAATTAATGAGAGTGCAGGTGCAGATTCAGGAGATGATTGGAAAACTTTTGCTGATATTGGTGATCCTCGTTCTGAAATTGAAGATATTTTTCGTTTGGATGGAGATCCTATTTCAGCTAAGATAGTCGAGATTTCTGCCTTTATGGCTGTTCGAATGTTTTTGCTTGGAGATTTGGATATAATTGATTTCGCTAAGGCTAAATATGAAGGGGATGTAATTGAATCTTCTATTCAGATGATAAATGCATGTCGAATTTTGAGAATTAGCAAAAATGGTTACAAATTGCCAGAAACGGGTGCTATTTATGTGGACATTGCCACTTTTAATGTAGAGGGAGCGCTAGTTTAAGTAGAATCATCAGCAATGCTGGTGATTTTTTGAAATAGAAAAATTGTGTAGTGTGGTATAATGGAATGGTCGATATACTTGACAAAACTAATAAAATAAGCTAAAATATATGGTCAGACTTGACAAAAAGATAAAGGGTGTATATAATACACTAAAGAGTTCGTTACAAAACAACCTACAGAAGGAGAAAGGAATGTACAAGCTAACAGATGAGCAGTGTGAATTGGTTATCGGAAAGGCCTCTGCTTGGCTTTATGATTATTGTCGCAAGGCTGGGTTGCATTATACGGTGGTTGGTTCTTCGGGTGGTCTTGATAGTGCTTTGACTTTGGCTTTGTCTCAGAGGGCATGTCAGCTGGCAAAAGCTGATGGTTATCATTTGGTTTCTATTGGTATTACGATGCCGTGTGAATCCAGTGATGATTCGTTGATTCTTGGTCGTGAAGCTATTCGGGCTTTTGGAGCGGATGAAGTTCATATTGATTTGACGCAGTTGTTTCAGATGGCTGCTGGTAAGTTCCCTATGGATGAATTGATTAAGAAGGTTAGACTTCTTGGTCTTGATCCGAAGCTTCTTGATACTTTGTATGAAATAAAGAAGGCAGAATTACTGCCGGGTATTAATGAGCAGGCTCGAAACATCTTAGTGAAATATAATGATACAAAGGGATTGGAAGCTTTTGATAAGTCGGCCAAGGTTGCTCAGGGAAATAACAAAGCTCGTTTGCGGATGTTGTTTGGAACTTACCACTTCGCTCGAATGTTGAAGACTGGTATTGTTCTTTCGACTGACAATTTGTCTGAATTCTGGATGGCTTTCTGGACTATCTGCGGTGACGTTGGTGATATCGGAATGATCCAGCAGATGTTGAAGGGTCTGGAGCTATATGATCTGGCAAGGCACATGAAGGTTCCTGCTGGTATTCTCAAGGCCATCCCTGATGATGGTTTGGGAATTGGCAATGGTGATGCTGATCAGATCGGTGCAACGTATCCTCATGTTGATCGTATTATTATTCAGTTGGTTCAGCAAGGTTTTGACGTGGATGGTTCTCGGGAACAGTTGGAGACGTTGCCGTCTCTTGAAGGTTATTCTGATGAAGTTGTTCTGAAGGTTGCTCGTCGAGCTGTTAACGGTGCGTTCAAGCGTCATGGGACTTATGTTCTGTCTCGCAAGAAATTGGGCTTGCCGGAAGTTCGAGATATTAAGCTTTAGTAATGAAAAGCTCTTCGCAATGCGGGGAGTTTTTTTTATAATACGAAATTACGAATTAGTACGAAAAATACGAAAACATTCACAGAGGATATTAAAGAATAATAAGGCTATGAATAAAGTTTTATGAATGAAGTATAAAGTATAATGTATAGGGTATATATATTTGGTGGTAGACTTGATAGCTTATTACTTACTAGCTGATTAGCTGAATTCACATAGATTGACAAGTTGTTGTGATGATGATAAAGTTTTTAATCCCTTGAGGTGAGGGGTGTGATCTTTAATTGTCTAGGAAGGAGGAAGTCATGTCAGAGAGAGTGCCTGCGTATAAGTGTGGGAGTTGTGGTCGTCTTTTTGAAGAGAAAGAAGAATGTGATGGACATGAAGTTGATTGTCGATGTGTTTCTGATATTGAAAATGCCTTGAAGGGGACTTTTCCTGTTGGGAAATTGGTTCTTGTTCATGAAGAATACGTTGAAGAAAAGGAAGCTGATTGTCTGTATAGAAAAGGTGGTAATGTTCTGTGTGAAATTATTAGTGTTGAAAGTGACTTTAAAATGGAAGAAGATGATGGACAGATCATTGTTTCAGGTCGTCCAAAGTTTAAGGTTCGGGTATTGTCTGTTTCTACTAATGATTTGATTGTGACATTCGAAGGTGAATACATAGAAGATATTACACTTGATGAACTTAGAGAAGATGAATTCTTCAAGAATTTGATTAGTGATAAGCCTTCGTACGTTGATAGTGATGGAGATGGTGTTATTCCGTTGGATGAGGTTGTTTCTCGAGAAGTGAGAACAATTATTGAAGAAATGATTAGAAGGTGGGATGAGCTCAAAGATAGGTTATAAAAATATACCAGGACAATGTCCTGGTTTTTTTATATATGAAACTACGAATTACTACAAATAGTACGAAAATATTCACAGAAGCAATTGTATTAAGAATAGAGAATGAAGAATAAAGAATGAAGCTGGGATAGATATCCTAGTTTTTTTATTTTGTGGTATATTGTAGGTATATGAGAAAAAAAATAGGATTGGCTCTTGGTAGTGGTGGTGTAAAAGGCATTGCTCATGTGGGAGTGATTAAACAATTAATAAAAAACAAAATTCCGATTGATTTTATTGCTGGTACAAGTATTGGTGCTTGGGTTGGTGCTCATTATTCTTTGTATGAAGATATTGAAAAGTTGGAAGAGTTTACTGTAGGAAAACATCGGGAAAAGTTGCGAGTATTTTTTGAACCGAATTTTCGTGGAGGAATAGTTGGTGGAAATAAGATTAATTCTTTGTTGAAAGAATGGTTGAAAGATAAAAGTTTTTCTAATACAAAGATTCCATTTCAATGTGTTGGAACAGATATTAAGACTGGTAAGAAAAAAGTTTTTAGTCGAGGAAAGTTGGCGACTGCTGTTCAGGCTAGTATGAGTATTCCTTCATTATTTAAACCGATTGAGATAAATAAAAGGGCGTATGTAGATGGTGGAGTAGCTGATCCTGTTCCTGTGCAGGAATTGAGAGAGATGGGTGCTGATATTGTCATCGCGGTGAACCTTGATCATTATAAGAATTTTAATGTCAGTAAAAATTTGAACCCACCGGTTATAGCAGTGAGGACTCTTGATCTAATGCGACATCATTTGGCACAATATAGTATGCAGGGAGCGGACGTCATAGTGGATGTAAAATTTTCTAAAATTGGATTGGCTGTATGGGCGGACTATTTCGCAAAAAAAAATGGTCATGAATTAGTTGTTGTTGGTCAAAAGGCTATAAAAGGAAAAATAAAAAAGATACAATCAATGTTATAAAAATTTTAGGTGTAAAATAAAAAATCCTTCGCATTGCGAGGGATTTTGGTTATTGAAGGATGTTTTTCCAGGGGTTAATGGGGTTGAGTGGACTGGGACGAAGTTTCGATTTGCCAATTCGATTTTTGTATTCGGTGTAGACCAGTACGTTGGTGTTTCTGATCGGTTCGGTTTTTGCGAGCTGTAGGAATTTCTTTTCATTTAGGCCTTGTAGCAAAAAGCGGAAGCTTTCGATGATGGCTGAGTGGGCAAAGACAGCTACGATTTCACCACAGTGTTCTCTCTTGAGCATGTTGAGGAAGGAACCGGCTCGGAGGAGCATGTCTGGATAGTTCTCTCCGCCGGGAAGACGGAAGTAGTATTTTTTTAGAAGATCTTTTAGTTCCACGTACTCGGCGAATTTTTCCTGACGTTCTGCGTCGCTGAGAGCATCGAATACTCCGAAGTCTTTTTCCCGGAGGCGAAAATCTTCTTCGAATTGTCCAATGTATTCTGGTAGAACTATTTCTGCTGTTTCATTTGGTCGTCGAAAGGGACTGACAAAGACTTTATCAATATGGGGATAATGCTGTCTGGTCCAATACTTGGTGATGATTGCTTGTTTTCGACCAAGTGGAGAAAGAGGGATATCCATGTTTCGTGTTTTTCGTAATGCCTCAGAATATCTGGCTTGTTTTCCTTCGTGGATCAGATTGTATTCAACGTTACCGACACTCTCTGCGTGACGATAAAAAAGTAGTGTATCTGGCCAGGGGAATAGGAATGATGTTATTAGGATTCGTAGACGCTTCTTTACATGGTTAGGGACGTTCATGGGGCTCTCCTTCCGTTTGTAACGGATTAATTATGGATGGTTTGTTAATGTTCAATTAATAGTGCATTATATCGGATTTTGTGGATTTTGTCAAGATAAATGGATGTAAAAGAAAAACACTACGCGTTGCGTAGTGTTTTGGTTTAGGTTGCAGTTAATTCAAGTCCCAGCGCATGCTGAGTTGCGTTAATTGCAATCAGGGGGCCATGGTGTTTGCCAGGCGAATCGCTGATCTTCACGACACAAACCCATCTGGGCTTAATGACATTTAAATCACGGATCATTGTCAGCTTGATAACGATTTTTAGTGGAATGAGACCACAGTCGTTGCTGAAGAATGTTCCGATACCGAATGCAACTTGAGTCAGGTCTCCAAATTCTGCTTGTAGGGCGACCGCTTTGTCAGTTTCAAGACCATCAGAGAAGATGATCAATTCTTCTAGCGGATTCATTTTGAGCATGTTCCAGTGATTCACGTACATGTGTCCAATTTCAAAGGGATCACCAGAGTCTTGACGGACTCCCTTGAACTGCAGAGCATATTCGAGGGTGAAGTCATTCAAGAAGGACTCAGTCGTGAAAGTGTCAGTCAGGGCAGTACCAAGGTCACCCTTGTAGGTTTTCGACCAGAATTCAAGTCCACGACGGTTGGCTGTTCGGGTTCCGAAGATTCCTTGCATTGCCATGAACCATTCGTGGGCATGTGTTCCAATAGGTCTACAGTTGTATTTCATTGCCAAGTACATATTGGATGTGCCCATGAAATTATCAGGACAGTTTTCCGTCATGTCTTTGACGACCAGTTCCTGTAGTTCTCCGGAAGCACGTCGGCGCATTCCGAAATCTACAAAGTTACAACCACCAGTGACCAGTTTTTCTTGTTTTGCTTTCAGGTTTGTCCAGAAGATTTCCATATCTGGTTTCTGGCCAGTGAGAATATAGTAAGACTCACTGATAATTGCCAGAATGGGAACTTCCCACAAAGTTGCTTGATACAGAGGTCCTCGAATTTTTACTTTCAGGTCACCACCCTTCTGAGTAATTGTTACTTGATGGTGGTCAAAGCGGAAAAAGCGGAAGTAATCAACAAACTGACGGGGAAGGAAGGGAAGAGCTTTGTTCATCCAGGTAAGTTCATCTGGTTTCAGTTGAAGCAAGCACATCAATTCAAGCTGATGCCTCAATTCTTGCATCATGCCATAGGGCATTTTCGTTCCACAACGAATTGTTAGTTCGTATTCTCCATCAACATTGGCGAGTTCTGGATTTACGAAAAATCCGGCTGCCATTGTTAGTTTGTATGTATCGTTCTCGATAATCGATCGGATCAACGCTTTTGTGATTCTGATTTGGTAGCCAACCATGTTATCCTCCGTTCTCTGGTTTGAGACTGAAATAGCTGAGTGCCTTCAGGTAATAGTTTAACTCCTTATGAAAGCCGACACGTACAAAATCATCGGCACGTTTGATAACAACCTTGTCTACTTTTTTGAATACTACATTGTCAGCGACGACAGCGTGTTTGCGTTTGTCGTCTTCTACCATGTGAATCGTCACAGTCGAGCTGTTCTTGATTGCAAATGGATGAAAGACTGTCTTGTGAGGTGTAGTGGGGCAAACTGGAGTGATACCGAAAATGTTGTCTTTTGCGAGAATGGGCAGTCCGCCGGCTGCAATGTTGTAAGCAGTGCAACCACCGGGAGTGGCAATAATGATTCCGTTTCCTATGAAGATTTCACTGTCAAATCTTTTCTTGATGACATTTACACCATCAACTTCGATAATATGCTTGGCCGCTTGTCCTGGCTCAGTAGCTGTCCAGACATCATTGAAGGCCAGTGATTCAGCTGTCTTGCCATCACGAAAGTGAATGGTTGCATGGAGAAGGGGAAACTTAATGTACTCAGAATCACGTACTACGGATACAAGGTCTTCGGCGTCGATAAAGTCGTTGAGCAAGAATCCAACAGTTCCGCAGTTTATTCCCCAGAAGGGAATACGTAGATGGGCATATTCTCGAAGACAATGAGTAATGTAACCGTCGCCACCAATGACGATGATTCTCTCAGCTTGATGAACACTAACTACGTTGAAGTATTGGTGAACAATCGCTGCAAGGGAGTCAATTTTTTTTCGTTTCGCTGCGTCTGGATATACAGTGTCAAAGAGTAACGCGACATCAAGTTTTCCGTTAGTCATGTTATTCTCCTCTGATTCGCTCGAGCAGTCGATAGCTGTCGCGAAGCATTTGGGTTTGCTGATAGGCCAGTCCTTCGCGTAGCGCCTCTTCAACGGGCACGGTACGCACGTTGTTCAGGTCGCTGTTTGATGTCAGGAAACTGTCCAGCTCGTTTTTGCCTCCGTCAAAGACGGTCATGAAGCAAAGACTGGATCCACCAGACGAGCCGGCGAGTTGCTGATTGCGAGTCGCGTACATTCCGACGAAATGAGCAAAGCCCATTTTGCCTTCCAATACTATACCGGCAGGTAGAGAATAGGGAGCCATTATTGCGCATCCTAATCCAGTTTCTTCATCCAGCTCGCGAAAGCCAGCTGTCAGAGGATTTTCATAAGGATCAATTCCACCTCCTGGACAAGCCAGGGCTCCGGCGAAATCTTTTCCTTTGTTATTTGAGCGATTGCCGAGAACGACATACCATTTGAATCCGTTGAAAACGAAGACAAACATATCTGCTGTTTGGCGACCGGGGTTGAAGTTCTGTTCGTTGCCGAGAATGGTACTGCGAATTTTTGCAAAGTCACCGATCTGAGGCATGAAATCAATCGTGCCTTCGGCGGCGTACTTGTACCACATGTCGTAATCGTTGCGAATCAATGCTTCACGCAATCGTGTGG
>Ga0307989_1000707_pt1 | contig 20345 bp, 19 predicted proteins | sample EllFjometagen185_FD_203164 | JGI IMG/M metagenome (GOLD analysis project Ga0307989, IMG submission 203164) | Marine microbial communities from Ellis Fjord, Antarctic Ocean - #185 | ecosystem: Environmental > Aquatic > Marine > Unclassified | place: Southern Ocean | collected 2014-10-08
CCCACACGAACGAGGAATTAATCATTGCCAAAGAAACAGCAGAGGAAGCAACTCGGTTTAAAAGTGAATTTCTAGCTAACATGAGCCATGAAATTCGAACACCAATGAATGCGATTATTGGGCTAAGTCACCTTGCCTTGAAGAAAGACATATCCGAGCAACAACGAGACTATTTGACAAAAATAAGCACTTCTTCACACTCCTTGCTCGGGATCATAAATGACATACTGGATTTTTCAAAAATTGAGGCGGGCAAACTCAACATGGAGAAGGCCTCTTTTGATCTCGATGAAGTCCTGAAAGATTTGTCAGATATGATTGTCGCGCGTGCTGAGAGCAAAGGGACGGAAATCATATTCTCATGTCCGCATAACATACCAAAAAATCTTGTCGGTGACTCCTTAAGACTTGGGCAGGTGCTTCTCAATCTCATAGGAAACGCAATCAAATTCACTAAAAAGGGTGAAATTGTTATCTCTATCAGGCAGAAAGAGAAAACGGAACATTCTGTTGCACTGGAATTCTCAATCAGAGATACGGGCATTGGAATGACCGAAGAACAGGTTGGTAAATTGTTCCAGTCTTTTTCTCAGGCGGATACCTCTACCACAAGGAAATATGGTGGCACGGGGCTGGGACTTACCATTTCCAAACAACTTGTCGGTATGATGGGGGGTGAATTTACTGTTGAAAGTCAACCTGACATCGGTAGTAAGTTCAGTTTTACTGCTAAATTTGACCTTGATGAGATGTCTAATTATCAACCATTACCAGCCAGTGCTGAACTATTTGGCAAGCATATTTTAATTGTGGATGACAATGATACCGCCAGACAAATTTTAGTTGAAATATCTGAATCCTTAGGCTTTAAAGTAACGGCTGTTGCATCAGGAAAAGTCGCTCTGGAAGAATTACAACGGGTTGCTAATGTTAGTGATTTTCCAGGCTATGATATTGTTCTGATGGATTGGAAAATGCCAGATCTTGACGGACTTGAAACAGCCCGACGCATAAAGGCTCAAAGCTACACAACCAGTGCTCCGATAATTATTATGGTCACGGGGTTTGATGGCGCAGAGGTAAAGCAGGAAGTCGGCGACAACCTTGATGGGCTGATTTACAAACCAATTACTTCTTCTGATTTATTTAATGCCATCGCCAAGGTTATTGGTAGCGTTCCTATAAAAGAGCTAAACCATATTGATGCGATCTTAAAACCTGAATCTATCAATTTGGGTGGTATTCATGCACTGCTGGCGGAAGACAACCCCATCAATCAACAAGTTGCCAGGGAACTACTTGAAGGCCAGGGGGTTACAGTAACGATTGTTGATGATGGTCAAAAAGCTGTGGAAGCTGTACAGGAAAGTCATCATTTATTTGATCTTGTTTTGATGGATATCCAAATGCCAGTTTTAGACGGGTACCAGGCAACAATGGAAATCCGAAAAACCTATGATCAAGATACCTTACCCATTCTGGCAATGACGGCCCATGCTCTAGACGGAGAAAAGGAAAAATCTATTTCATTCGGTATGAATGACCATATTACTAAGCCGATTAATCCCGGTATCCTTTTTTCGACAATTGCTAAATATGTTTCTGCTAGAGAAGATCAACCTACAGAAAATCAAACCTGGCCAATTAAAGAGACATCAGATAATAGAAAAGATGATAATTTAGAGCTAATTCGATTACCTTCTTTTGATTTGGATAACGCCTTGTTGCTTCTAGGAGGTAATAAAATATTGCTTTTTAAACTGATCCGCCAACTCGGTGATCAATATAAGCACTTCAATGTCACCCTTGAAAAAATGATTGAAGCAAAACAGTTTGAAGATGCGCTTATACAAATCCATACTCTTAAAGGATCAGCGGGAAACCTGGGCGCTCAATCTTTATCTGACAAAGCTGTATTATTGGAAGCAGCGCTGGGGCATCAGAATATATCTGAAATATCATCTCTAATTCCTGAATTTAATGCTATTCTTTCTGAGACCTTGCAAGACATTAACTCAATTCCAAAAGTAAACACAGGTAATTTGTATGCTGGAACTCACCTGAAAAAAGGCCCATTAGACAAAACCGCCGCTTTGGATATCATTGAAGAAATGTTACAATTATGCAGTAAAAGGAAGCTGAAAATTATGGATAAGTTTCCTGAACTTAAGGCAATTTTGATACAGGAAGAACTGACTACAGAGCTAAAAACAATTAAAGCAGCCGTGGATACCCTGAATTTTAAAGCAGCCATTGAAGCCCTTAATTTATTGGTGGTTAAATTCGAAGAGATTAATTAGATCATATGAAAAACCCATTAATTGCAGACAATAAAGGATCTATTTTAATTGTTGATGATGAATCTACAAATCTCCAAATTTTGTCGGAAGCGCTGGAAAACAACTACGATGTTTCTTATGCCACCAGCGGTGAAGATGCTTTAGAAGCGGTGAAAGAAATTCATCCAGATCTTATTGTGCTCGATGTAATAATGCCTAAAATGAATGGTTATGAGGTTTGCACGTCTCTAAAAAATGATCCGGCAACAACAGATATACCCATCATTTTTCTGACTGGCCAATCGAGTATTGGTGATGAAACAAAGGGACTGGAGATCGGGGCCATTGATTATATTAGAAAACCAATCAGTGTTCCGATTGTTCGCAGACGAATCAGAAATCATATGAAACTCATGCAAACACTTAAAAAAAGTGCTTTGGAAATAAAACGGCGTCAAAAGGCTGAAAAGTCACTTCAATTAGCCCACGACGAACTCGAAATTGAGATTACCAAACGAACCGCGGACTATAAAAGGGCTAAAGAAGAGGCTGAACAGGCCAATCAGCTTAAGAGTGAGTTTTTGGCAAATATGTCTCATGAACTGCGAACGCCGATGCATGGAATTCTTAGTTTTTCAAAATTTGGTATTGAAAAAATAGATAAGGCGAGCAAAGAAAAAAACCTGAATTATTTTAAAAAGATTAGAACAGCTGGAAACCGTTTAATGGGTCTTCTTGATAACCTTCTCGACCTATCCAAGCTAGAAGCTGGAAAAGAAGTTTACATGATGGAATTTGTATGTATCCAGCAGGTTGTAAAAAATATTGTTTCCGAGATGAAAACAACCTGGAAAGAAAAACAACTAAAAGTAAATGTAGAAGATCCCATGGTATCAAAAAAAATTCTTTGTGATGAAAATAAAATAGAACAAGTTATCCGTAACCTATTGGCTAACGCCATTAAATTCACTCCAGAAAATCAAAATATTACTGTTTCGTTTAGTTCGGGTGAATTGCCAGATAAACAAAGGTCAACTAATAAAAAGGTTATTTCAGCCATAACAGTTTCTTTAAAAGACCAAGGCGTCGGAATTCCTGACGATGAAATGGAACATGTCTTTGATAAATTCACTCAAAGCAGCAAAACGAAAACTGGGGCAGGAGGTACTGGATTAGGTCTAGCAATCTGTAAAGAAATTATTGAAGGGCATAATGGAAAAATTTGGGCTGAGAACAATCCTGAATGTGGATCAACACTTAGTTTTACACTACCTAATGAGTAGTTATAAATCTTAACTTTATAAGATATTTGAACAACAATAACGGAACTAAACTCACAATCAAAACCTAATTATGGAAAAAGCCAAAAAGGAGAATTAGATGGGATTGATACCGCCGAAATTATTCGAAGTAGATTTGGTATCCCGGTCATCTTCTCAACCGCCTATCTGGATCAAGAAAGAATTGAACGGGCGAAGATTACAATGCCATTTGGGTATGTGCTGAAGCCGATACAGGAAAGAGATCTGAAAGTGACGGTTGAGATGGCATTGTATGTGGTGAAGGTCGAAGCTGAGAGAAAAAAAGCTAAAAATGAACTTAGACTTGAAAAAGACAAATATAAAATAGCGTACTATACAAGTCCTGATGCTGTAAATATTAATCGAATGGATGGATTATATTGAAATTAATGAAGGGTTCACTCGTCTAACTGGATTTACGAGAGATGACGCAATTGGAAGACCCTCTTCTGAAATCAAAATTTGGTCAATTCCTGAAGACCGTGAAAAGCTAATCGAGGGTTTGCAGAAAGATAGCTATGTTGAAAATCTTGAATCGAGATTTCGGTGCAAAGATGGTTCCTTCAAAATAGCATTGATGTCAGCCAGCATAATTGAAATTGAGGGGGAACCACATATTTTATCAGTTACCAGGGACATAACTGACAGAAAAAAAGTTGAAGAGCAACTCCAAGTGAGCCAGTTGACGTTTTCACAACTGTTTTACCAATCATCAACAAGCATGTGTTGATATAACCCAGAAGGAACCATTGAAAAGGCCAATTCTGAGTTTTGCAGGATGTTTGGCGTTCAAGAAGAGGAAATTGTCAAATCGAGATTGAGCGTTAGTAATTTCCCTTCCACATGAGTGATTAGTTTCCTGAACCATTCTTTAGTATTCGTAAAAGGAACCCTTTTGAGAATCGTATGTCCATTGGCATTTCCCAAAAAAGCATAATGATTTTGCTTAGCGACATCGATTCCAACAATCAAATAATCTTTTGATCCTCTAATTTCTTTCTAAATTTGCCTAAAATAACCGATTCGGTTATAATTTTTGTCAGTCAAATGATCCTCCTGTTTGTCGCGGTTAATGTGAATTGGTCAAAATTTAAATTACCACAATATCAGGGGGCTTTTTGTTTTTGCACCTATTGTTTTTTTATGTAAGGTGTTCAATGGGAAATTCTCACCTAAACTGTATTCAATATATAACGCCCTTGCGGGCACGAGATTTTAAGTCCTGAGAACATACCAATTTACCCACCCAGGCAATCCACTGAATTCATTTTTATAAATAGGATGATTAAAGTTAAACCAATCTCAAAGGTTTATTAGACGGAACAATAGATATATTAGAAATGAAACAAAAATCAACATGCTATCTTATCGTAGTTTACAATTCAATGATTACCATAGGGACTACAGGTGGAAAACCATCTAAATACTTATATCTAGTCGCTTCCTTATCGTCTTGTATAGATTTTCCTCTAACCAAATGACACATTATTAGAGCGTATAATTTTAAATATTTGATCTAACTTTTGGATGGGATAAAAAACTATCAATAATTTCAGTCCATAACATTGAAATAACAGACAATATCTATCATCAGCTAAAATAGATGGGATAAAAAATGCTTATTTATTCAGAAATAAAGATTTAATAGGGCAACAGAGCGAATTAACGATTTGAATGGGATGATAAATGGGATAAAGCTGAAGACAAAAAAAAGGGTTTGAATCCTAATGGACTCAAACCCTTTTAATGTCTGGCGGAGCTGACGGGACTCGAACCCGCGGCCTCCGGCTTGACAGGCCGGCGTTATAACCAATCTTAACTACAGCTCCTCAACTATCTGGTAGGCGCTACTGGGATCGAACCAGTGACCTACGGCTTGTAAGGCCGTTGCTCTCCCAGCTGAGCTAAGCGCCCAATTACTGTCTCTCGACAATATCTAGAGAGCATATATTTAATTAATTATCTTGTCAACAAATAATTAACTATTTTATATTTTTTTTAGCTAGCCTTATCGGCGTTGTCTTTTTTGTACAATACCACAGGACTTAACTGCTTTTCGATCACCTCAGCATTCAAAACAACTTCTTTGATATTGTCTTCGGATGGAATATCATACATGATATCCAGCATACTATCTTCCAATATCGCTCGTAAACCTCTGGCCCCCGTATTTTTTACGATGGCTTTTTTCGCAATCGCCCTTAAAGCTTCATCCTGGAAAGTAACTTTAACACCATCAAGCTCAATCAAATTTTGATATTGCTTAATAATGGCGTTTTTAGGTTGCGTCAGAATCTTAATTAAATCATCTTCTGAGAGTTCCTCAAGTGTCGATACCACAGGTATCCGACCCACAAATTCCGGAATTAAACCGTATTTAATCAGGTCTTCTGTTTCAATGTGCTTTAAAACATTTCCGATTTTTTTATCTGTTTCGGAATGCAGTTTAGCACCAAACCCCATTACCTTTTTACCGATTCGTTCATTGATAATATCTTCCATACCCACAAATGCCCCACCAACAACAAATAAAATATTGGTGGTATCTACTTGCAAAAATTCCTGCTGGGGATGTTTTCTACCACCCTGGGGTGGGATATTGGCAACAGTACCTTCGATAATCTTTAACAAAGCCTGCTGAACACCTTCTCCACTGACATCACGGGTGATTGAAACATTTTCACTCTTCCGGGTTATTTTATCGATCTCATCGATATAAATAATGCCCCGTTGGGTTTTTTCAATATCGTAGTCCGCAGCCTGCAGTAATTTCAGAATAATATTCTCAACATCTTCACCCACATAACCGGCTTCTGTCAGGGTCGTCGCATCTGCCATGGCAAACGGGACTTTTAATATTTTCGCCAGGGTCTGAGCCAAAAGGGTTTTACCGGTACCAGATGGACCCATTATCATTACATTCGATTTTTGAAACTCAACCTCCGTTGCTCCCGGGGGATTATATATTTTTTTGTAATGATTATACACTGCCACTGATAAAATTCGCTTGGCTGTTTCCTGACCGATAACATATTGATCCAAGGTCTCTTTAATCTGGCGAGGTTTCAGCAGTGTTGTGGGGGCTTCCTCAGGTTTATCCTTTTCCCGTTCCTCTTCGATGATGTCATTACATAGTTCAATACATTCATCACAAATATAGACAGACGGGCCGGCAACAATTTTCTCAACCTCTTCCTGAGATTTACCACAGAATGAACACCTTAAAACGGATGATTCCTTTGCCATAATATGGGACTTTTAATAATATTAATTATTTCGTGAGGAAAAGGTAGAATCAATAATACCATAATCAACTGCTTCATCAGCCGTTAAATAGCAATCCCTTTCGATATCTTTAACGATTTTCTTCCGATCTCTTTTGGAATGACTGGCTAATATATCAGTTAAATTTGTTTTAATCCTAACAATCTCACGGGTTTGTATTTCAATATCAGTTGCCTGTCCGCCGATGCCTCCAATGGGCTGACGTAACAGTACTCTTGCATTCGGTAATGCAACTCTCTTTCCTTCTGCTCCGGCTGCCAGTAAAATCGAAGCGATGTTAGCGGCCTGCCCGATACAGATTGTCTGGATATTTGGCTTAATATACTGCATGGTATCATAAATCGCCAGTCCTGCCGTGATATCACCGCCGGGAGAATTGATATAAAAGCTGATATCAGAATCAGGTTTCTCTGCTTCCAAAAACAGAAGCTGGGCGATGATCACATTAGCAGTTTGCGGATAGACTTCATCCCCCAGGAAAATGATCCGATCTTTCAATAGTCTGGAATAGATATCATAAGATCGTTCACCCCGATTGGTCTGCTCGATTACATTTGGTATTAGAATACTCATTATTTGATTATTTTATCAGTTACGAAATCTAAAACTGTTTCTTCTGCAATAACACCATGTGTCTGCTGATACAGTTGTTTACCATATTCCTGCTTTACCAACTCATTCGGATCCATTCCCATCATCATACAATTCATCTGAAATCTTCTACCGACTTCATTTTCATCCACTTTTAATTCTTCTTTATCTAACATCTGCTGAACAAAAAATGAAAAACGCAGATTATCTGTTGCTTCTTTTTCTGCTTTTTCTTTTAGCATTTCATCAGTTATAGTCTCATCTTTATTTTGTTCTTTTTGCTGCTTAAGCCGATAATCTACTTCTTCTTTCAGAATTTGTTCTGGTAATTCAAAAGTCAGTAAATCTTCTAATTGGCTGCGCAGTTCTTTTCTATACTCGGCTTTATTTTCATAATTCTTTAGCTCTTTAACTTCACCATCTAAATATTTCTCAAAATCTTCTTCGTTTTTGGATTCGTTAAATTTCTTGTAGAACTCTTCATTCAATTCCGGCAAAACCTTTTTCTTCACTTCTTTGACTGTTAATATAATATTGGAAGTGACACCTTGTAAATTCTTATCTCGATAATCTTCCGGATAACTGATTTCAAACGTTTTTTCTTCACCTGTTTTCATTCCCTTTAAAGCTTCTATATATTCTGGCTCCAGATATCCTGCATCCATATTATAAGAATAATCATTCTTGGATTCAATAAGTTCATTTTCAGGATCCGGTCGACTGTCGAAAGAAACCTGATCATTTTCGCCCACAGGCTCTTCAGAGGTTTCAAATTGTGAAGAACGATTCAGGTGGTATTCCCGCTGTTTATCCACATCCTCTTTAGTGACTTCAACTTCTTTTTTCTCAAGCTTATAACTGTCATCCGCCGGTATATCAAATTCGGGTCCGATTTCAAATGCGGCGGAAAATGTTAAAGGCGCTCTGTTTTTAATATCTAAATCGGCAAATTGAGGACGACCGATGGGTTCCAGCTTTTCCTGCTTTAAGGCTTTTTCAAAGAATTCTGGAACTAAAGCTTCCAGAGTCTCTTGTTGCATTTCCTTGTCATAACGTTTTTCAATGATGGATTGTGGGATCTGCCCTTTTCTAAAACCGGGAATATTTACTTTACTTTTCAAAGTGTTGTAGCATTTTTTATATGCAGCAGTCACATTTTCTTTAGGAATTGTAATCGATAATTTTCGTTTTAGTTTTCCTAAATCTTCTGAAGAAACATTAATTGGTTCCATTTGAATACAAAGCGTTATAAGGGTTAATACGATACGATTCGGTTATAATAAACCGTATGATCATTAAAATGTGTGAGTGATGATTACAAAGAAAAAAGAAAGGCCAAAATAAGTCATGTTAACTCGAATGAGTTATATCGCTTGAAATGTGGAGCGAGAAACGGGATTCGAACCCGCGACCCCGACCTTGGCAAGGTCGTGCTCTACCAGCTGAGCTATTCTCGCTTCTGATATATATTTTGGTACGAGAGGGGAGACTTGAACTCCCACATCCTAAGATACTAGATCCTAAATCTAGCGCGTCTGCCAATTCCGCCACTCTCGCATTATTTTAATAATTTTGCAAGTGGCGCGCCTGGGAGGATTCGAACCTCCGACCTTTGGATTCGAAGTCCACTGCTCTATCCAGCTGAGCTACAAGCGCAACGTCTCCTTGCAAAAAAAACTATGGGGCGAATGACGAGGCTTGAACTCGCGACATCCGGAGCCACAATCCGGTGCTCTACCAACTGAGCTACATCCGCCATAGCAACTTGGTACGCCCGAGAGGATTCGAACCTCTGGCCTACTGATTAGAAGTCAGTTGCTCTATCCAGCTGAGCTACGGGCGCAGATTCGCCATCTCTCAATGAGAAATCTGTTCATGGTCGGGGTGAGAGGATTCGAACCTCCGACCCCCTGCTCCCAAAGCAGGTGCGCTAGCCAGACTGCGCTACACCCCGAAAATGAATTCCCATTTTCACTTTACAAGGTTTTTTTGTCAACTAAAAAATTAAATTATTTAGTTTATTTTTCCACCGAGTATTTGAAGTTGTCCTTCAAAGTGAATATTCAAACCGCTTTCAGCCAGATCAAGCATATCATTCATTTTTTTTCTTGAAAATGTCGCTTTTTCTGCTGTTCCTTGAATCTCAACAATCTGCATATCATGCGTCATAATAACATTCATGTCAACATCTGCGTTACTATCTTCTAAATAATTTAAATCCAATAGCACCTCATCGTTGATGATTCCTAGGCTGATGGCTGCTAATTGTTTTTCAACTGGAAATTTTTCAAAGACGATTCCCTGATTTTGAAGATGCTTAAGTGCTAACACGAGAGCGACATAACCACCGGTAATTGAAGCAGTTCTGGTTCCACCATCCGCCTGTATGACATCACAGTCAATCCATATGGTCCGTTCACCCAATAATTTCAGATTTACCACTGACCGTAATGATCTGCCAATCAACCTTTGAATCTCTTGTGTTCGCCCGCCGACTTTACCTCTTTCCCGATTAACCCGTGTAGACGTTGATCGGGGTAACATAGAATACTCTCCTGACACCCAACCGGTTCCCTTACCCTTTAAAAAAGGAGGAACTTTTTCTTCGACAGAGGCTGTACAAATAACTTTTGTTTCTCCCGTTTCAATTAAAACAGAGCCTTCCGCATGTTTGGTAAAATTAGGCGTCATTTTCAAGGCTCGGGGTTGATTTAATAAGCGACCATCATTTCTAGCTTTATTCATATATCTTTTATTTATGTTGAGTTGTTTACAGGATCGAGGGTTTAACGAATGATTTAAAACTAAGATAGCAACAGACCAATAACAAAGACGCTGGCATATATCATGAGGTATCAAGGGTTTGCCATATTATCGCTATTGAGATACGGTTTAAAAAGGTCCATCTTATAGTCCTGGTCATTTTTATGTAAAGCGGAATTGCCCGATGACAAAAAAATTATCTTCCGGATATATTTTACCTGGTACCATGATTTTATCGATAATTATCATCACGGCTGTCGGTTTTTTATACCAGCAATCGATTGTACAGCATGCGTTAGCAAAAAATCTGACCCAGCAAATTGCAATATACTCAGAATGCAATAGTTTGATACCAATCCTACGATCACAGCTAGATCAGGTCAGTACAGAAAATATCAGCCATCCGGAACAAAGCTTTTTTTCTGTGTCAAATCAAGATGGCGTCCGTTGGAAAATAGATAGGTCGGCCTGGCAGGATCAAAAGGTTCAATTTACTTTTCATTTAACGGACGAGCAAACGGCAATCGATTTAATTAAACTGACGATTCATTATCAAAAACCCTGATTTTAATCATTCCACCATATTTCACGCTTAAAGGTCGGTGGTAACTGAACATTCGCCCGTTTCATTCTTAGTATCAGTTTTAAAATAATCGTTAACCACCAGCTTTTTACCTTGAAATCAGAACACAAGCGGTTTTTATTTTTTTCCTGGGCATAATCACAATCCGACCATTTCCATTTTCTCTGTTGGCTTCCGGAAACCTGAATCTGGTATATGCGTCGGGCACTGACTGTACAGGCTTCAATAGTATTCTTATTTTTATATTCAAAAGTTGGCTGAAAATATCGGCAATATTGACAGCCAGGGTTCTTTATCGTTACCTTTTTTAACATATGCATGTATTCTTTTCTGAATCAGCAGTTGACCGTAATTTATTTTTCTTATTAATCGTATGAGTTTATGATGAAACATTCAACCATTCAAAATATGATATTTATCATAGCCCTTTTTGTACTGTTATTCAGTAACAGTGCATCCGCCCAGGAAATTAAAAAAAGTCCTCATGATCAAAGGCAGTATCGATCAATCACCTTGGAAAATGGCTTACAGGTATTGTTAATATCCGATCCGGAGAGTGAACTGGCGGCGGCCTCATTGAGCATCCGGGCTGGTCTCTTCAATGATCCACCAAATCGCGAAGGACTGGCACATTTCTTAGAACATATGCTTTTTTTAGGGAATAAAAAATACCCAATACCAGGGGATTTCGAAAGATTTTTATCATCCCATGGCGGACAAAGTAATGCAAATACCAATGATGAAGAAACCAATTTCTTTTTCACTGTTCAAGACGATTACTTTAAAGAGTCCCTGGATCGATTTGCGCATTTTTTCATATCCCCTGGTTTTTATCCGGATTTCGTTGATCGGGAGGTCAATGCTGTCCATTCTGAATACCAAAAGAGTCTGAAAAATGACGGAAATCGGATTTATCAGGTTTTTAAAGAAACCGCTAACCCCAAACATCCCATCACCAAATTTGGAATGGGTAATCGAACCACCTTGCTGGATTCAGATGGAAAATCAGAACAATTATATCAGGATTTATTAAATTTTTATGAGACACACTATTCGACCAACATGATGAAATTAGTGTTGCTTGGGGCGGAACCATTGGATCAATTAGAACAATATCTCAAAGAATATTTTTCTGAGATTGTGAATAAACAACTAAAAATTGAGAAAATTACAGAACCCTTAATCAATGCCAAATTACCACGTTTAATTTCAATCAAACCGATTAAACAGGTGAGACGATTAAAAGTTATGTTCAAAATACCGTCACAAACACCTTACCTTAAATATAAACCAAAACAGGTCATCTCAAGTTTAATTGGTGATGAGGGACCCGGTAGCTTACTATCCTATCTTAAGAGTCAGGGGTGGGTAACGAGTCTAACATCCGGAACCGGTATGAAGACCCATGATCACGCTTTATTCGAAATCGGTATCGGATTAACGAAAAACGGGGTTAATCATGTCAATGATATTGTGGAATCAATGTTTTCATTTATCAATTTGATTCAAAAGGATCAAAATCGACAACGCTATTATAGAGAAATGGCGAAACTGGCCACCGTTGAGTTTCAGTTTCAGGAAAAGACAGAACCTATCTGGTATGTGAAAAGATTAGCTTCCAATATGCAATTGGTTGCTGTTGAAGATGTATTAACCATTCCGTGGGCTTATGAAAAATATCGCCTGGATCTGGAAAACAGTCTCCTACAATATTTAAAACCGGAATTCATGCAATTGGTTTTGATTGCAGAAACCGTTAAAACAGATTTAAAGGAAAAATGGTACCAGACAGAATATGCCATCAACACCATTGACGAAAAAGATGTTTATCGCTGGAACCATCCTAAACAGATCACACAATTGAAACTCCCTCCGACTAATCCTTTTATTCCGGACAAAATTGTATTAAAGGACGAACCATTAGGAGATAAAGCGCCCATTTTATTGAAACAGACACCTAAAGTCAAAATCTGGTATAAACATGATAACACTTTTAATATTCCCAAAGGAAATTTAAGGATTTCAATCACTAGCTCAAATGCTTACACCACCGTCAAAAATGCTATAAAGACAAAACTTTTTACAAGATTACTACAGGAAAACCTGAATGAATACGCATACCCGGCGGCCTCAGCCGGTCTTCGATATTCATTATTCGGAACCACCAGCGGGCTGATACTAAACATCAGTGGCTATGCTGAAAACATGACTCTGCTTTTAAGTAAAATTATTGACGGGTTCAATCACTTTGATTTTAAACGGTCGAAATTTGAAATCGTTAAAGAACAGCTGTTGAATCAACGACTCAATCAAAACCGGTCGCAAGCTTACCGCCGGACGATGTATGAAAACCTGTATTTATTATCTAAATCTTTCTGGCACTTTGATGAATATATCAAGGAGATACCAAATATAACCCCTGAGGCTGTTAAATCATTCGTCCCCGAACTGATGAAAAACTTTAATATCGAAATATTAGCCCATGGTAATTTTTCGATCAGTGAAATTAGACATATGGGTGACATCATTGAAAAGGGTCTGAATATCGACGGTGCTAAAGTCAATCAGGATTTACAGGAAAACACCATGCAATTGAAACCAGGACAAAAACTGGTTTATGGATTCGAGGCAAGTGATATTAATTCAGCTCTACAATGTTATTATCAGGCTGGCCCACAAAATGAAAAGCAAACAGTGGCTCTGGCGGTTATCGCAAAAATATTGGAGAAACCTTTTTATCATCAGCTACGGACTATCGATCAACTAGGATACCTGGTATCATTATCTCCTTATCCATTAAACAGGGTGGATGGATTTATTTTCTTAATTCAATCCGGTGAAAAAAATCCCATTTTTCTACAAAAACGAGTGGATCGCTTTCTGGACGAAAATACTCACTTAGTTACACAAATCAGTCAATCTGATCTGGACCAGATAATTAAAACCTTGATTGAAAATAAACTGGAACCAGCCAAAAATTTAAATGAAGAAACCAAAAAGTACTGGCATATTATTGCATCCCAAGAGTATGATTTTTCGATACACCTTAAAGAGGTAGCCGTGCTGAAAGCCTTAAAACGTGAAGACATTATTCAGGTCTTTAATCGGGTTTTCTTAAATCAGGAACAGGCGAAACGAATCAGCATTCAAGCCTGGGGTAAAAACCACCAATCTACCATTCAAAAAACAGATTGGATCTCAGACATTAATAAATTTAGAGAAAGCATGGATTATTATCCGAATCCAGCTGGCGCAATTACATCACAACTTTTACAAAAATAAAAAAATGAACCCAGATAAGAAAGAAGATAATAAAGAAGTTAATAAAGAGATCAATGAACGGTTAATGCAGGCCTTCAAAGCGGTCATTGACCAACAGATCGCTGAAAACGACCCTCCTGAAACCGTAGAAACATATGAACGTTTAGTTGAAGAAGGGTTCACTGTTGATGAGAGTTACAATTTAATTGCTCAGGTTATAGGCATGGAGGTCGCTGAAGAAATCGCAGGAGAAACCGGAATTAATATGGATCGATTTAAGGTAGCGTTATCAACCCTTCCCGAACCATTTGCAAAGTCCCGGGTTACTGATGATGAAGATGAACTATAGAAAAACTTCAATGACCCAGAGAAATGTTCAATACCATTAATTTACTAATAATAGTACTTATTGCATTTATTGATTTTTTGTTTCTGATGATTATATCCAGTGGATTTGGTGTTTTAGTCATTCTGACCACGCAAATAATCACCGCAGGAATTGGGCTTTATTTTTTAAAAAATCTGGACTTCAATTTATTTTTTTATATCGAAGCCAGATTTAAAAATAAAGAACCCATTATTAAAGAACTCTGGGAGGAGTTCATCTTACTATGTGGTGCCTGCTTATTAATTATACCTGGGTTTTTATCTGATATTATCGGTATTTTAGTACTCATACCTGATACCAGAAAACTGATCTGTGACTTCATAGACCACCATTAAGGAACGCTTTGAATTTGATTATTGATAAAATTCTAGTTAAATCCACTCATTTTATCCTATCCCTGTTTTTCTTATGGGGCCTCATCCCGGGAGCAGCAGTTTTCGCACAGGAAGCGCTTGATCAGGAAATTAAAGACCTGGAAGCATTTGCTAAAGTTTATCAATTGATCCAGGCGAAATATTACAAAGCTATTTCAGGGCGGCAGTTAATTGATGCAGCCATCCAGGGAATGGTCGATTCACTAGACCAACACACCCAAGCTCTGAATAGAAAATCAATGTCCCAATTGGAAAAACAATCCCTCGGGAGCTACAAGGGTATCGGTGTTACTTTGGGATATCAAGATCTTAAATATATCGTTTTATCAGTAGTTCCAAATTCTCCGGCCGATATTGCAGGACTAAAACCGGATGATGTGATTATACAAATTAACGGCATCATCATTAAACCAAACCAAAGCGGCCTTATTGAACAAGCATTAAAGGAAAATACAGACCCAGCTGTCCGGATTCATTTTTATCATCCCCTTCAACCCCAAAATGTCAGTAAGGTTGATATTAATAGGGCGTCAATTCGACATCCTTCAGTAGAACTCATTCGTCATTCAGCTGATGTTTTAATTATTAAAATAAAAGAATTTCAAAAGCATACCGTTACTGAAATTCTAAAAGGACTCCAAAATAAAAATTTTAAAACAATTATTATTGACCTCAGGAATAACCCCGGTGGATTGTTGCTATCAGCTATTGAAACCACACAAATTTTTTTAGGCCAGGGGCAATTGGTAGAAGTCAAAGATAAAAATGGCAAACTTATTGAGAAGTATGTTTCCAGAAATAGAAAAACAGATCCGAATCTTAAACTTTTCGTATTGCTCAATAATCAGTCTGCCAGTGCTGCCGAAATTCTGGCTGGGGCCTTAAAAGACAGGGGAGCCGGAACAATAGTTGGTGAGCAATCTTATGGCAAAGGAACCGTACAGACTGTTTACCCGATTCATGAGGACTTATTTATAAAACTCACAACAGCCAGGTATTATACTGCTTCCGGAATCAGTTTTGACGGGATTGGAGTTACTCCGCACTTTAAGATAAAAGATACCAAGGCAGAATTGTACTCTGAAGAAGACCTTATTTTTCAGAAGGCTTTAATACTTTCCAAAGAAAAGCCTTCTAAGAATTAATAATTATCACTTAATCTTCATCAAGCTTAAAGGTAAGTAGCTCTTTAAATTGTTCCAGTAATTGTCCGGCTGGCTCAGCTGCTGCGGGGGTTCCACATTTTTTTTCAATCTCAAGTGCCAGACCACTGGGCTGCATTAGTCCATAATTAGCCGTAGATCCTTTTATATCATGGGCAATTGATTTAATCTGAGCGACATCGTTAGCTTCAATTGCATTTAAGATTAATTGTGCTTTATTCAGGCAATCATCTAACACGTCAACAATCATTTCCTGCAAATCTTCAATATCCAAGCCCATGCGATCGGCAGCTTCGTTCATATCTTTTATCACACTGTCTCTTGAAAAAAAGCTCATATCCCCTCAAATTTTATGTTTATTATAAATTAGTTATTCCTTTACATAATATCCTTTTACCCTATTACAAAATAATGATTATTGAAACCGAAAATTGGGTTCACCCCATGAACTGACAATAATTTTTTTTTAATCTAAATTTTGAGCAACTTTAACAATATATTCTTTGCTCTTAAATTTATATTTTATATAGCTTCGACTGATTTTGGTGATCAGTATCTGTCCCAAAACATCTAATACACTGACAATTACCTGTTTATCATTGAATTGAACAACACCATGATATTTCCCTGATATTTGGAGGTAACCCAAATATTTGATGACAGGTGCGACCTTTTTTTTAAGGCCAACAACAGGAATGGCTTGTCGCAACCGGGAAGCAAAGGGATTGGCATTTATAAAAGTGGGGTTGAACGCTACTAAGAACCAGATCATTAATAACCCGAATAATAATTTTTTCATAATTTAAAATAAGCAAATTTCAGGTTAGCTGAAATGATCGGTGCCAGTTTTTCAGGTTCCATATTTGTTAATTCAAATTCCAGCAGTAAGGTCGGTAATTCATCGGATGACAATAATTTTAAATACTTTAATAAAGCTTCATACTGACCGATTAAGTTTTGGTGAATCACTTCATAATGATAGTTCTCTGTGGCCTTATTAGATTCAACATTTTGGGATTTCAATTCCAATTTAAGTCGCCGCTGATTTGATCTCAAATAAGATTCGAAGGCACCCGGTTTAACTTTTAACCATCGTTGTTTTAAGGCCAAATACTGTTTTTCAAGATCTGCATAGCGCTGAATATGATATTTCTGATAGTGCTTGTATTTTTCAAAATGGTTGAATAGTTGCTGCAGGTCATCAGTTTTGGCTTGATAATATTGGTTTTTCTCCATCAACGGTGTCACTATCCCAAACATAATAAATCCATTGATCAAAATCAATGTACTGATCAACTGCCATTTCTTAATTAATATTCGTTTCATCTTTCTTTTGATCAATTAAGATTGTAATTTGATTAATCGAATGATTTTTTAGATTTAATTTCTCATTGGCAATCAGACTGGACTGACCAATATTAGTATCGATGATATCAAGCAAGGATGTAACCTCTGTTTTTTCCCGATCAAACAATACTAATTTTATATTTTCAGAGGTGACTGAATACTGGATCAACCAAACCGATTCCGGTAAAAGATGGTCAATTTTTAAAAGAACCGTTTCCGGTTTTATAGATACCTGGTGGATCGCTTTATTGAGCGCCAATAGTTTAAAAAACTGCCTTTCATGTTTAGAAAAAAGAGTCATGTGGCTGAGATGTTTATTCAATGATTCCATTTTTTGTTCAAGCGTTGTTTTATTCGCCTGTAAACGATTCAGTACTTGATATTCCTGAAAACTCCACAGGCATAAAATTATCATCATCACAGCCAAAGCAATTGGAACATTGAGCACTTTTCTCAGTGAGAAACCACTTAAATTAAATGGCCAAAGAACACTCTTAGTTCTTTGAAACTTTTTACGGATGGACAGGATATCATATATTTCTTTTTTATCACAATTTTTATCCTGGGTTAGATCAATTGTTTTTGTTTGCCCGAAATCAGATATTGATGGTGTTTTTGTTTGATTGGAAAGTAAGTGATCGAAAAAATATTCCTTACTTTTTTGATCACCCCCATGACTTTCCCAAAAAGCGTAGTAAGCAGCAGAAAAACGGGGCTCCAGTTTAATAGTTAATAGTTCAGCGTTCATCAATATATTAAGTTTACTGATATCACTAACTTTTTTATATTTATAAATTCGAAACACTAAATCAGAAATTAAAGGATGCCAGTTTTTTCTTATTTTATATTTAGCTAATAGATGTTTACCCTCTTCACTAAGGTGAGAATGGATGGTTATTGATTTGTTGGAATCAATTTGAAAACTTCTTACTGAACGCAAATTATCCGGAACCGAACTAAAGGGTAAAACGTGCATATCGGCTGATTGAAGTTCTTTTTTCTTTAATTGGATCGTCTCATGAACGAATGATTTAATGTATGGATGTCCCAGGAAATATAATGAACAGGACTTCTTGTGATGGATGATCGTTTCTGGTTGAATTTCCTGAACGACAAGGTCATGGTTATCCTTTGACAAAAAATGGATTTGTTCACCATGGAATAAAAAACAGTCACCTTTTCCAGGGGTTAAAAAATTTAAACTGACTATTTTCATTTAGAGATATTGAATAATTTGAAAAATCATCGACACTTTCTTAACTCTATAACAAATTTAATTGATAATTGAAAGAAATCAATACTGACCAGCAGGATAGTATCCCTGGATTAAAACTATGGAAAAAAAAATAAACATCATTGGAGGTGGTGCCGCTGGGCTTTTTGCCGCTGCAATTGCGAGGCAACAAGGCGCAGAAGTAACGCTATTTGAAAGGAAAAGTTCTCCCGGTCGGAAATTAAAAATTACTGGTAAAGGCAGGTGTAATATTACAAATATGGCTCCTTTAACGGAATTTTTAGAACATTTTAATCAAAGGGGACGGTTCCTCAGACATGCTTTCAACCTGTTTTTCAATAAGGAACTCATTCAATATTTTGAAGGGATCAAAATCCCGGTGATTATTGAAAGGGGCGACCGTGTTTTTCCAGCCGATAAAAGTGCAAAAATCTTAACTGAAACATTGATTCAACATGTGGCATCCAGTGGGGTTGAAATAAAAACACAAGCCCGGGTTAGTCGATTAATCATTGAAGATAATATTATCAAAGGTATCCAATGCCAGGATGATAATAAATTTTACGCTGCAGATGCCCACATTATTGCGACCGGAGGTAAATCCTATCCACTGACTGGCTCTTCGGGTGATGGATATAAAATGGTCAACAGATTTGGACATACCATATCTCCCTTATTCCCTAGTTTAGTGCCTTTGGAAACTGTTGAGCCAATTCCGAAAGAGTTATCACAGCTGTTATTAAAAAACATCAGGGTACAGGCAATCATTGATGGCAAAAGCCTCAAACCAGAATTTGGGGAATTGCAATTCACCGACTCCGGGTTGAGCGGAGCTACTATATTAAGCTTGAGCCGCCTTTTAATTCCAGCTTTAAATGCTCAAAAAACGATAGTGATTGATATCGATTTGAAACCGGCTTTAGACCATAAAACTTTGGATAAAAGATTGCTGAGGGAATTATCAGAGAACGCCAATAAAAAATTTATAACGATCCTCAAAAATCTACTCCCTAAAGATCTTATTCCTTTATGCATCCAAGAGATCCAAATCGACCCTGAAAAAGCAGGAATGAATATAACGGCTGAAGAACGGAAAAAATTAAAATTATGGTTAAAATCAATGCGTTTCAATATTTCAAAAGGTCGGTCCTGGTCGGAAGCTATCATCACTGCCGGTGGTGTTGTTACTAAGGAAATCAATCCAAAAACGATGGAATCAAAATTAATTAAACAGCTGTATTTTGCGGGGGAAATTATTGATGTGGATGGGGATACCGGTGGTTTCAACCTTCAAGCGGCCTTTTCTACTGCTTACCTGGCTGCCATTTCAGCCTGTCAAATCTGAACGGGCATTTACTTTGGGTAGAAAACAGGGCCTTGCACCCTGTTTTTTTAACAATTAGAACTTAGCATTAACAAGCAATGACATCGTCGTATTTGTAAATGACGATTGCTCAGCAACATTGATATTTTCTGATCGATAGGTAAACTCTACACCGAACATATCAGTGATATCGTAATGACCTGAAAACCGATAATGATAAATTTTAGCGTATTCAACACGATCACCGGGATCAGCACCATCATATTTTCTTTCCCAAGTCAGTTTTGATGTTCCAAGTCCGCCACCAGCGCTGATATTGAACCCAGTTTTAATAGGTTCATCAAAAAAGTAACCCGCCACTTCAATCATTTCATTGATAAAAGTTATTTCACCTTTTTCTTTTGAATGTGTGCTACCAGTATTAGCGTTCCCGTCTTTATCCGCAGTATAAT
>Ga0307989_1000708_pt1 | contig 20328 bp, 16 predicted proteins | sample EllFjometagen185_FD_203164 | JGI IMG/M metagenome (GOLD analysis project Ga0307989, IMG submission 203164) | Marine microbial communities from Ellis Fjord, Antarctic Ocean - #185 | ecosystem: Environmental > Aquatic > Marine > Unclassified | place: Southern Ocean | collected 2014-10-08
TCATTGGACTTAATAACTGGACATAACTCGTTTGCCCATTCCTTGTAATCAGTGATTCGCATTCCTTTTGTGTCAAAGACAGCGGCATTCAGACCCGACTTTGCCCTGATTTCCTTTTCAAATCCCATCCATTTTTCAAGGGATGCAATATCAGTTAGTTTCATTTGATTCTCCGTATTCTGATAATATATTTATTGTGTGGCACGATTAGAAAGCCTCTTTTGAAGTTGCCGGTTTCGATTCTTACGACTCCATTTGGTAATATGGAATGAAGAGACGAAGATCATCTTATTAAGGCAAGAGGTTTAGTCAAATATCTTTCAGACTTGGGGTTGATGCTGCATTGCCATCAGGTATACTACAAATTACTGAGGGGCAGTACAATCCTTGTCACAGATCGGTTACAAGGTGACTGAATCTGAAATAATCCCATATAATGGAGGCTTTTTGACATCGGTTGGTTAATAAAACAATCATAAGCTAATATTTATATCAACATATATGAGGAGAAAATACCAGTCATCACAAGTAGTATAATTACAGTTCATTAAGTAAATAAAACCACAATTTTATGACGGATTGCAACATATTGTCAGAAAAATCAGTGAAATTGGAAAAAAACTCGCAAAAAGTCATGGGAGCCAAGTATCCAAAAAAAATTTCACCACCTGGTGAACGTCGCCTAAGCATCAAATTCCCTTTGGATTTTTGCTGGAGCAATTACAACCATTGTTCTTTTTCTCAAGGGTTATTCTCTCCATTATCGTTGACCGACCATGATCTAAATAATCCTTTTCGATATCAGCTTTGGTGTATTTAAAACAAAAGCATACCGTATCACTATCTTTGAAGTCTTTATTTTGTTGGTCTAATGTATTTAATTTTATCATATTAGTCTATTAGCATGTTAGATTGTGTTAGGGGACGTAGTTTAAAAGTTTAATTTACAATGGTAAATTAAACTTTTAAACTACGTCCCCTAACACAATAAATCTAGTGATTAAGATAAACTGTTGTGATATATTTAACTCTTATATGAAATATAGCACATATTGCTTACGATGTAAATTAAGGTAAACTTTTGAATTTAAAGAAAAAAACTCTTTTTTAGTAACCAAACTTGCCCAAATTATTGGTGATAAAAATTATGAAGTCTCAAACGGATCAGAGTGAAAAAACCAAAACTATCCAGAAAGCAGATTCAGCGGGTATTTTAAAGTTTGCCTCGATTTTTGCAGGCCCTTTCTCTATAGACTGGTTGTTGAGCCTAACCGAGAGCAAGGCTTCTTTTGTTTTAAAAGAGATCAATTCCGCCATAAAAACTGAGGTTCTGTTAGAAATTGATGACGGGATATATCAGTTTAATGACGTGGATAAGCAACTTGAGCTGCGCGCACAACTGAATTCATCACAGCAGTTTGAATTACACACAAAATCCGTTTTAATTTTAAAAGAGGAAAATCAGGAAAATCCTGAAATTCTAGTTGAAGCGGCTTATCATTTAAGCCAGGATGGCAATGAATTTGAAGCATCGAACTGGCTGGTCAAAGCCGGTGATCAGTATAATGAAGCCGCGGACTTTCTCAAAGCGATTAACTGTTATCGTAAAGCTATTGATACGATTAAACCTTTACATAGTGGTGAAGCGGACTGGTTGTTCATCGATGCAGTGATCAAAATACAGAATATCCTGACTTTCAGGCGGGACAGCCAATGGATTGCCGATATTCTGGTTGAAGCAAATATTCGGGCAAAACGAAATGGCCTCAAGTCGATTCAACACTTAATTAGATTATATCAGGCGATTACATTCTGGCATCAGGGGCATTACAAAGAAGCCAAGAAAACCTATGATATGGTCTGGTCGTCAAACCCGTATATTGAAGATCCCCGAATTATGAAATTGATGGTCTCCATCAGTGTCAATTTCCTTTTCTGGCATAGCAGGTTTAAAGAGACGGTTGCCATGTATGAGAAGAGTATTCAAGATGTAGTGAGTTATCCCAAAGGTCAATTCCCCCTTTATTCATCAATAACCGTTGCCCACTCTTATGCTGTTACCGGACAGGTCAATACGGGGCTGGGGATGCTGGAGTCCATTTTTTCTCACAGTCTGAAGATAAAACGGTACACTATAGCCGGTCACGCTCTATTAAACATTGCCCAGATTCTGCTGAATCTGGGTCGAAATGAGGAAGCTCTGCGAACATTGTTTAAGGCCAGAGAAGAAATTCCTTCTCCCAGTGAAGTACTGGCAGCAGATATTGCTCAATTGATTGCCTTTGTACTTTTACGACAGAAAAAATATAAGGAATCAAAGAAATGGCTATTGGAGTATTTTAAAATTCAAAAGGAGGGATCTCTGGTAAGGTGGCCTACCTATTATCTGTTAAAGACCGCTTTTCTGATTAAGCAGGGTATCTACCCTGCTGTGGAAGGATTAAGTCTGGAAGTTGAGATTGAACGGGCGATGAAATCAGAAAATATTCTGTATAAAGGAGTGGCTTATCACTATCAGGCTTTTTTGTTAAGAGAAGCGGGAGAGGATGATCAAAGGATTCGTAAATGTATGAATCAGGCTTTAAAGCTACTGAAGGAAAGCGGTCATGAAGTGGAAATAGCCCGGACACGGATTGAAATGGCACGCCTGTTCCTGTCTATGGGTAAGGTCGATAAAGCGTCTCATAACCTTATGAAAGTCATTGATGTTCAGGATAAATACAAATCACTCAAAATACCGGATGATTTGCAATTTCTGGTGGAAAAAGGGCAATCCAGAGGCGATTTGCTTCAGGATATTTTAAAACTAGGAAAAGACATGGTTACTATCAGGGATAATAAAGAACTGGTGAATTATGTTGTAACCACTGTAAACGGGCTTACCGGAGCGGAGAGGGGGGCGATTTTCATGCTTAAATCAGAAGCTAATGATGAGATCGTTCTCAGAGCAGCAAAGAACCTGACCTATGATGATATTTCCGGCCCTGATTTCCATCCTTCCCTTGAGATCATTAAAGAAGTGACCAAAACCGGCAAAGGGATAATTCGTGAGATAAAACAGGATAAAAGAAAGGTGGATGTTCCTTTCAAGACGATACGGTCCTGCATATGTGTCCCCATGACCATCAAGGCAAAACCCGTTGGGGTTCTCTATCATGACAATCGCTTCCTGGCCTCTGCTTTTAAAGAGGTGGATATGAAAACGCTGACTTATTTTGCGGCTCTGGCTGCCATTGCCATTGATAATACTGATGCTTATGATGAAATTCAGAGGCTGAACAGAAAACTGACCGAAGAGAAAAAATACTATCGTGAACAACATCTTGACAGTATGCATATTGGAAGTTTTGTGGGTAACAGTCCTGCTATCCGTTCCGTATTAAAAAAAGTTAATAAAGTATCCAATACAGATACCACTGTTTTGATTCTTGGGGAATCTGGCGTTGGAAAGGAGTTGATTGCCGGCACTATTCTTGATAATAGTGCAAGAAGGGATAAGCCGTTTATCTGTGTGAATTGTAGTGCATTCTCAGAATCCCTGATAGCTAGTGAACTCTTCGGTCATGAAAAAGGTGCTTTCACGGGTGCTAACGACCGAAGGATTGGCCGTTTTGAGCTTTCTGATGGTGGAACCCTGTTTTTGGATGAGATTGGGGATATTCCCATGGAAACACAGGTAAGATTGTTGAGAATCCTACAAAGCCGAAAATTCGAGCGAGTCGGCGGAACCCGGACTTTGACATCTGACTTTCGACTTATCACCGCAACCAATCAGAATCTGGAACAGCTGGTGGCTGAAGGTCGTTTTCGTGAAGATCTCTATTACCGTTTGAATGTATTTCCCATTCATGTTCCGCCACTCCGGAAAAGAAAAGAAGACATCCCTTTATTAACGGCATATTTTCTTCAGAACTTTGCTAAAAAAACCGGAAAATACTTCAATAAATTGTCAGATAAAACGGTAAAAACGCTGAATGATTATCAATGGCCCGGCAATGTCAGGGAATTGGAAAATATTATTGAAAGATCTGTTGTAATGAGTTCAGAACCTGACTTTAAATTGCCTGAATTGAATGTGTCCAGAAAATCAATTGTGGAAGATGGGGATTTATTGACTATGGAGGAGATGGAAAAGCGACATCTGATTAATGCCCTGGAAAAAACGAATTGGAAAATCAGAGGCCCGGGAGGAGCAGCAGAACTACTCGGTATGCATTATAGCACGCTGCGTTCCAGGATAAGGAAACATGGTATTAAAAAGCAGTTGTTGACCATTCATTAGAGTTGTATCAGGTGTCAATCAGATGACAGGACACCCAATGTCCAGGGGATATCTCTCTGGATTCGGGTGCCAGTTTTGTACATACCGCTTCGCATTTCGGACAGCGAGGATTAAAAGTGCACCCTGGGGGTGGATTTAAAGGACTCGGAATTTCCCCTTCCAGAACCGGATCCCTCAGTATTTCCGGATCAGCAACGGGTACCGATGCGATTAATGCCTGAGTATAGGGATGAGAAGGGTGACCGTAGAGCTGCTCCTGGGGGGCGAACTCCACTAGTTTTCCCAGGTACATTACTCCGACATGACTACTGACATGTTCTACCACCGCCAGATCATGGGAGATGATCAGATAGGTCAAATTCAGCTGATTTTGGATTTCGATGAGCAGGTTTAAAATTTGAGCCTGAATTGAGACATCTAGTGCTGAAACCGGTTCATCCAGGACAATCGTTTGGGGATTTAAAGACAGTGCTCTGGCGATGGCAATTCTCTGACGTTGACCACCACTGAACTCATGAGGATATTGATCCGCCCGTTCAGGGCTTAAACCGACCAGATTCATCAGTTCGGTTACTCGTTTCATCCTTTCGGCGCGAGTACCTATTTTCTGCACAATCATCGGTTCTGATATGATCTGGCTGACCTTTTTTCGTGGATTCAGTGAACGAAAAGGATCCTGAAACACAGCCTGGACATTGCGTCGGAATTTATACAGATCTTTACCTTTGAGCTGATGGACATCTTCTCCGTCAAATCTGATCTCTCCCGATGTTGGTGTTTCCAATCCGAGAATCATGTTTGCCGTCGTTGATTTTCCGCTGCCTGATTCACCGACCAGCCCGAAAGTACCGCCTTTGGGAATGGAAAAGCTGATATTGTCCACAGCCTTCACCTGTCCCACCACCTTTGAAAAAAGTACTCCGGCGTTAATCGGGTAATATTTGGTTAGATTTTTAACAATAATGCTCGCCTGGGGTATCATCAATTACTCCTTATCAGTTGCATAGAGCCAGCAGGAAACCTTGTGGTCATTTTCCAGAGTGATTTCAGGTGGATAACTTTTCAAACAGATCTCCTGCACTTTGTCACAGCGAGGAGCAAAACGGCATCCCTGAGGGGGGTTCATCAGATTAGGGGGTTGACCTTTAATGGCATAAAGCCGATCTGTTTTCCGCCCCAGTACTGGAACTGAGTTGATCAGTCCCACAGAATAGGGATGGGATGGGTTTTTATAAAAGGTTTTTACCGGCGCCTTCTCGATAATTCTACCTGCATACATCACCATCACTCGGTTACAGATCTGGGCGACTGTTGCCAGATCGTGGGTGATCAACAAAATCGCAGCTTCAGTTTCTTTCTGAACCCTTTTCATCAATTGAAGGATCTGAGCCTGAATGGTAACATCCAAGGCTGTGGTGGGTTCATCAGCAATAAGGAGTTCTGGCTTATTCGCTATTCCCATCCCGATGATGGTTCTCTGACACATACCACCACTAAATTGAAAAGGGTAATCTTTCACTCTGGCTTCTGGAGAGGGGACTTTCACTTGCCGTAGCACATCGATGCATTTTTCCCGCAGGGACTTACCATTTTTCTTTTTATGATGCCTGAACATTTCACCAATCTGGTACTCCACTGAGAGAACCTGATTCAGGGCTACCATGGGGTCTTGCATAATCATGGAGATACGATCTCCACGAATCTGTCTCATCTCTTCACTGCTTTTCTGCAGCAGGTCTTCATTGCGAAAAAGGATCTCACCCGCTATGGTTTTACCGGAAGGTTGCGGCACAAGCCCCATAATAGAGAGACTGGTGATACTTTTTCCACTTCCAGATTCACCGACCAGTCCAACAATATCACCCTTTTGAATGGAAAAGCTGATACCATCGACCGCTTTTACAATACCACGAGTTGTGAAGAAATAGGTCTTCAGGTCTTTTACATCAATGATGGTGTTGTTTTCAACATTCATATCTCCTGACTCCTGCAGCTTAGCGTTGTTTTTGTTTTGGATCGAGAATTTCTCTGAGCCAGTCGCCCACCAGATTAAAACCAAGAACAGCCATCATGATCGCAATACCGGGGAATACGACGAGCCACCAGGCATGATTAATGTACTGCCGCCCTTCATTCATCATCAACCCCCAGTCAGGAGAGGGGGGTTGTGTTCCCAATCCCAGAAAACTCAAAGTTGCGGTTAATATGATAATCTGTCCGATATTCAGGGTCACCATAATAATAATGGTGTTGGCTAGATTGGGTAGGATATGAGAAAACATAATACGGGTATTACTGCATCCCGCCACTCTGGCCAGTTTTATGTAATCATTTTGTGATATACTCATACATTCACCCCGGACAATTCGGGTATAGGCTGGCCAACCGGATATTCCAACGATGACAATTATCGTGGATGCTGACGGCCCCAGGATTGAAACAAGTAGGATAGCCAGAATAATGGCTGGCATCCCCATCCACAGATCACAAAGTCGCATGATGAACATATCTATTTTGCGCCCCATAAACCCTGAAATTAATCCTAAGACAACACCAATAGTTGCATATACGGCAATACAGCCAACCGCAATGGCCAAAGAGTAGCGGGACCCGTGAATGATACGACTCAGGACATCTCGGCCCAGAGTGTCTGTTCCTAGCAGGTGTTTACTGCTTCCTCCCTCAACCCATACGGGAGGAAGGGTTGTGTCCAGTAGATCCCATTCATCAAAATCATAGGGTGCCACCCAATACCCAAACACCACCAGAAAAAGAAATATTCCGACAAATAGCAGGCCCAGGATTGGTAATCTCCTTTTTATCCCCATTTGATGGACTGACTGCAGTTGTTCAACGTCCAGCGTTTTTTGCGACATCTATTTTACTCCTCAAACTCAAGTTTTGATTGTGTCTGAATGAAAAGTCCCTGTTTTTAATAATAATCGGGTGTTAATAATTAACATTCAGCACTATAGTCAAAAAGCTATCAGTTTTCAGCTGTCAGCCTTCAGTTCATCCAAATATGTTTTCAGTCACATAAAAAGCTGACAGCTGATTGCCGATGACTGAAAGCTAGAATTTTCATGATGGATCTAAGTCCGCTAAGTTAATAATAGCTTAATATTACAAGATTTTCATTCAGATACTAGTACCGTGTTTCAAAAGTTTTGTACTGAAAATTGGTATTTTTAATTAACTCTGCTTATGTTGAAGAATCCACCTGTTCAAAGTTCCCAGTTCAAAGTTGTAAGTGTCTAATAACCTTGAACTGGGAACTTTGAACAGTAAACCAAGATAGTGATAAATGGATTAATTATGGGACACTACATTTTGCTAAAAATATGGAAAAAACTTTTGAACCACGGTACTAGATAGCAATTGATAACCTGTTTTTCATTTGTACCCTTAGAGAACATCTCTACTACTGATAACGAATTCTGGGATCGACATAGGCATAGACGATATCCACTATCAGATTTGAAATAACAAAAAGGGTTGATACTAAAATCACAATGAGCTGAACTACCGGATAATCTCTAGCAAAAATTGATGTCATTACCAGATTACCAATGCCGGGCCAGGAAAAAATGGTTTCAATCACCACGGACCCTGTAAACAGCGCAGGAACAATCAGTCCAATAATGGTAATGACTGGGATGCAGGCGTTCTTCAGAGCATGAACGAGTATTACAAAACGATCGGGTACTCCTTTGATTCGTGCCATCACGATATAGTCACTATTCAAGACTTCAATCATGGAGGACCTGCTTAATCGCATCAGTTGCGCGATTCCCACCAAAGACATGGAGACGACTGGCAGTATCATATGCTCAATCCCTCCACGTCCGGAAATCGGTAGCCAGCCCAACATAACACCGAAGAAAAGCATCAGAAACAACGCCACGGCAAATTCGGGTACCGCCATGCCGATCAGCGCGATCAGTCTTCCCCCCCGATCAAACAGACGATCCTTTTTCACTGCAGATACAATCCCCATCAGCATACCGAAAAAAATAGCGACCCCCAAAGCACTTAGCGTGATTTGCAGTGTCGCCGGGATGCGGGATACCACTATATCAAGCACCGGTTCACTGTAGCGAAAAGATTCTCCGAAATCTCCCTGTATTGCATTTTTCACATAGAGAATATATTGTTCCCAGAGCGGTTTATCCAATCCAAATTTTTTCCTAAGCTGTTCCCGCATTTCCGGGACAGCGTCCGGTGGCAACATAATCGCAGTAGGATCAGCTGGGCCGAAGCCTCGGGTCAGAATAAAAACAATGGTTACAGTAGTAAACACGGTCAATAAACCTATAAACAACCGCTTAATAATATATCGTTGCATAATTAAATTCCTGAATATCAAATGAACTATCCTGCTAGGATGATTTCTGAAGTTCACAACTTCTTACAGGGTAGTTTGATGCCATTCCCGTTATTAGAGAAATGACAATTAAAAAACTCAGATCAGGATCTGTTCTTTTCCTCTTCCTCATCACGAAGTGTCTTTCTTAGAATCTTACCAACCGCAGACTTGGGAAGTTCATTCCTGAATTCAATGATTTTTGGAACTTTAAACATCCACTTTTCTCAGCAATTTGTGTTCCATAAAAACAGTAATAATTTACATTACTTTTATCAGTTGTTTAGCCCTGGGAGATCATCTTTAGGGGTTTATTTTGTGTGAAATATAACTCAAAATGTCATTACTGCCCTTCTTCTTCACCCACCTCAGGTAGAACTAATTTTAAATTTTTGTAATTATTAATGTTTTTAATGTTCTTATCTTGGAACATTCCTTGCTACTAATAACTGTTCTCATTGCTATTTTTTAAAGTAAGAAGGAGATGAGCGAATTTACAATCCGTCTAATTTAGGCGTCCATGTCAGGCAGAAAGGGAATTTTCCGAATTTATATGCAGGCAATGATTTAAGTTCGGGAAAACCTCAACGCTGAATAATAATGTAATATTGATTTTACAGGATTGAAACATGAAAAAGCAAAACAAAAAAATTGTATTATCAGTGCTGTTTCTTTGCCTGATGGCTTTAATTTCGGGTATTTCATCAGCAAGACCAAAAGATGAGGTCCGGGTGGCGCTGGCCTATGATCCAACGACCATCAACATGCTGGAAATCAAAACCGGTGTTGATCTTCCTCCCATACTCCATATGCATGAATCACTTCTAACAGTGAATGCCAAGACCGGAGAATATACAACAGATCTATCTTTAACAAAATCTATGGCGCTTCTTCCCAGTGGTAAGGATATTCGATTCCGTATCAGGAAGAATGCGGTATTTCACAACGGGGAACCGTTAACGGCTCATGATATCAAATTCACTTATGAACAGTGTGTAAATCCCAGAAATGCGAACTTACTGTCGTCTTCTTTGGAAGAGATTGATGAAATAGAGGTGGTCGATGATTATACCGTGATTTTCCATCTGTATGAGCGCTATGCTGCCTGGAAGGGGTTATTTTGGATTGGAATCACATCAAAGAATTACTTTGAAAAAGTCGGAAGAGCGAAATTCAGATCCCATCCCATTGGTAGTGGTGTATTCAAATTTGGGGAAAGGAAGATAGGGGAGTATATTACCCTGGAAAGAGTTGATCATCCATTAGTCAAACCGGAATTCAAGACCTTAAAATTCGTGATCGTTCCCGATGAAGTATCCCGAGTCGCACTGATGAAAGTTGGGGATTTGGATCTAATCACCAATATAAACCCGATCCATTTAAGATCACTAAATAAAAGAAAGAATGTGATAATAAAGCGGGAGGGTAAGGTTCCAAGCTTGATTGGGATAGCCATGAGAACAGACAACTATCCGGTCTGGAAAGATATGAACCTGGTTAGAGCCTTTAACTATGCTATTGACCGTCAGGTGATTGTTGATCGGGTATTCCTAAAGGAAGCATACCCACTTTATATGTCTGCTAGTAAGGCAGAAATCGGATATGATCCGGCGATCTCCTTTGACTTTAATCCAGCTAAAGCGAAGAAGCTGGTTGCGAAGTCATCTTATAAACCGGGAACTCCTCTTATTTTAACTTACACCAATACCGTTCCTAACTCTGGAATTATCGCAGCTATCGTTCAAAGATATATGAAAAATGTTGGGGTAACCGTGCGTTTGCAACAATTGGAATCGGGTGTTCAAGCTACTTATTCTAGAAATAAAGACCCCAGAGAAGGACATATGGTCCTTTACTCTATGCCAGGCATGCGAGACCCTAATATGAGACTTCAGTTAACGATCCACAGTAAGAGCATGTACGCCGCCTGGACAAACCGGCCTAGTCAGAAGGAAATTGATCGACTGGTGACTGCCCAATCCAGGGAAATTGATCCCATTAAAAGATTGGGGCTTTTAAAACAGCTACATGCGATTCTCATAGCTCAACCTTCCGGAGTATCTCTGTTTGGATTAAATCAGATCTATGCGCACAGCGATCGGATTGAATACAACTGGGTTCCGGGTCAAGCACTGCCCTACCACTTGCAGTATATTAAGATGGTCCGGTAAGTCAGCATGAGTTTTTTAGCTGGCAACGCTTACATTTTTAAAGTGTGGGTTTGTTATTTACATGAGGCAATCGTGGGATAATTGACATAAGGAGACTTTGATGAAATATTGTTGCCAGATGCATATTAGATCCTTGAAAAGATTAATGATTATACTTTTGGGTATCCTCTTGATAGATGGATGCGCCACTGTTCATAAGGCTGAACGACCTCTGAAGCCGGAGCCTGTGCCTGAACTCCGCCCGGGTCTGATGAAGGGCTATTTAGATCAGAAGGATCTGCCAGACAGTCTAGCGTTGATTCCGGCAGTTCCTGAATCTGATTCCGCAGAATTTGCTTTGGATCAGGCTGTCAACCAGTCGCACCTAAAATTGAGGGGAACTGTACGATGGAACCTGGCGATAGAGGATGCAAATCTACACTTTCCAGAGGCTGCCGGTACTTTCTCCTGTTCGATTAATGCTCCGATTACAGAGGCGGAAACCCCTTATCTTTATCAATTGCTTCGCAGAGTCATTATGGATGCCGGTTGGACCACATTCAAGGCTAAGGATGAATACGATCGGGATCGTCCATTTGGGCAAAATAAAGAGCCTATCTGTACCCCGAAAGATAAATTAAAATTGAAATTAAGTGGTTCCTATCCTTCGGGTCATACTGCCATTGGTTGGGCCTGGGCATTGATTTTAAGTGAGCTTGCACCCGATCGGCTGGAAAAGATCAAAGCCAGGGGGCGAGCGTTTGGGGAAAGCCGTGGGGTTTGCAATGTGCACTGGCAAAGCGATATTAAAGAGGGACGAACTGTTGGAGCAGCTGTTGTCGCTAAACTACATCAGGATACAGGATTTCTTTATGATCTGGCTGCAGCCAAAGAAGAAATGGCAGCGGTGAGAGCTAAAAACCTTCCTCCGACTCGTGATTGCCAAGCTGAAACCGCTGCTCTGGAGTTTAAATCTGAATAACTCGATTAGGTTCTGAAAGCTTCCTGCCTGCTATTTTTTTGGAAATCACAACAGGTGGGAGCTGCGTGCGATACCTTTGCTACTGCTTTCGCTTAAATACCCTCAAACACCACCGGATGGATTGCTTTTTTCTCTTTTATTAAATTTGTTTTGAACCCGTTATATTTTAGCTGATGAAAAAGGAGAGGCAATTTTGAGGGTTAGGTGGATAGCGTCTATAGTTCAGAGTGTGCTTATTGTTGTCAGGAAAACAACTCCATTTCCAAATAGTCAGGTAGGTCTAAAAAGCTGACTTTTTTCTTTAAGTGTTTTAGATATTTTACCGCATCGATGCTGATCCCCTGCATGTCATGAAACTGGATCACAACTGCTAAGGCTTTTTTTGATTCAAGATGGCGACTACATACTTCTTTCAAGGTAGGTAGTGAATCTCGATCTATCTTTCCCTCTACGGATATAATAACTTGCTGGTCAGTCAAGTTTTCTTTAATGCATAGCATTTTTTAATCTATATATTCAATTGATTAAATTTTATTGTGCATAAAAATAAACAGGGTAACGAATAACCTCATCTGCTTTTTTAGCTTCAGTAATAACGGGTTAGGTATTACATTTAGCAAGGCTTATACCAAGGTAAAAAAAACAGAAATATTTAGGAGTGAAATAATAAATACCTGAATATAACAAGCAGGGATCAATAATAAAAAATTAATAAAAACAATCAAATGAATAAAAATAGGAGTATAAAATATTCGATGGACAGCAAATACTATTTTCTAAAATGAATTTATACTGTGCATAACTCATATTGATTATTCTGGCAAATGGAACGAAATATAGCACTTGATATGATTTTCACTCCTGGTGTTTATTTTTGCTGAAGGCTACCGTTAACAACTAACGGCCTATTGATTCTTGCAGTGACAGAAAGATAGCTCATGTGTGATGTGTAACCAGGAATAAAAAATCATTAACCCATTGGTGAAGATAAAATGACATGAATAAAGAGAATAGTTGAGGAAACAGGAATAATGATTTCACTTAGATTAATCATCTTGAGTGAAATATCACCCATCCATTCAGTGGGGTATCTTAAAATTGAAGGAGAAATCAGGGAATTTATATTAGAAAAGAAAATAAAACAATAGGTTAGGTGTATTTTTTGAAAACTGGCATTACCGTTGCAAACAATAAGGTTTCTAGTATTGGTGGTAAATCGATTCGATGAGCGGATTGATCCAGAACTAAAAAAGAAACATACATGAAAGGTTGGTTTTGAATGAACATCCAGGTTTTGGATTGATCATCTCGTCTTCCATGGATTGTTGAATTTAACTTTAACTAAATTAGGAGATGGAGCTATGAAAAGAATTTCTGGTTATATTGGGATTGTATTGGCAGTTGCAGTTTTAGCTTTATTTACAGGGTGTTCCAAGAAGGTTGAAACAAAACCTGCTGGACCTGTACCAGGGATTACATCTATACCTGGGTATTATGAAGATCAAAACCTTGGTTTTTCCATTGAATATATGAAAGAGTTATTCTCCGTTCCTGTTGATTTAAAACCCGGAGAAGTTGTCAGTGCTGCCGGTTCACAACAAGTGCCTACAATAGTCGTTAGAGTGGAAGATATTCAAGCTGGGGTTGCTTTGGAAGATAATGGAGCAGCGTTAAAAAAAGCGTTGAAAAGACTTTTTCCCACCTCCACCCGACATAAAGTTGTCGAAACTAAAATGATAAAACTGAAAGGTGATATTGATGCCAATTTTACCCTAATGAAGTGGAGATACCAAGGGGCAATTCCGGTAGTATCTGTTATCATATCAACCTATAAAGACGGCAAGGAGATCAGGGTTTTGATTACCAGTACACCCGGTGCCCCTACCATTGATGAGATGACCGCGATTGCAATGGCATTGAAAGTAAACCCATAAGCTGAAGCGTATATTTTGAATCTCGATCCCAGATATCAAAGGTCTTATCTTTGATATCCGGGTGAATTAGTATTCATCTTTGAATATGCTAAAAAAAATCTGTTTAGACCTTTAAATATCAGCCATACGCGTTGGGAAAAAGACCTGGACGGATATACAAAAACACACGGAAAGTTCTATGCAACAGTCAGGGATTATGCAAAGTTTGGGCTGCTTTACCTGCATAAAGGACGGTGGGAAAATCAACAAATTGTATCTGCACAATGGGTTAAGACGTCAACTCAAACAGATCATAGCGTAAATGGGTGGGAGAATTATGGCTATCTTTGGCACATAAACCTGCCGCTGCGACTCAGTCATCAAAAACCACCTGTACGTATCCAAGGTATTCCTGATGATGCCTACATGGCTGAAGGAATAATGGGGCAGAATATTATAATTATCCCTTCCAAAAACCTGATCATTGTAAGAGTAGCCGCTCAACTTGAAGTACGGTTGGATCTGGCTAGACTTGTCAGGATGGTTATTAGTGCGGAAGAATCTCTTGAGGATTAGCATTGATATCCCCTTCTTTTCTTCCATTGTCATCCTCGCGAAAGCGGGGATCCAGTGCGCAAATATAAAATTCTGTTAATACCCTGGATTCCCGCTTTCGCGGGAATGATAAGAGGTTGTCCGAAAGAAGGCGGTTTATTGTACCTAGTCATAAATTTTTTGTTCCTGGATATCAAGCCCAAAAAAGGAGATGCATGAAAAATCAAATTTATCGTATAGCTCTATTGATTCAGGTGATTGTGTTTGGACTGTTTGTTTTTACCCCTGTATATGCCAGTGATAGCGATACGGTGACTGTCGCCTTAAATATTGAACCGACGACCCTGAATGTTCTGGAACTGAAGACAGAAACGGACATTATCATTGGGGCAAACCTTTTTCAGAGTTTGATCATTTGGGATTACAAGACAGGTGATGAAGTTACGGGAGTAGCTGAATCCATTGATATCATGCCTAATGGAAAGAATTTAAAAGTCAAATTGCGAAATGATGTCCGGTTTCATAACGGGGCGTTGTTAACATCCCAGGATGTTAAATTTTCATATAAAGAAGCAGCCAATCCCAGAAACTCAAATATCTTGGCGGGCCCACTTGATGAAGTTGAAGAGATCGAAATTATTGATAACCAAAATCTAATCATCAGGTTCTATGAGCCGTATGCTCCATGCTGGAAACGGGAGAAATTGATCTTACTTATGAGGTTCCCCCTCATCAGGTGAAACGATTGCAGCGGCTTGACAATACTGCCGTAAAAATGAACGACAAGGTTCCCAGTTTTTATGGATTAGCCGTCAAACCAGTATTATTTCCGATTATGAAGGATCGAAAACTCAAAAGGGCTATGAATCTAGGGATCAACCGAGCTGAGATTATCAAGACCGTATACCATAATCTGGGTTATCCGATGTATATGTATGCAGCCAAAACCGAACTGGGTTACGATCCCGATTTTAAATTTGAATTTGATGTGGAAAAAGCACGCAGGTTAGTGCAGGAATCATCTTACCAGCCAGGCACGCCCCTTATCTTAACCTATACCAGCCAGGTTCCCAATGCATCTTTTGTTGCGACCATCATTCAGGCTTATATGCGGCGGATTGGTATCACAATGATTTCAAGATTTTATTTTCTACAGCTAAATATTCATTTCTCAACAGGATTTATTTCTCAACACGTCCACTAGCTTATGCCATTGCCTCGCCAATTTCCATTTCTTCCTCCGATTTAATTTTAATTATAAAATGGCCAGAATGTAAATGGAAATCTATCAAAACCAAACACTTGAGGCAATATTGAACGGAACCTATGAATTATTGATCGATTTTCAGGCGTAAATCCTCTGATGGTGTAGAAATAGGATAATATTATTATTTTGACCACATGAGATTTATATGAAAAAAGAGGTGTTAATTCCTGCGCTGATGAGGTGACCGTCAGTTCAAAACTCGTCATGAACTAACGAAAAGACCTCACTAAAACAGAGGACATCGCCACATATGATTCGATTCCCATTCCTTTAAAAAAGACCATCTGAATCAATTACATTTGTTTGGATAACGAAATTGACAAAACGTTACCCAGAAATGTTACCGAAAACATAAATATGTAACGTGTTTTTTAAAGTAACGTTACGCTTTCTCCTTTTTCACCTCAGACAACGAACAGTTTGCTTCTCATTATACTGTCCATATTTGAAAAAACTGCAAATAAATACAGCAACAACGGTAATATTTATTTGCTAATTTTTTTATGGATATTCGTGGCACGCAAGTTGAAGTTATTTATTATAACAGAAAAAACCGTATCGTCTGGGAAGGTTTTTTTTCTTTTACCTCCCTCCTGTGGGGTATACAAAATCCCATCATCAGCCGTGGTAAAAAAACAATACTCAAAAGTAGTAATTAAAGTAGACGACTCTCGAAGATGAAAAGGGGCTTTGGTATATGTTATGGTGAGAGTTCCCATTCCCGCTAAAGTTATAATTACCAATGAGAAGTGCAATAATTGTCAGAAAAAACATGAATCACCGTACGAAACTTATTTTACATAAGGAGATTTATTATGCTCGGTACAAACTTGAAACATCTTGAAACAAAAGAAGAAGCGGAGACTCTGGTTACAGTAACAGAAAATGTCATGATCTGTTGTGGTAGAATGGGACCGATGTGTCTGCCGGTTTATGCCGCAATGGAAGAACTGGAAAAAGAGTACCCCCATGTTGAATTAACAGACATGGATTTTGACATTCCTGCGGCATCTTTCATCAAAAACCTTCCTGAATGTGCCTCATTTATGAGTCTGCCTTTCACCGTCTATTTTAAGGACGGCAAAGTTGCAGATGTTACCAGTGGGATTCAAAGCAAAGGGCAGGTCTCAAAAATCATTGACAATGCATTCGGCAAATCTTCGTGAGGATCTATTGAATATGAATACAGCATTAACAGCAGAGTGCATTGTTATTGGAGCGGGCCCAGCAGGATTGAGTGCGGCCTCACAGATTGGGGCACGAGGGCATTCGTGCGTGATTATCGAAGCAAACGTATCCGGCGGGCATATTTTAATAACGCCCGAGATTACCGATTATCCTGGCATTGAAGCAATCTCCGGGTACACGCTTTCTTCTGTTTTGCTAAAACAGGCGCAAAGCAAGAATGTTACTGTCATGACGGGTGACAAAGCGGTTACCTTAGTCCAGGATCATCAAAATAGATATACCATTACCCTGGAAAGTGGTACCGATCTGTATGCTCAATGTGTGGTTCTGGCAACCGGTCTCCGATCAGTGAATACCGGTTTACCGGAAGAATCAAATTATTTAGGTAAGGGCGTTTCATATTGCGCGGAATGTGATGGATTTTTCTTCAAAGACAAACCTGTGGCAGTATATGGAAGTGGGGATGGTTTTACGGAAGCCGTAGATCTCCTGGCCAGTGACTGCAAGCCGGTTTACCATATAAGTCCTTCAGGAGTTTGTTCTACCGGAGATTCGGTATCGTCTTTTGAAGGATGGCACATTACTGCGCTTGAGGGTGATGGAATACTTTCTGCACTTCGACTTGAGTCGCAAGACCATAAACAGAAAAGGAAAATCGAAGTGGAGGGACTGTTTGTGTATATGGGCAAGGAACCGGCGGATGAATTACTTAAACCTTTTCTCGAAGAGGCTTCTGATCCTGCACGTACCGGTCTATTTATCACGGGCCATCTAGCAGGAACTGAAACATTGGTAGAAACCTGCGCCAGTGGAGTATCCACGGCTGGGCAGGTCAGTGGATACTTAAACCGGAAGGTGAATGACTTGCAGATTCTTTATCAGGGTGAGGACGAGGCGGTTCATGTGTTTTGATGAACAAAAGGACCTCCTGCTTCCATACCCATAACAAAAAGTAAGAATATGGGTTGTTATCACAAATTAACCTGCCTTGAATAACCACTTTTCGCAACGCAAATCAACCCGTTGTGAATCGGTTTGATATTTCTGGATTATTATAAAACTTCATGGGGCTGCTAGAAATAGCTTAGATAAAAAAGGAAAAATGAGTAACGAATATGATATTATAGCAAAAATTTATGATCCCGCTCTTTACTTAGCCCTGAGATCAGTCAGGCTGGCTGTATTGAATGAGCTACTCCCATATAAGGATAAAGCGATTATCGATATCTGTTGCGGAACTGGCGATCAACTCAAACTGCTATTAAAAAACGGATTCAAAAATCTTCACTGTCTTGATATTTCCAGGGCAATGTTGGCAGTTGCTCAAAAGAATAGCTCTCAGTTAAATTTTTATCACAAGGATGCGGCAGATACCGAATTTGACAAAGGATCATTTGATATCGCGATCATCAGTTTCGCCTTGCATGAAAAGGATCGGAGAACCCAAGAGAATATGATCAGTGAAGCCCATCGGATCGTCAAAAAGAACGGCCTGATACTCATCATCGACTATGTCTTTGATCAGCAGTCAAGCATCATAGGCAAAATAGGCATCCATACCATTGAAAGAATCGCCGGCAAGGAACATTACCAGAATTTCAGGAGCTACCTGCAGAATAACGGATTAGCAGGATTGTTGAAGAATGATCAATTTAAGTTGATAAAAGAGAGTAGAAAACTATTCAGTGGTGTTACAATATCCAGCTATCAACGACTGTGAGTTTTTCTTCAGACGACTTTTTTGAACGACGTCCCCTGAATACGGCTATCTATTCACCGCAGAATTTTGGCTCTCTCTTCTCTTTAAATGCTCGAGGACCCTCTTGGGCATCTTTTGAAAGAAAAACCGGCATGGCGATTTCTAACTCTGTTTTTAAAGCTTGTTTTATATCCTGACCACTATTTGCTAATACGGCTCTTTTGATGGCAGAAATAGCGAGCGGTCCATTTTTGGCAATAGTCGCCGCTACTCGTTCAGCCTCTTCCATTACATCTTTCCCCGGCACTATACGGTTGATTAAACCTGAATCACATGCTTCCTGTGCACTAAACAATCGTCCGGTAAGTAACATTTCCATCGCTTTCGCATAGGGCATTTGACGGGGCAAGTGCACCGATGAACCCCCTGCTGGAAAAATGGCCCATTTCGCTTCCTGCAATCCAAATCGTGCGTGCGGGCAGGAAATTCGAATATCGGTTGAATATAATAGCTCAAGGCCCCCTGCAATCGCATCTCCATTGATTGCTGCTACCACAGGTTTAAACAGTTCAAAATCTCTTAGAAATGCTTTGTTTGCTAAAAGAGGATTTTTTTGAAGCTGATTATCGGCATCGGTTTCTGGTTTTCTGGCACCTGTTATCAAGGGAATCAGTTCGGCTAAATCGGCTCCGGCGCAAAATGATTTTTCTCCCGCACCTGTAACAATCGCGCAGCGCATCTCTTTATCATCACGAAAATCTTCCCAGGCTGCACAAAGCTCAACGACCAGTTGAGGATTAACAGAATTCCTTGCCTCTGGGCGATTCAAGGTTAAATAGGCAATTCCATTTCGCTTTTCATATTGTAAAACCATAATATTTTCCAGTAAAAATGAACAATTTAATTGATTTGTTTAAAAAAGTTGTACAATCTACTTTCACTAAAGAGGTCGTTTTTCTTAATTTTGCAGGTTTTCGATAATGGTTGCCACACCCAGTCCGCCACCGCAGCATGAACTGAAAACCCCATATCTGCCACCCGTCCTGATCAAATGACGCATCGCAAACATTCCAATTCGAGCACCGGAAGCGCCGTTAGGATGTCCATATGCGATTGCCCCACCCATGGGATTCCATTTATCCCTGTTAATTTTTTCTCCCATTTGTTGTTCCGTCTCTTTAATAACCGCCAGATTCTGAACAGCAAAGGCTTCATTACATTCAAAAACATCCATATCGGATAGTTTTAAACCAGCCCGCGCTAGCGCAACCGGCATTGCAATGGCAGGACCGATACCCATAATTTTAGGATCACAGCCGCAATCGGCACCCGCTATCCACTTTGCCATTGGTGTATAACCTAGTTCTTTCGCTTTTTCAGCACTCATCATTAGCAAAAAGGCCGCACCATCATTTTGACCTGAGGAATTACCCGCTGTGACTGTTCCCCCCTGTTTAAAAACCGGGGGAAGTTTTGCTAAACCTTCCAGGGTGGAATTAGCCCTTGGATGTTCATCTACTTCAAATACAATTTCCGGTGTTTTTTTGGTTGCTGGAATCGTGATGGGTATGATTTCGTCTTTAAAATACCCTGCATCCATTGCAGCCTTTGCTTTCCTTTGACTATTGAAAGCAAATTCGTCAGAGTCCATTCTGGGTATTTTATACATCTCCTGAAGGTTTTCTGCTGTTTGCCCCATGCCAATGCACTCTTCAGGAACTGGCGATAGTGTTGGATTAATAGGCATAGGGGGTATTAGTTTAAAAGGAGGTGTTGACATGGGAAACTTTATTGAAATTTGACTGTAAGATTCCATCCCCCCTGCAATGATAACATCTGCCTGATTGGCCAAAATCTTCCATGCGGCATGATTAACTGCATCAATAGCAGAGCCACATTGCATCTCTACGTACGTTGATGAGGTTTCAT
>Ga0307989_1000710_pt1 | contig 20246 bp, 36 predicted proteins | sample EllFjometagen185_FD_203164 | JGI IMG/M metagenome (GOLD analysis project Ga0307989, IMG submission 203164) | Marine microbial communities from Ellis Fjord, Antarctic Ocean - #185 | ecosystem: Environmental > Aquatic > Marine > Unclassified | place: Southern Ocean | collected 2014-10-08
CAATTGTTTCTTGAACTGAGGGTGCATTTAATTGTTTTTGGTATCCACTAAACGGACTACCATCATAAGAACAAACACATTTAAATCTACGCATATTGGTTTTGACTATTTCATATACTTTGTAGACTTTATCATCTTGTATCACAATTCTTGCAGATACTGGAATATCATCTATCTTTAATTCTAGTTTTGTTACTTCTTTATCTGACTTATAAGAAAGTATTTCTACTGTCTTTAGTTTATTTGAGTTAAAGGTCATATGAAGTTCTTCATTTGTGAAGAGTTTTTCCTCAAGATAGGTTCTAACTCCAAAGATTGGAGTAGTCACTACTGATTTTAACAATTCTAAATCATTTGTTTCCCAGGCAAGATAGTACTTCTTAATTATGTTGATCATAAGAAGAGGTTCACTAATATTGAACTAGCTACCGCTAGTGTCGATACTAGTACGACAAAAGTATCTGTTAATTGCCAAGATAAGACGTGCAACCTCGTGCGCTTCGCTCCTGGGATGAAGTTACGAGCTTCCATTGCATTTGCCAAATCATCAGATCGTTGAAAGCTAATAATAAACATCGGAACAAGCAAACTAATTACCTGCATGATTTTATCTTTAAGTTTTCCTTCTGAGAAATCAACACCACGACTAGTTTGAGCTAACATAATTTTGTTTGCTTCATCTAGTAGTGTTGGAATGTATCTTAATGCTATTGAAATGATTAAAGCAATTTCTTCTGAGTTTATTCTAATAAGACTTAATGGTTTTAGTAGTTGTTCTAATCCTAATGTTAAGTCTGTCGGTTTTGTTGTAAGGGTTAGAATGGTTGATAGTGTTACAATTATTACCAATCGAATCATAATAAAGAAGGCCCCACTAACACCATCTGTATATACTTGTAGGTTGGCATCAAATAACAATGTCCCTGGAGTAAAATAGATTGAAGTTAAAATAATTGCAGCAACGATACTAACAAAAAATAGGATTTTATATCTCATAAACCTTTTTGTCAAAAAGAAGATGAAAACTAATGCTATCACAATAGGCAAGTTATAAAGTGTAAAGTTTAACACTTCATCATAAAGAATTGTACCTGATTTCACAAATAGCACTTGGAAAGTAAAAGTAAAGAAAACAAGAATCATAATAGGTCGTAATCCTTTAGCAATTCTACCAATTGGGATTCCCCCAACTTTTAGAATAACAAGGACTAGCGTAAGCATAATAAATATATGTAATACATCTCTTAAGATAAATGTTGAAATCATTAATAATACAAGTGCGAGTATTTTGCTTCTTGGATCCATTTTATATAAGAAACTAGAGCCAGGTACGTATTGTCCAATAATAATATTTTTCATTACAATACCCCCTTCACTAGTTCAAATAACTCATCTATTGAACGAGGTAGTTTATTGAATTTTACGTTAAGGTGTGCTTCTAATTGTCTTGTAATTTCTAGTAAATCTGGTAAATCCAGATTCCATTGATCAATCGCTTGATTTGTAAATAGATCAATTGGATCTCCATCAAAGACTAAAGACCCTTTTTTCATGACTAAAACACGGGTAGCGTATTTATATACTGTATTCATATCATGCGTAATAATAATAACTGTTTTACCTAATGTCTTATTAATAGAAGTGAATAGTTCTAAAAGCGCATCTCTCCCTTTAGGATCCAATCCACTTGTTGGTTCATCAAGTACTAAGATATCAGGTTCCATCGCTAAAATACCAGCGATGCTTACTCGTTTCTTTTCTCCCCCTGATAAATTAAATGGGGAACGTTCTAAATAAGATTCATCTAATCCTACTAGATTAATAATGTCTTTAGCTCTTTTAGTTGCCTCTTCTAAAGAGACTCCAAAGTTTCTAGGTCCAAAGATAATATCTTTTAAAACTGTTTCCTCAAATAGTTGATACTCAGGAAATTGAAAGACTAGCCCTACTTTTTCACGTAGAGGGTTCAATTTTACGTTCTTAGCCTTTTTTCTTACGTCTTTGTATACTTTTATACCATAAATAGAAACTGTCCCAGAGGATGGTTTTACTAGGGCATTCATATGTTGTACTAATGTGCTTTTACCGCTTCCGGTTTCGCCGATTAATGTGATAAATTCATGTTTATCACTTATGTCTAAATTAATATCATTAATTGCTTTATAACTACTTCCATCTACTCCGATGTATTCATAACTTACTTGTTCAAACTTAATCGCCATAATAGGTCCTTTAGTTCTGGTTTGTTTAGTCCTGATTCTTCAAGCTTATAGAGTAGTTTCAATGGTAGGAGTAGTTCAAGGTTACTTGCGTTTAATGTTGCCTTATCATTTAGAATATCGTTGGTGTCTCCACTAGCTAATACTTGTCCGTCTTTGAGGACGATTATTTTATCAGAATTTACCGCTTCTTTCATATCATGAGTGATTGAAATAACAGTTACTCCAGAATCATTAATTTCTTTGATGTATTCCATAATCTTATCGCGCCCTATTGGGTCTAACATACTTGTTGCTTCATCAAATATTATAATATCTGTTTTCATCGCAAGAATCCCTGCGATAGCAACTCGTTGTTTTTGGCCACCTGATAAGTTATGAGGTTCTTTTTTTAGGTATTCAAACATGTTTACTTTTTTGGCATATTCATCAATTCTCTCCAGCATTTCCACTCGATCAAAACAGAGATTTTCCATACCAAAAGCGATATCATCCTCCACGGTGACACCAACGAATTGGTTGTCAGGATTTTGGAATACTATACCGATTTTTTTTCTTACTTCGTGGACCGTATCTTCTGTGAGTGTTATACCATCAACGATGATATCCCCTTTGTCCGCTTTTAGTAAGCCGATTATTAACTTAGATAACGTAGATTTACCACTTCCGTTATGTCCTAGAACACTTACCCATTCACCCTTTTTAATGGTGAGATTCACATCTCTTAACACAGGTGAGTTCTCTACATAACTGAACGACAAATCTTTTATTTCTATGATGTTCATTTTATCAACTCCGATTAACATTAAGATTATATCAAATTGATTGAAAAAAAGCATTACAAATGATGTTAATTTAATATAAAAATTATTTATCGTTAATGAAACATTATTCTCATAAAGTAATCTACCTCGCTTTTTCCTTTCAAAAAATATTTTTTCTAGTATACTTGGAGTAATTGCAAAAACAGGAGGTTCTAATGGAATATTTCTTAATAATTGTATTATCGTATTTAATTGGGACAATCAACCCAGCACATCTAATTACTAGACATAAAAAAAAGATTGATATCAGAGATGTAAACAGTAAAAATGCAGGAACTTCAAATGTCGCAATGACTTTAGGGTTAAAGTGGGGTGTTGTTGTTGGGCTCCTTGATTTATTCAAAGGGTTTATACCAGTATTAATTGTAAGGTTTATATTCCCAGATAACGACATATATTGGGTTCTAAGTGGTTTAAGCGCAATCATTGGACACGTGTATCCTTTCCATATGGGATTCAAAGGTGGTAAAGGTACTGCGACATTCGGTGGCGTTTGTTTTGCTTTATTACCATTAATTACTACAGGGTTGTTTATTGGATTCTTCATTGTTCTAATTATTAGTGATTATATCGTTGTTCCGACAATACTTGGTGTTGTTGCAATTCCGATTATTATGTATTTTAATGATTTCAGTTATATCTCGGTTGGATTAATAGTTATATATACTGCATTGTCTTTATATAAACACGTGCCGAATATTGTTCGACTGATCAAAAAACAAGAGGTTGGATTAAAAGAAGGTCTCAAAAAAGAATAAAAAAAAGGCGAGAAATTTTCTCGCCTTTTATAATACTTGTGTTAGTTTCATTGCTGCTGTTAGTTGGCTGTTATATAAACTAATTTTCTTTTTGTAGTTTAATGATGAAAGTAGTTTATGATATCCCAGTTCCCTAATAAAATTAATTCTTAGTAAGTTTGGTTCGATAATGATTCCTTTTCTACTTGTAAAGTTAGTAGCGTAATTCATGAAAATAGAATTTTGTTCATAACTGAGTGATTGAATATTCTTTGTGCGTTTTGTATAGACAATTCTTCTCATGACATCTGTACTAAAATGCATACAGTAGTGTAACGCACCATCATCAGTTATCTCTACTAACATTTGATCGCTCATTCCTCTTATTTTAATAATACCATTCTCTTTTTTAATATGAATATCTGTTAGAATATCCCCGTAAAGTTCTTGGATAATCATTTCAAACACCGCGTTATTGTGATTATAGTTTATATTTTTTTTGTATAGAACAATTGTCAAAACAATAAGAGCAACAACTGAAGGTAGAAGATCTCCAAATGTTATTCTTTGCTCAAAATAGAATAACGTAAATTGAATGGCTGAGAAGATATAGAATGTAATAATTGCTAATTGATATCTCTGTTCCAATATTCCCCAAATGATTAATGGGTAACAAGTGATAATAGCAAGCCCCATTAGTTCTCCTGAGATAATAGTAAATACTGGATTGTATTTCATGACAACCGATAATATAGTTCCACCTATATAAAGAAATGGAATCCCTATAAATAGTACTCCTATAGTTTTCTTTCTTTCGATTACAAGGTATGCAAAAGCCGAATACGAAATCATCGTTACTCCAATTAATAGTGGTGTTTTTATCTGATATAAATTAACAGTTCTGTCTTCAACCACGATTACTACTAATAACGTAAAAATTAGAATTACTATATTCATTGCGAGTCGTGATGTTTTATTCATAAGTATCCCTCTTCTTTTTAATATCTACATCTATTCTACCACAAATCAATTTGAATATAAAAAAAACAAGTCCACATAGTGTACTTGTTTTTGTTTGGTCATTATTCTACGAATTCGATGATAGCCATAGGAGTTGAATCTCCTCGTCTAGGGCCAAGTTTTAGAACTCTAGTGTATCCACCGTTTCTTTCAACGAAACGTGGAGCGATATCACTAAATAACTTTTGTAGTGCATTTTTATCATCACCAGCATCTAAGAAACGAACAATTTGAGCTGCTTGTCTTCTTGAAGCAAGTGTATTTTTTTTACCTAGTGTAACCATTTTTTCAGCAAGTCGCTGTAATTCTTTAGCTTTAGTCTCAGTTGTAGTGATTCTTTCATGAATGATTAAAGCTGTAACTAAATCACGTAACATTGCTTTTCTTTGGTCACTTCTACGGTTTAATTTACTATATCCTGCCATGTAAATTACCTCCTATTAGTGTCTTGCAAGTCCGAGACCAAGTTCATCCAGTTTTTGTTTAACTTCTTTAAGTGATTTCTTACCTAAATTACGTACTTTCATCATATCTTCTTCTGATTTCTGAGTTAACTCTTCAACAGTATTGATACCAGCACGTTTTAAACAGTTATAACTTCTGACTGATAAGTCTAGATCTTCTATTTGCATTTCTAAGATTTGAGAGTTTTGTTCATCTTCTCTCTCAATCATAAATTCTTCTTCTTTAACTTTTTCACTTAATTCTACCATTACTTGAAGATGATCCATCATCATTCTAGATGCAACAGCAATTGCTTCTTGTGGGCTTAGGCTTCCGTTAGTCCAAATTTCTAATGTTAATTTGTCTTTGTCAGCGTGTCCACTTGATGCAGGTGATACGTCATAATTCACACGTTTAACTGGAGTGTAAATACTGTCAATTGGAACAATTCCAATTTGTGAACGATTGATATACTCTTTATTAGTATCAGCATTTACATACCCAATACCTCTACGAGCTGTCATGATCATTCTGAATTTACCTTCGTTAACTGTACAAATATATTGATCTTCATTGACGATTGAAACTTCATTGTCGCAAATGATGTCTTTTGCAGTTACTACATGAGGTCCTTCAACATAGATTTCTAAACGTTTTTCCACGTTTGGATCGTCATTGTCGATACTTAATACTACATTTTTAAGGTTAAGCACTATACTAGTAACATCTTCTTCTACTCCGTCGATTGATGAGAATTCATGTTGAACTCCGTCAATTTCACAGTTGATGATAGCTGCTCCTGGTAAACTTGATAGTAAGATTCTGCGTAAACTATTACCTAAAGTTATTCCGTAACCTCTTTCTAAAGGTGCTACGACGAATTTTCCATAAGTATTGTCTTCATTAACTATTTCAATTTGCGTACTTGGTTTCTCGAATTTTAAATCTTTCAAATGAACAACCTCCCTTTATTTCCTATTTGTGTGGTCGTTTAGGTGGACGACATCCGTTATGTGGAATAGGTGTTACGTCTTTAATAGCTGTAATTTCTAAACCAGCAGTTTGTAATGCTCTAATAGCTGCTTCACGTCCAGGTCCAGGACCTTTTACTGAAACTTCTACTTTTTGTACACCGTGTTCCATAGCGCTTTTTGCACAAGCTTCTGAAGCTAATTGTGCTGCGAATGGAGTTGATTTACGGCTCCCTTTATAACCTAATGCTCCAGCACTACTCCAGGCAATTGCATTACCGTTTGGATCAGTTACTGTAATAATTGTGTTATTGAAAGTTGAATGGATATGTGCGATTCCCGAAGGAATATTTTTACGCACTTTACGTTTCGTTCTTCTTTTTTGTGCCATTATATTTTCCTCCTATTTCACAGATTTCTTGTTAGCAATAGTTCTACGTGGACCTTTTCTCGTACGAGCATTGTTTCTTGTGTTTTGCCCACGAGTAGGTAATCCTTTTCTATGACGCATTCCTCTATAACTACCAATTTCTTGTAATCTTTTAATATTTAAAGCAACTTCTCTACGTAAGTCACCTTCTGTTTTAATTTTCGCTACTTCAGATCTGATACGTCCTAACTCATCTTCAGTTAAGTCTTTTACTCTTGTATCTTCAGAAACTTCTGCAGCTGCTAATAATTTTTGTGCTTTGGTTTTTCCAATCCCGAAAACGTATGTTAAAGAGATTACTACTCTTTTGTCTCTTGGGATATCTACACCTGATATACGTGCCATAAGTTCCTCCTATTAACCTTGTCTTTGTTTGTGTCTTGGATTTTCGCAAATAACCATAACATTTCCGTTACGTTTGATAACTTTGCATTTATCACAAATCTTTTTAACACTTGGTCTTACTTTCATTTTAATTTCCTCCTTAAGAGTTTTTTCTATTTATGTCGATACGTAATACGCCCACGTGTTAAGTCGTATGGCGATAGTTCAACCGTTACTCTATCACCTGGTAGAATGCGAATGTAATACATACGGATTTTACCAGAAACGTGTGCTTTTACTCGATGTCCGTTCGCTAGTTCAACGACGAATTCAGTATTTGGTAAAGATTCAACAACTCTACCTTCTAATTCTAATTTCTCTTCTTTAGCCATTAAGATTCCTCCTCTAGACTGTAGTTAAGATGATTGGTTCATCATCTGTTATCAAGATTGAGTGTTCATAATGAGCACTCGGTTTTTTATCAATTGTCACTGCAGTCCAATTGTCTTTTAATACTTTAACTTCTTTACGACCCATATTTATCATAGGTTCTATTGCAAGGGTCATACCCTTTTTCAATAAAGGACCTTTTCCTGGTAAACCATAGTTAGGGATTTGTGGATCTTCATGAAGTTGTTTCCCTAGACCGTGTCCTACAAAATCTCTTACTACACTGTATCCGAAACTTTCTGCGTATACTTGTATAGCATGTGAAATGTCTGTAAGGCGATTACCAGCTTTAGCGTATTTTAAACCTTCAAAGAGTGATTCTTTAGTTACTTCCATTAGTTTAGAAACTTCCGGAGATACTTCTCCAACGGTATAACTCCAAGCTGAGTCTCCGTGATATCCTTTGTATTGTGCGCCAATATCAACACTGATCATGTCGCCACTTTTTAATTTTACTTTTTTACTAGGAATCCCGTGTACTACTTGTTCGTTTACGCTGGTGCATGCACTTCCTGGGAAGCCACCATAGCCTTTGAATGAAGGTATAGCATCATTGTCTCTAATTACTTGTTCGACAATTTGATCTAGTTGTAATGTCGTCACGCCTGGTTTAATGTGTTTTTTTACTTCTTGATGAGCCAGGGCAACAATGCGCCCTGCTTGTTTCATCAATAAGATTTCTCGTTCTGATTTTATAGTAATCATTTGATATCATCCAATACTAAGAAAATGTCTTCAGTAACTTTATCAAAGTCCTGCATTCCATTCACGTGGTAAAGAATTCCTCTATCACTATAATACTCTAATAACGGTTTTGTTTTCGTTTCATAGATTTCTAAACGACGTTTCACTGATTCGTGTGAGTCATCTTCTCGTTGATATAGTTCGCCCGAACAAACGTCGCAAACCCCATCAACTGAAGGTGTTTTGAATCTTAAGTGATACGTTGCACCACATTTTTTACAAACCCTGCGTTGTTCCATACGTTCAAATAGAACATCGTGTGAAGATAAGATATTGATGACAGCATCCAAATTTGAATCCATATCAACTAACATCCCATCTAAGGCAATAGCTTGCGCTACTGTTCGAGGGAATCCATCTAGTAAGAAACTTGTTGTTGTATCCTCTTTATGTAGTCTCAGTCTTACTATTTCATTAGTGATATCATCACTAACTAAGTTTCCGTCTTTTATAAATTCCATTGCGTTAATTCCGATTGATTCACCGGCATTATAAGCATCTCTGAACATTTGTCCAGTTGAGATGCTAGGCATTTCATATTTTGTAGTAATTCTTGATGCTTGGCTACCTTTACCGGCTCCCGGAGGACCCATTACAAGTATTTTCAAGATTGCACCCTATTTGATGAATCCTGAATAATTTTGTTCTTGTGTTTGTGTTTTAATTTGTTTAGTAGTTTCGATAGCCACACCAACTACGATTAGTAAGCTTGTTCCACCAACTTGTACATATGAAGGTAAATCAAAGATCATACTAGCGAAGATTGGCAATGAAGCAACTAACACTAAGTAAGTAGCTCCAATTATTGTGATTCTAAATAATGTTTTTGAAATGTAGTTTTCTGTCTCTACTCCTGGGCGTACACCTGGAATATATGCATTTTGTTTTTGTAAGTTTCCAGCAATTTTCTCTGGATTGATCTGTACAAAACTATAGAAGAATGCAAAGACGAAGATTAAAGCTACATATAGTGCATATCCTAATGGTCTTTGGTAGGTAAATAATTCACTCATTACAGTTCCAAATCCAGATGCGCTCAATGTCGGAACAAAGTTTAACACTGTTAATGGAATTGATAGAATCGTTACTGCAAAGATTACTGGGATTACACCTGCAGAGTTAATTTTAATAGGAATATGAGAATCATTTTTCCCTTGGAATTTAGCCCCTGCTGGACGGTTTGAATATTGGATAGGTACTTTTCTAAAGCTTGATTGCATTACTGTAACGAAGAATATTACTAATACGAATATCAACATTACAAGTATAAATACACCTTCAGCTTCCCAGAAAGTTCCTTCCGCAGTAATATATTCAGCCCACATACTAGAAATCATACCAGGGAATCCTGAAACGATACCAGCTACGATAATCATTGAAGTACCATTTCCAATACCATTTAAAGTGATTTGATCACTTAACCATAATAGGAATGCAGTACCCGCTGTCATAATAACTGCTAAGTATGTATAGGTGAAGAATGTTGGTGTTGCAACACCAATATCAAAGATACTATCTCCGTTTAAACGGAATGCATACGTCATAGCTAATGCTTGAACGAATGCTAGAAAGATAGCTAAATATCTAGTTAATTGGTTGATTTTTTGTTTTCCTGTTTCTCCTTCTTCAGACCACTCTTTAAGTATTGGAATAATATCCATCTGGAGTAATTGAATGGCGATTGAAGCGGTAATGTAAGGACCAATCCCTAGCGCTATAATTGAATAGTTTTTAAGGGCATTACCTGTAAAGGCGTTTGCGATACCTAATACTCCTGAATCTGCGTCATCAAAGAATGATGAGATGATGTCAGGATTGATAAGAGGGATGTGAATATATGTAGCTGCTTTATAAATTAGAAATGCTAAAAGAGTAAACAGAATTTTTCTCATTACATCTTTATTTTTGAATACTGCAACTATACTATTCATACTAAATCACCTCGACGCTTCCACCAGCAGCTTGGATTTTATCCATAGCTGATTTTGTAAATTTGTCAGCTTGCACTGTTAATTTTACTGTTAGTTCTCCGTTACCTAAGATTTTTAATCCGCTTAATTCTTTACGAATTAATCTGTCTTGAAGTAACAATACTTTTGTCACTACAGTTCCTTCAGCATATTTGTTTAAATCGCTAAGATTTACTATTGCGTACTCTTTACGGAAGTGGTTTGTAAACCCACGTTTTGGAATACGTTTGAACCATGGAGTTTGTCCACCTTCAAAACCTGGACGAGTTCCTCCACCTGCACGAGAATTCTGTCCTTTTGTTCCTCTACCTGATGTTTTACCTGTACCACTACCAACACCGCGACCTAATCTTTTTTTAGCATGTGTTGAACCTGGAGTTGGTTTTAAATTTGATAAGTTCATCGTGATACCTCCTACACTTCTGTTACTTCTACTAAGTGAGCAACGACGTTAATCATTCCTCTGATAGTAGGTGTATCTGATTTTATTACTGTTTTTTGTAATTTAGTTAATCCTAATGCGTTTGCAGTTTTTCTTTGGTTTGGTTTAGAACCAATTAAGCTTCTTACCAATTTCACTTGTAATTTTTTCATTAGTTTAATATCTCCGCTACTGTTTTACCGCGAGTTGCAGCAATTTGGTCAGCAGTTCTCAATCTATTGATTGCATCGAATGTTGCACGAATAATATTAATTGGAGTAGCACTTCCTAAAGATTTACTTAGGATGTCTTCATATCCAGCTAACTCAATTACGGCACGAACTGGTCCACCAGCGATAATTCCTGTCCCGCTTACTGCAGGTCTCAAGAATACTTCACCAGCACCAAAATGTCCTGTAATTGCATGAGGGATTGTTTTGTTGTACATAGGTACAACTACTAAATTACGTTTAGCGTCTTCAATTGCTTTTTTAATTGCATCTGGTACTTCTTGTGCTTTACCTGTACCGAATCCAACTTTACCTTTTTTGTCTCCTATTACTACAAGTGCTGAGAAACGGAATCTACGTCCACCCTTAACAACTTTAGTAACTCTGTTTATATTAACTACTCTCTCTTCGTAAAGTTTAGGTTCTCTCTTACGACGAGGTCTTCTTGGTTTTCTACTTTTATCGTTTTGCATAACTAGTTAACCTCCTAGAATTTTAGCCCAGCTGCGCGAGCAGCCTCTGCTAAAGCTTTAACTCTTCCGTGGTAAAGGTAACCACTTCTGTCAAAAACTACGTTTTCAATTTTTGCTTCTAAAGCTTTTTCTGCTACTTTTGTTCCTACTGCTTTCGCAGCATCTACATTTCCACCATTTGCTACTTTGCTATCTTTATCTACTGATGATGCGCTTGCAAGTGTTACTCCGTTTACATCGTCTATTACTTGTGCATAGATGTGTTTAGCACTTCTAAATACACTTAAACGAGGTTTTAGTGGAGTTCCAACTAATCGAGATCTTATTCTAAGATGTCTTTTTGCACGCATTTCATTTCTACTTTTAGCCATATAACTTCACTCCTAACTGCAATTAAGCAGTTTTTCCTTCTTTTCTTCGTACATGTTCATCAACATAACGAATACCTTTTCCTAGATACGGTTCAGGTGGGCGAACGTCTCTAATGTTTGCTGAGAATTCACCAACAAGTTGTTTGTCGATTCCAGCAATAATAATAGTAGTGTTTTTAACAACCTCTACTTTTATTCCTTCAGGTAATATCATTTCAACTGGATGAGAGTATCCCGCTTGTAATACAAGTTTAGTTCCTTGCATAGCAGCACGGTATCCTACACCAACCATTTTTAATTCTTTTTTGAATCCTTGAGATACACCAAGTACCATATTGTTTAATAAAGCTCTTGTAGTACCATGTATTGCTTTGTGGAATTTAGTTTCGCTTGGTCTTGCGATTTCCACAACGCTCGCTTGAACGTCGAATGTTAAATCTGCATTAAATTGGGCTGTTAATTGTCCCATAGGACCATTAACTGTTGCGAAATTATTTTCCACAACCACAGTTACACCGCTAGGTACAGTGACTGGTTTTTTTCCTATTCTACTCATTATATTCTACCAAACATATGCCAAGATTTCTCCACCCGTTTTTTGCTTACGAGCTTCGCGATCTGTCATAATTCCTGTTGAAGTTGAAATAACTGCGATACCTAGACCATTTAATACTTTAGGGATTTCACTATTTTTTGCATATACTCTAAGACCGGGCTTAGAGATTCTTTTTAATCCTTTAACGACTCTGTCGTTATTTAGATATTTTAAAGTTACTCGTAAAGTATCTTGCACGTCACCTTTAACTACTTTATAACCAATGATATATCCTTCTGCTTTTAATAACTCTAAAATTTCTTTTTTAAGTTTTGAAGCAGGCATATCTACTGTTTTATGTTTCATTTGGTTAGCATTTCTTATACGTGTTAACATATCTGCAATCGGATCTGTCATTACCATAAAATTTTGCCTCCTTCCAATTTCTTGGAAAATATTTTTATTTCTACCAACTTGCTTTTCTAACGCCTGGTATTTGTCCTTTGTAAGCTAATTCACGGAAACAAATACGGCATAATTTGAATTTTCTGTAAACAGCGTGTGGTCTCCCGCATTTTTCACAACGAGTGTATTCTCTAGATGAGAATTTACTTCCACGAGCTTGTTTTACTTTCATTGACTTTTTAGCCATTTATAAGCCTCCTATTTTTTAAACGGCATACCGAGTTGAGTTAATAGTGCTAACCCTTCTAGATCAGTATTTGCCGATGTTACGATTACAATATCCATTCCTCTTACTCTGTTTACTTTGTCGTAATTGATTTCAGGGAATATTAATTGTTCTTTAACTCCTAAAGTATAGTTTCCTCTACCATCAAATGATGTTTTAGGAACTCCTTGGAAGTCTCTAACACGTGGTAATGAAATGTTAACTAATTTATCTAAGAAATCATACATTCTTTCACCACGAAGTGTTACTTTACAACCAATTGACATACCTTCTCTTAATTTGAAGTTTGCGATTGATTGTTTTGCTTTTGTAATAACTGGTTTTTGACCGGCTAATTGTTGCATTTCACTTACTGCGTCATCTAATGCTTTACTATTAGTAATAGCATCACCAACTCCCATATTAATAACGATTTTCTCAATCGCAGGAGCTTGCATAACTGAAGAATAATTAAATTTTTCAACTAATGATTTGACTACAGTATTTTCATATTTTTCTTGTAAACGATTCATGTTAAAGTCTCCTTTCTGATTAATCTAAAACCTCACCAGATTTTTTAGAATATCTAACTTTTTTTGTAACTTCTTGTTTTTTTACAGTTTCTGTAATTGTTTTGTAACCTACTCTAGTTACTCCTGTTTTCTTTTCAGTAAACATAACGTTTGAAGCGTTAAATGGCGCTTCATACTCTAATATTCCACCATCAGGATTTGATTGGGTAGGTTTAGCATGTTTTTTAATAATGTTTACGCCTTCAACAATAACTTTGTTTGTTTTAGGGTACACTTTTAAAACTTTACCTTCTTTACCAAGACTTGCTCCGCTAATAACTTTAACGGTGTCTCCTTTTTTAATTTTCATAAGTTTGCCTCCTACTCCTATAATACTTCTGGAGCTAATGATACGATTTTCATAAAACCGGCATCTCTTAACTCTCTTGCTACAGGACCAAAGATACGAGTTCCAACTGGACTCTTATCATCTTTAACCATTACTGCAGCGTTGTCATCAAATCTAATATAACTTCCGTCTTTACGACGAATTTCTTTTTTAGTTCTTACTATTACAGCTCTACATACTTCCCCTTTTTTAACTGTTCCACCAGGAGATGCTGCCTTAACTGTAACTACGACAATGTCGCCAATACTAGCGTATCTACGACCTGTTCCTCCTAAAACCTTAATAACTAAGACTTCACGAGCTCCAGAGTTGTCTGCTACTTTCATTCTTGATTCTTGTTGTAACATGGTATAGCCTCCTTTAACTCTTTCTTAATTTATTAGGATTTTGATTCAACAATTTCCAATAAACGGAATCTTTTTGTTTTTGATAATGGACGAGTCTCCATCACTTTTACTACATCTCCAACTTTAGCTTGGTTCGCTTCATCGTGAGCTGCAAATTTCTTGCTTTGTTTAACACGTTTACCGTATAAACGATGTTTTTTGTAACTTTCAACTGAAACTGAAATTGTTTTATCTCCACTTGCAGATACGACAATACCAGTCAGGATTCTTCTTTTATTACGTTCCATCTAGTTTCTCCTCTACAATCCGCGTTCAGTTAGAACAGTTTTCATTCTAGCGATTGCTTTTTTGACTTTTCCAACTCGAGCAGTGTTTTCTAGTTGACCTGTTGCTTGTTGAAAACGTAGGTCGAATAATTCTTTTTTCAGTTCTATAATTTCATCATTAATTTTGGCAGTGTCCATTTCTCTAATTTGATTAGCTCTCATTAGAATCACCACTTTCTCTTCTTACAAATTTTGTTTTAACAGGTAATTTATGTTGAGCTAAGCGTAATGCTTCTCTCGCGATTTCTTCAGTAACTCCTGCAATTTCGAACATTACTGTTCCTTCTTTAACTACTGCTACAAATCCGTCTGGAGATCCTTTACCAGATCCCATACGTACCTCTAGAGGTTTAGCTGTTTTAGCCATGTGTGGGAAAATTCTTATCCATACTTGACCTTGACGTTTCATAAAACGTGTCATTGCAACACGTGCAGATTCGATTTGACGGTTTGTGATCCATGCACCTTGCATAGAGATTAATCCGTATTCACCGAAACTTACTTTAGTTCCGCCTTTGGCTTTACCTTCATAAGAAACTCTGTGGGGGCGTCTGTATTTTGTTCTTTTTGGTGTTAACATTACTTTTTCCCTCCTCTATTTCTTTCAGGTAGGATTTCACCTTTATAAATCCATACTTTGACTCCTAATTTACCATAAGTTGTGTCTGCTTCAGCAGCTGAATAATCAATGTCAGCGCGTAAAGTATGTAAAGGTACATTACCTTCACTGTAACCTTCGCTACGTGCCATTTCAGCTCCACCTAAACGTCCACTTACTTGTGTTTTACATCCTCTCGCTCCTGCTCTTAAGGCTCTTTGAATAGCCATTTTTTGAACACGACGGAATGATGCTCTGTTCTCTAATTGTTTAGCGATGTTAACCGCAACCAATTGAGCGTCTATATCAGGTTTCTTGATTTCTCTAATATTCATGTATACTTCTTTATTAGTTAGTGTTTGTAGTTTTGCAACGATTTCGTTCTTAAGTGCAGATTCTCTACCGAAAACCATTCCTGGTTTAGCTGTGTGTACAGTAAGAATTACTCTACCTTTGCTTCTTTCGATTTCAATTCTAGAAACGGCTGCATTTTTATAAAAATCCTCTAGTAATGTACGAATTTTTATATCTTCATGTAATAAATCAGCAACATCATTTTTATCAGCGTACCAACGAGAATCCCAATCTCTGATAATTCCAATTCTTAATCCAACTGGACTTACTTTTTGACCCATATGATAGCCTCCTATTCTCTCTCTGCTACTACAGCAGTAATGTGACTAGTTCTTTTTAAAATTTGAGTTGCTCTACCTTGAGCTCTAGGTCTAAATCTTTTTAAAGTAGGACCTTCTCCTACGTAAATTTCTTTAACGAATAGCTTTTCAACGTCCATGTTGTAGTTGTGATCAGCATTTGCGATAGCGCTCATAACTAATTTCTCAACAACTGGACTAGCAGCTTTTGGAGTAAGCTTTAAAATAGAAAGTGCTACTCCTACGTCTTTACCTCTTACTAAGTCGATAACTAATTTTACTTTACGAGAAGAGATACGTACCATTTTGCTTTGTGCTCTAGCTTCCATATTCATACTCCTCTACTTTCTGCTTGCTTTTTTGTCTTTTTTCTCATGACCTTTGTTACTTCTAGTAGGAGCGAACTCTCCTAATTTGTGTCCAACCATATCTTCTTGCACGTATACTGGGATGTGTTCCTTCCCATTATAAACTGCGATTGTGTGCCCTATAAATTCAGGGAAGATAGTTGATCTACGTGACCAAGTTTGAATTACTTTCTTTTTCTTTTCGTCATTTAATGCTACCACTTTTTTAAATAAATGGTCATCAACGAAAGGACCTTTTTTTAACGAACGTGACATTTAGAGTGCTCCTTTCTATTTGGTTTTTCTTCTTACTATGTATTTATTGCTAGCTTTATTTCTTTTTCTAGTTTTTAATCCTAGTGCTGGTTTACCCCAAGGAGTAACAGGACCTTTTTTACCGATAGGTTGACGTCCTTCTCCACCACCATGTGGATGGTCTACTGGGTTCATTACTGATCCACGGACTGTAGGTCTAATACCTCTATGTCTGTTTTTACCAGCTTTACCAATATTTACTAGTGAATAATCACTATTTCCAACTTCACCAATTGTTGCGCGGCAAGTTGTTAAAATTTTTCTTACTTCACCACTAGTTAATCTTATAAGAACGTATCTATCTTCACGACCTAAGATTTGAGCGCTTGTTCCAGCACTTCTAACTAATTGTGCACCTTTACCAGGTTTTAGTTCAATATTGTGAATTGTAGTACCTACAGGGATATTAATAACTGGTAAAGCATTACCAACTACAATATCTGATTCAGGTCCACTAGTAATTTTCATTCCAACAGTTAATCCTTTAGGAGCGATGATGTATCTTTTTTCTCCATCAGCGTAATGAATTAACGCGATGAATGCACTTCTGTTTGGATCGTATTCTATTGTAGCAACGTTACCAGGGATATTATCTTTATTTCTTTTAAAGTCAATAACACGGTATTTTCTTTTGTTTCCTCCACCTTGATGGCGAACAGTGATTTTACCTTGGTTATTACGTCCAGATTTTTTATTCATCTTACGAAGTAATGATTTTTCAGGAACATCTGTAGTTAGTTCTGAATAATCAAGACTCGTCATATGACGCAAACCGTTTGTCATTGCTTTATATTTCTTTAAAGCCATAACAGTAACCTCCTAATTTAAGCGCTAAAGATTTCAATAGTGCTACCTGCAGCTAATGTAACGATCGCTTTGGTAACAGCTGGTTTGAAACCTGCATGCTGTCCTACTCTTTTTTTCTTAGGTAGACAATTGATGATATTAACTTTAACTACCTTAACGTTGAATAATTCTTCAACTGCAACTTTGACTTGAATCTTGTTAGCTCTTTTATCAACGCTAAATGTATATTTGTTTTGGTCTTCAACTAATAACATCGATTTTTCAGTGATGATAGGTCTTTTGATAATTTCAGATGATAACATTATCCAAGCACCTCCTCATATTTTTTAACTGCGTCTACAGTACAAACAACTGTTGTAAAGTTTAATAACTCATAAACACTTGCATGTGAAACTGAAGTAACAGTTACATTAGGAATGTTTCTTGCTGCCATAGCTAGGTTTTCGTTTGCATCAGTTAATACGAATGCAGCTTTACCAGTTATGTTTAAGTTATTTAAAACTTCAACCATTCCTTTTGTTTTTATGCTTTCTAATTCAATTTTGTCTAATACGATTAAGTTATTTAAAAGTACTTTATCTGATAATACAGATCTTAGAGCTAGTCTACGTACTTTACGATTCACTTTTAAAACATATTTTCTTGGATGAGGACCAAATACAGTTCCTCCTCCTACCCAGATAGGTGATCTAGTTGATCCACTACGAGCACGACCAGTTCCTTTTTGTTTCCATGGTTTACGTCCACCACCGCGAACTTCAGTTCTAGTCTTTGTTTGATGTGTTCCTTGACGCATTGCAGCTCTTTGAGATTTAACTACGTCAAATACTGCTTGTTGGTTAGGTTCAATTCCGAAAACAGAATCTAATAATTCAACTTCACCAACATTTTGTCCCATTTGGTTCAATAATGCTACTTTTGCCATATAAATTCTCCTCTCGCTACTCTGCAGTTTCTACTGCATCTTTAGTTTCAGCTACAACGTAATCAGCTGGGTTTAAAGGTTTAATTGGTGAAGTCTTAACTCCACGTTTAACAAATACTAAACCTTTTCTTGGTCCAGGTACTGAACCTTTAATTAATAATAAGTTTCTTACTAAATCTACTTTTACTACTTCTAAATTTTGAATCGTTACTGTTTCAACACCCATATGTCCAGGTAATAGTTTACCTTTTCTTACGTGGTTTGGATCGACTGATCCCATTGAACCAGGTCTACGATGATAATGCGAACCATGTGACATAGGTCCACGTGATTGGTTGTGACGTTTGATACTTCCTTGGAATCCTTTACCTTTAGAAGTTCCCGTTACGTCAACAATTTCACCTTCGGCGAATATATTAACTCTAAGCTCTTGACCTACTTCGAAATTCAACAGTTCTTTACCATCAATTTCTCTTAAGTAGCGCTTAGGATTTGAGTTACTTTTTGCAAAATGTCCTAGTTCAGGTTTATTTGCTAATTTAACTCGTTTGTCTTTGAAGCCTAATTGAACAGCTTCATATCCATCATTTTCAATAGTTTTCTTTTGAAGAACAACATTTGGTTCACAACTAACAACTGTTACAGGAATTAATTTCCCGTCATCGTTGAATATTTGTGTCATTCCAACTTTTGTCCCTAAGATACCTTTGGCCATGAGTAACCTCCTTAGTTTATTTACCTAATTACTTTAATACAATATCTACACCTGATGGTAAGTCTAAGTGCATTAAACTGTCGATAGTCGCTGGAGTTGGGTCCATGATATCGATAAGACGTTTATGTGTACGTCTTTCAAATTGTTCACGAGAAGTTTTGTTAACGTGAACACTTCTTAAAATTGTAAAGATTTCTCTTTCCGTTGGTAACGGTACAGGTCCACTGATTTTAGCACCAGTTTTTTTAGCTGTATTTACAATCTTTTGTGCTGATTGATCTAATAATCTATGATCATAAGATTTCAATCTGATTCTGATTTTTTGATTCGCCATTCTTTGTTTCCTCCTTTTGCCTATATCAATGTATAGACTTGCTCGATGGGAATAACCCGATACCCAAGACAACGCCTTCGGGTGTGTCGGCAACCTCCCACTTCGTGGCCTGACTCAGACGTGAGTCTAGACAATAATACCAAAGCAGAATGTAGAATGCAAGGACTTTATTCAGTTTTTTTAACACCTTCTTTTCTATAATATATATATAGTAAATTCAGCAGTTAAAAACGGCTTAAAAAGGCCATAAAAAAAATTGAAAATAATTCAATCTTTTTCAATTTTTACACTTTATATCATTCATGTAGATCTTTTTGTGCTATAATCATTTTGTAACATTGGTTACGAAAGTGGTGATTATATGGAATTAAAGGATGTAAAGCTGTTTAATAACACTGAGATTGATATACATAAGATAGAGATCAAAGAGTACCCTTCAAACTATGTAGTTGAAATTGAAGGAGACCCTTCTTTATATATAGGGATTATTTTGGAGGGTAGAGTATTTGTAAAAGCATATAGTTTATCGGGTAAAGATTTTATAATCAGTACACTTGATCCAGGAATGGTTTTTGGAGACGTGTTACTTTTCGGAACCAAATCAAATACTTATCCAGGAAATTTAATTACTAGTGGTAAAACTGTAATTGCATTTCTTCCAAATGATCAAGTTAGACATTTGATTCAAATTTCTCCCAACTTCTCTAGAAATTATTTAAGTCTTCTTTCTGATAAAGTTTATAGCATCAATCATAAATCAAAATTACTTTCTCAAGACAGTGTTAGGGATAAAATTCTATTTTACCTTCACCAAGAAATGAAACATCAGCAAACTAACAAAATACAGCTTAATATGTCTAAAGAGGAATTAGCTAATAATTTATACATGCAAAGACCATCGCTTTCTAGAGAGTTAATTAAGATGCGTAAAGAAGGTCTTATCGAGTATGATAGATGGACCATTACACTCAAGTCCTAAGTCTAATCGACAACTATGTAGACGAACAATCACCCGTTTCAATTTAAATAAAAAAAGGCAAAAGTTTTATAAAATGGAACCTATAAAATAGACACTTTGAAAAAAGGCATCTATAATTATAGGTTCCTTTTTTGTATACTAATAGA
>Ga0307989_1000712_pt1 | contig 20168 bp, 22 predicted proteins | sample EllFjometagen185_FD_203164 | JGI IMG/M metagenome (GOLD analysis project Ga0307989, IMG submission 203164) | Marine microbial communities from Ellis Fjord, Antarctic Ocean - #185 | ecosystem: Environmental > Aquatic > Marine > Unclassified | place: Southern Ocean | collected 2014-10-08
TTACAACACTTCCTTCAGGAGAAAAAATTGAGGAAAAGAACGATGATCGTCTTCGATTAGTCGATTCTATAGAAACAGCATTGAAATTTGGAGAAGGAATTTTGACGGCGCATAATGTTGATGAAGATAAAGATACACTTTTTTCAGAGCATTTATCAGATCCATCTACGGGATTTTCATTTCCACCACTGGAGCCACGAATCTTTTCTTTTAACTCTCCTCATGGAGCGTGTACGGCATGTCATGGGTTGGGATATCGTCTTGTGTTAGATCGAGAATCTGCATTAAATCCAAATCTATCCATCCGCGAAGGAGGGGTTTTGCCATGGGTTTCTATGGGAACAAATGCCTTAGGATGGGTACAGTCAGTATTAGAAGCAATTGGAGAAAAATATGGATTCACGCTGGATCAACCAATCGGGGAAATTCCCTCTGAAATGATTGAGAAATTATTTAATGGGTTTGGGAAAGAATCATTTACGGTTGCATTACGAGGACAATTTCGCGGACGTACTACGGAGTCAGAATTTGAAGGAATTGCGGCTCATACAGAGCGTCGATACAATGAAACAGATTCGGATTGGTTGCGTAAAAAACTAGGAGAATTTATGTCAGAGTCAGAATGTATATCTTGTGCAGGAACGCGATTGAATGTATTTGGACGAAATGTTTTCTTGGGAGATAAAAACATAGCGAATATTACAAGTATGTCTGTATTGGATGTAAAAAATTGGATTACGAATTTGGAATTTGCACCGGAAAATAAAGCGATTGTACTGCCGATCCAAAAAGAAATTTCAGATCGTTTAGGGTTTTTAGCAAATGTGGGGTTGGCCTATTTAACACTCTCTCGTGCAGCAAATACCTTGTCAGGAGGAGAGGCACAACGAATTCGTTTGGCCACACAGATTGGTTCTTATTTGCAAGGAGTTTTATATGTTCTGGATGAGCCATCAATTGGATTGCACCAACGAGATAATGATTGTTTGATTGAAACATTACGGCATCTTCGTGACTTAGGAAACACAGTGATTGTTGTAGAGCACGATGAAGATACGATGCGAGCAGCGGATCATATTGTTGAAATTGGACCCAAGTCAGGAGCCAATGGAGGAAATTTAGTGTTTTCAGGAACATTAGAAGAAATGAAAGAAGTGAAGAGTGAGACAGCAGACTTTTTGTTTGGTCGTCAGGAAATTCGTATTCCACGTATTCGTCGGACACCAATGGGATGGCTTAAGATGAAAGGGGCTCGTGAAAATAATTTACAAAATATATCAGTAGAGATTCCTCTTGGGTGTTTTGTGGGAATTTCAGGAGTTTCGGGATCAGGGAAGAGTTCATTAATTAATAGAATATTGGTTCCCGTGCTAGCACGAGAATTAAATCGTGCCAAAAAACCAGCAGGGAAACACGATTCCGTAGAAGGGATTGAGCAATTAGATAAATTGATTTCTATTGATCAGTCTCCAATTGGACGAACGCCACGATCAAATCCAGCAACATATACAGGAGTTTTCACGGATGTTCGAGAAGTATTTGCTTCTACAACAGAAGCAAAATTACGAGGATATACAGCGTCTAGATTTTCTTTTAATGTAAAAGGAGGACGTTGTGAAGCATGTTCTGGAGATGGAATCAAAAAGATTGAGATGCACTTCCTGCCGGATGTATATGTTCCATGTGAGGTATGTGAGGGAAAGCGATATAATGCAGAAACAATTGAGGTAACCTATCGAGGAAAATCGATTGCGGATGTATTAAGTATGACAATTGATGAGGCGGTTGAGTTTTTTGAAAACTTTGGACACATCCAATCAAAACTAAAAGCGATTCAAGAAGTGGGATTGGGATATATGCACTTGGGGCAATCTGCGACGACTCTTTCTGGAGGTGAAGCACAACGTGTGAAACTTTCAACAGAATTAATGAAGAAATCGACAGGATCCACAGCGTATATTTTGGATGAACCGACGACGGGGCTTCATTTCTCGGATGTAAAAAAACTATTAACGGTTCTCCAGAGACTTGTGGATAGAGGGAACTCAGTGCTTGTTATAGAGCACAATCTCGATGTATTGAAATCATGTGATTACTTAATTGATCTCGGCCCAGATGGTGGAGATGCTGGAGGGTTAGTTGTGGCAACCGGAACTCCAGAAGAAGTAGCAAAAGTAAAGAAAAGTTATACAGGGAATTTCTTAGCGAAGAACGAAGGATTGATGAAGAAATAGATACAAACCGGGTTGACGAAAGAAGTAAGAAGTGCTATTGTGCGCAAGAAAAAAAATCCCGTATGAGAAAAGAAAATATAGACGTAGATATGAAAAATTTTCCTTATGAGGAAGGGGAGACAAAGGATACTACTTCCATTGAGGTTGGGAAGGAGGAAATGGGTCAAGAAAAAGATATAGAGGTAGCCTTTTTAGATGGAAAATGGGAAACAGTGGATACTGCCTCAATGAGAGTGGGAGAAATATTATCACAAGAGGCCACGCAAATAAAATTAAGTCAGGGAGATAGTGTTTCATTTAAGGAGAAAATTGAAATAGGGGGAGCTGTAGAGAGAATAATTAAACCATTAGTTGAGATGGCGCTATTTAATGAACAACAAAAAAAATTGGATAATATATATGAATTTTTGACAGAAACAATAGATCCATTTTTAAAAAAATACCAACAAGATATGGCAGAGCTCTTTGAAGCAAAAAAATTAACACTTGAGGAGGAAAAATTTGATTATGAAGAAATGGCTGGGAAAACGGATAAAGCATATGCTTTTCTTTTAGAGCAGATTAATGAAGTGAATCAATTAATACAAAAATCTCCCGTACGTATTTTAGATCAATATATGGAACAATTAGTTCGTATGGAAAGACAACAATCTGATTTGTGTCTTTTTCGAGTAATTTTTTCACATGATTCATCTGGAGTAATTTCTGCGCTTAAGGGCGCTTTAGGGGAGGTCGTAATGTCTCCTGAAGAAGAGAGGTCTGAGGTTTATGAAATGTATAAGGACGTAGTAGCGTCCGGAATAAGCAGCTTTCCAACATTGTTAAAAAATATTATAGCATTATCAAAAAACCCAGAGTTTGAGGAATTTTCAGCAAAGACTCTAATTGATGAAGAATTTGAGTTGTTGAGGACTCGAGCAGGTATCAAAAAAATTAAGTTAGTTTTGAATATTGATGAAAAGATAAAAATTTATTCTGATAAAATTTTTTTAAGGCAGATAATTCGAAATTTGGTAAATAACTCAATAAAATTTCAGGAAGGAGGGGAAATAAAAATTTCTTTGCAGGAAGGACAAGATGGGGGACCAGAATTATCAATAGAAGATGAAGGAATAGGAATGGATAAAGATATCCTAGCAGAAGCAAAAAAGATGTTTAATAGAGGAGATATTGTGCCGTTAGGGTCTCGTCTTGGGACACGAAAAGAAGAAGGAACAGGGAATGGGCTTATGGGGATATGTTATATCAGTAGGAAAATTTTTATAGAAGAAGGAGAAATTTCTTCAACGAATGAAACTGATTCATTTGAATCAGGAACAGGAACAATGATTAAATTACTATTACTAAATAAAGGAAAAGTTAAAGAATTACAAACAGAAGAAGAACAAGAAATAATAGATATTGCAAAAGAGCGAATTAAGGAGAAACAGTTCGGACAGTTTACGTGCATCAAAACTTCACAAGGAGATCCTCTTTTTTCAAAGGCATCACATCCCGAAGCTTTTACATTTGCACTAGGAAACTATGATCTTTCCCCAGAGGGGAAATTGCCAAGTGATTTATCTCTAGAGGAAGAAAAATTAATAGTGAAATTAATGTTTCCAGAAGAAGAGAATATTCGGGATATTGACGCACGATTTTTAGAGAAAATAAAAACAAAAGATTTGGTGACGAAAGAGGACGCCTAAACTTTGCAGACAGGTATTCCCAGCTTCTCAGAAAATTCATCTCCTAGAATCCAGATCCCGTGATCGGGTTCGTCATTTTTGTTAAGTCCTAATTCTTCACGAGAACAAATCATTCCGCGAGAAAGTTCTCCACGAATTTTACGTTCTCCGATTTCAAAATCTTCACTGAGTTTGGATCCCACTGTAGCCACAGGAACGTATGCTCCTTCCTCAATATTAACTCCGCCGCACAAGATTTGTTCGACGACTCCTGGTGCAATTTCTGTTTTTGTTACGCGTACCTTTGTAACGCTCTCATCTGGATGAGCTGCGATAGCAATAATTTTTCCCACAACAATGCGTTCATCTACGTTTTTCAAAATAGCGGCATCAATTTCAGAGAAGAGTTTTGTGCCACAACAACTTGTTGAAGATGTTTTTTTGCCGAAAAGTTTTTTGAAGAAGTTCATTTTTAAAATATAAAGTCAGGAGCAGTCTACTCGAAATTTTTTGTTTCTCAACTTGCTTTTTTTCCCCCTCTTAGTAATATCCGCACCGGCGGCTCGGTAGCTCAGTTGGTGAGAGCGTGGGATTCATAACCCCGAGGTCGACAGTTCAAATCTGTCTCGAGCCACCACGTCGAAGCAAGCTCTGCTTGTTTCGTTTTTTTTTAAGAAAAAATCTTCACTGCGACGCTGCTTCTCCTCTTCCTCGCAAAACACCTTTGGTCTGGACGCTTGGGAATTTTTCTCGGGAAGGTTTTAAATTTGCTTGCAGGAAATAAATCTTTGGATATTCTGTCGACACGTGGGGCATTAGCTCAGCTGGCTAGAGCGCATGCATGGCATGCATGAAGTCACCGGTTCGAATCCGGTATGCTCCACCAAAAAAAAATCTTTCCCCGAAAGGGGCAGAGAATTTTTTTTATTGCATCATAAGGCGAGAATCGACGAAGCGGATTACACTTCCTGAAAGTATTCGGTTTTCAAAACCATTTCCACTTTATTAACTTTCCCATCAACGATCGTGTGGTCGTCAGGATATAAGCTAATGTTTCGCGCTACAACGCCACGTTTTAACTTTCCTCCTTTGATCTTCAAATCTTTTATCAACGATATATTGTCTCCATCTTGGAGAATATTTCCGTTTGCGTCTTTTGTGTCCATTTTTTCAAAAAATTAATTCTAAATCTCTACTGTCACAGCAAATTCCCCATCAGGGACTTTGGTCAATGAGACGTGTACATCGGTCATTTGTGGGAATTGTTTTTGCACTTCTTTATGGAAATGAAATAAGCATTTTTCAATAGTAGCGAAAGATTTCCCCTTGCTCCAGTGCATCGTCCATTTACGAAGTTCGAAGTAATCAACCGTGTCCTTCACGTCGTCTGATTCTTCAACTTTGCTTGTATCCGCATTCCATAGAAGGGTGATAAATATTTCTTGTGGCTCGGATCGTTCTTCCTCGGTGATTCCGAGATGAATTTTTACCGGGATTTCGGGGAGAGTGAATTGCATGATTGGAGTGTAGTAAAAAAAGAGGGAATTGGAAGGGGGGATCGGGACTTTCGCTATTTTTTACAACGATCAAAAAAACATCCATGAAGAATGTATTTAGTTTCTAATGGAGATAGTGGCTGGACGCTAATCGAACTTTCTTATGTGAAGATGTTTAGATAGAATAAGAATATGAAAATAGCAAACGCAACAACTAGTGATGCTGAAGAAATACATAGAATTCATTTGAGTGCTGTTAGAACAATATGTAAAGATTTTTATACTGCAAAAATAATCGAAACTTGGCTTAAAGGCAGAACTTCTGAAGGTTATCACAAAGGTATCGATAAAGGAGAAATATATGTAGCAAAAAATAACGGTAAAATAGTTGGTTTTGGTCACGCAATTCCAGGGGAAGTTGTTGCCGTTTTTGTTGATCCTATCTTTCATAGAAAAGGAGTTGGAAAATTAATACTAGATTACGGACTCAGAATTGCACTAAAAAATCACCAAAAAGTGAAAGTTCAATCTACGGTCAATGCAGAAAAATTCTATAAAAAACACGGATTCGTAAAAATGAAAGATGATGTAACAATAAGAAATGGTATAGAAATCCCCATTGTTATTATGGAATATCTCGCTAAATAAAATAACCACTCCTATCGGAATCTCGTCACGGCGCTCCGAAAAGCGTCGCTTGTTAGAGGCATTTACATTCTCGTTTCACTCGGTGCAAATGATCGAACCGCGGTTCAATTCCGAGATTGTATAACAATCAAAAACAAAAAACCCCGCATTGCGGGGTTTTAAATTTCTAATGGAGCCACCTATCGGAATCGAACCGATGACCTGCGGGTTACAAATCCGCTGCTCTAGCCAGCTGAGCTAAGGTGGCGTTCAAAAGAACACGAGGATTGTAGAAAATTTCCCTAAAGTGTCAAAAAAAATTAGACTATTTATGATGAAAAAAGAGATTACAACATCATTTATTCCGAATGTTCGGGAGCTCAGAAAGAAGAAATCACGCATGGCGAGCGGCCATAGACTGTGTCCCGGGTGTGGAATCGGCACTATTATGAATCAGGTCTTCGCTTCGGTGGATGCGCCAGTAGTAATGGCAAATGCTACAGGATGTAGCGAAATTTGTTTTTCGCCCGTACCGTACGCAACTATGAAAACACCATGGATTCATTCTTTGTTTGAAAATGCATCAAGCGTTATTTCTGGTGTAGAAAGTTGTTGGAAAAGTAAGAAAAAAAGAGGAACCCTTACAACAGAGCAGGAAAACATAAAATTTCTTGCTGTTGGGGGAGATGGAGCAACGTATGATATTGGATTTCAGTGGCTGAGTGGAGCGCTTGAGCGCGGACATAATTTTGTTTACGTGTGTTTTGACAATGAAGGATATATGAACACTGGATATCAGAGAAGTAGCGCGGTTCCAAAAGGATTTGATACGCATACATCTCCAGACGGAAAAGCCGTACATGGGAAAATGCAACACCGTAAGAATTTGACAAAAATTTTAGCAAATCATGATGTTCCATATGTGGCTCAGGCGAGCCCACACAATTACACGGATTTGATGCGAAAAGTAAATAAAGCCTTTGAAATAGATGGTCCAGCGGTGATCATGGCATACAGTCCTTGTCCGACGAACTGGAAACATGCACCAGAAGACGGACTGGATGTAGCTCGTTTGGCAACAGAATCGGGCCTCTGGCCGTTGTATGAAGTAGAAGACGGTAAGTGGAAGATTAATTCTCCTGCGCCGCGTGAGGGGGCTCTGGAGGAGTTTCTGGGTATGCAAAAGCGGACGAAGAACCTTCTTCGAGAGGATCATGCATCAGATTTAGGCGATTTAAAGGAACAAATCGATAAAGATTGGGATTATTTACAAAAGATGCAGGTGGCGTTTCCTGTTTAAAAGAGTCCGGACTTGCTTTGTCCGGTATTTTGTAAAGTCCGGACTCTGGTTTGGCTACTCCAAAAACTTATTATGCGTTTTTTTTAAATCTGCATTTACCACATGCGTATAGATTTGTGTGGTTGCAATATTTGAATGTCCGAGCATTTCCTGAACAGAACGTAATTCAGCACCATTTCTTAGTAATGTTGTTGCAAACGTATGACGCAAAACGTGTGGTGTAACTGGACGCGTGATTCCCGCAAGAGTTCCTCGTTTTCTCACCATGATTTCAATAGAAGTCCGGGAAAGTCGGCGATTTTCTCCACTCAAATCATCCTCTCCTTGTGCTCCACGCGTGTTTAAAAACAAAGGTTTGAACACATCGGTTCGCGTATCGAGATATTGTTCCACCGCTTCAGCGGCTTTTTCTGTGACAAATACAACACGAACTTTTTTCCCTTTCCCAACAATGGAAAATTCTTTTAGCCTCAAATTCACATTCTCAATATTCAAATCTTTTAACTCACTGACACGTAATCCAGTAGAATACAGAAGCTCAATGATAGCGCGATTACGAATGTTTATTTGCGGATTTTTACTATTGTCCGTTTCACGAAGTCGTTCCAATTCTTCTTGAGTAATTCCAGCGACATCGCGCGGATCATTTTTGACCAACTCAATTTTCTCGGGTGATAATAAGTTTTTCCCCAAATCACGACGATGGCAGAATTTCAAAAAAGTTCGTATCGGAATGAGATAAATATTTTGTGTTGATCGAGAAATTCGTTTTCCCGAATGAATCGATTTTTTTTCAAAAATTTTATCACGAAAATCATCAATGGTCTCGAGGGTAATTGACTCTAGTTCAATATTTTCTCCAACAGTTTCCATAAGCAAATCTAACGCACGCGAGTAGTTGCGAATAGTGTTCTCACTAGCATTTCTTACCTGTTCGAGGTTTCGTAAGTACCGTAGTACGGCATTTTTGAGAATCATTTCACAGCTTCTACTGCATTTCTCACATCCTCCGGTGATCCAATAAAAATAGTAGTACGCTCGTGTTGTTCTTTGATTTCCAGATCGAGAATATTTGTTCCGTTTGCATCAAGGGCGATTCCGCCTGCTTCTTCAAAAATCATTGCAAAGGGCGCGCATTCAAACGCCAAACGAAGTTTTCCATTTGGATGTATTTTACATCCTGGATACGTAAAGATTCCTTCTCCTTTTTTCAATATATGATGCAGATCTGGCACCATTCCTCCTGAGTATCGAAGAGTGCGTTTTTCTGCGATATATTTTTCAACCAATGTCAGATATTTCGGATTTACGGCTGTTGCGCGGAGGTTTCCAGGAGCGAAATATTTGGACGTATCTTTGAGTTTCAATTCCTTTTGTGTGAGCATAAATTCTCCCACATCGTTCATTTCAAAAATAAATACTCCTTTTCCTTTTAGTGCCACGATTAATTCTACTCGTGGTCCATAAATTGCATAGGCAGAAGCAACCAGATCGCGTCCTTTTTTCCCGACTAATTCACATCCTTCCCAAATTCCAAAGATTGAACCAATTGTAAGATTTGCGTCAACAAGAGAACTCCCATCGAGTGGATCGTAGGCAACGGTGTATTTTCCACGCGGAGCAGGGAATCGCACTAAATCATCTTGTTCTTCACTGGCACAACAGGAAACGAGCTCAGATTGTTCGAGTTGCTCCATCATGATTTTGTCAGACAAAACGTCGAGGGCGAGTTGTTCTTCTCCAGATGAATTTTCCGTGCTAGCGACACCAGTATTTCCGGCACGAAGGGAGAAGTTGATATATTTCACTCCACGAGCGATATGATACAAAATTGAACGAACATCAGAAGGTGTCTTTTGCTCGCGAAGAGTGTGATTGTAGGAGTACATAATATAGGGGGAAAATTTCGAGTAAATAGTATCACTTTTTATTCGCCACGAAAAGATTGACTTGTTTCTGCCTCGGGAAGAGAGCCTTGTAACATTTCAGGAGAAGATGACCTTTTAATTTTCTCAGCGAGAATCGGAATCGAAACAAAAATCCCATTTTTTTTCATTTCTAATATTTGGCGACGATGAATAATTCGTGTTTGTTGCCAAATCAGCCAACCAGAGATAGTTTCAAGGGAAAGAAGCGAAGGGGACAATGTATCAAAAGAAAAATTATTACAGGTTCCTATTTTTTTGAGAGATTCAGCTTTTTCAAAAACAGGAGCATTAATAATAGAAACTTCTTGTTGAAGCACTTTTTTTAAACGGGGGAATTCTTCTGGGAGAATAAGATCAGTAAGGGATTCTATAAATATTTCAGTACGGGTCCATCGATTAATTTCGTCCACAGCCAAAAGTTTCATACCATCGGCACTATTTATCCAGAGAGCGGGAATATTTCCCGTATGTGGATTTACTACCATGTCACGAACTCGGCCAAGTGGAGCACCGTCAGGAGCCATGACCCAGCTTCCACGAACTTGTTTCCATGTCATTAACATTTCGTTTGTTCAAGAAATGCATGAATTGCTTCTTCAATAATTTTTGATGTTTGGGCTTGTTCTTCTTTGGAAAATTTCCCTAGTACGAATTTGTCGGTGGGAATTTTCTCAAGGAGCTGGTTTTTCACTCCTAACTTCAAACGAGGAAATTCAGGTGTACCAAGAGCTGACATAATAGATTTAATTCCATTGTGTCCACCACTCCCACTATTTTGTTTTATACGAATTTTTCCAAAAAGAAGGTCGACATCATCGTGCCAAATCCATACATTTTTTGCAGGTATTTTATAGAAATGTGCTGCAGCACTAGTGGATTTCCCGGATATGTTCATAAATGTATTGGGCTTGAGTAAGAGTGTTTTTTCACCATTAATAGCTCCTGTGCAAATTTTTCCAAAAAACTTTTTTTCCTCTTTCCAGTCAGAAAATCCATATTCTTTCGCCAATTGATCAACCGCCAAAAACCCAAAATTATGACGAGTATTTTCATATTTCTGACCAATGTTTCCGAGCCCAACAATAAGTTGCATCGGTGAGATTGTACTTTTTTCTTCAGAAAAATAAAATGCGATTGATGAGACAACAAAATGTGTATAATTCCCGTAATATATTTCTTCTTGTAGGGGTGTTTTTTACGGTAGGGTTTTTGTTATATAGCCTGGCAAACTTTCTTCATGAAAGCCAAAAAATTAATCACGAGATTGATAAAATTCGGGCACAAAACATAGTGGCACGAGAAGAATTGCGCGAAAAAGAGCAACAATTGAAGTACTTAGAAACTTCACAACGAGTGGATAAAGAAGCAAAAATGCAGATGAGTAAAAAATTACCAGGAGAAGAAGTTCTCGTATTTGTAAAAGACCAAAGTATTCAGGATGCTCTATTGGGAGCCGCACAGCTAGCATTGCCTCAGCCCTTACAACGAACGCCCTTAGAGCAGTGGAAGTGGGTATTTTTTGATCGGTTCGAGGAATAAAATATGTAATGTTCTTTTTGTTCTGCATCAAAAGAACCATCTGCCTTCGCTAAAGCTATGGCGAGACAAGAAAAAGCTCGTTGCGGTGATTGCTTGCAAACGAAATATTCTCATTCATTAAACCGTCTTTGGCGGTTTGAGAATTCATTTTGAATAATCGTTTATTGCTGCGCTCACAAATGCAACTAGATTGGAAAAATTGTTATAAAAAAAACTCCACCGAAGCGGAGTTTGTAGTTTTGATATAAGTTTGTTTTTAACGTTTTGAGAACTGAGATGCTCGACGAGCCTTTTTCAATCCTGGTTTTTTACGTTCTTTTACACGTGGATCACGAGTAAGAAAACCTTCCTCTTTCAATTGAGGTCGTGTCTCTGCTTGTTTTTTGATCAATGTACGAGCTACTCCAAGACGGGCAGCTTCAGCTTGTGCAACTTTTCCTCCACCAGAAGTTCGGATAACAAGATCAAAATCTTTTTTCATTCCCAATACAGCAAGAGGCTCAACAACTGTTTTTAACATTTCTTCAGAATCTGCCCATTCGCGAACAGCTTTGTTATTTACAATTACATCACCAGATCCTTCTGGGAAAAGTTTTACCGTAGCACGTGCCGTTTTACGGCGACCCACTGCGTAGAAATATGCTCGATTGTCGTTTGCCATTTTTGGGGAAGATTAAAGTTCAAGGGGCTTTGCTTGTTGTGCTGTGTATGGGTTCTCATTCCCAATTACGAGTAATAGTCGTTTCATTTGTCCTGCACGAAGACGTGTTTTGGGTAACATTCCTCCTACAGCGTCTTCCAAAATACGTTTTGGTGTTTTCTCACGAACCTCACTCAATGGTTGAGTTTTCAAGTTTCCAAGAACTCCAGAGTGTCGGTAGTATTTTTTGTCCTCTTCTTTTTTACCAGTTACCGCTACTTTTTCTGCGTTCAAAACAATAACATAATCACCTCCATCAACATGAGGAGTGAAGTCTACACGATGTTTCCCGCGAAGAGTATTTGCGATAGCTACAGCCATCTGCCCAAGGGTTTTTCCTTCAGCATCTACGATCCACCATTGGCGATCAGTATTTTGTACGTTTTGTCGGAGCGTCGTTTTCATTTTTCAGAGATGAGGTCAACTTGCATAATTAATGCGGAATCACCATCACGTACTCCAAGACGAGTAGCACGAGTGAAACCAGATGTTTTTTGTGATAGTTTTGCAAATTCAATGGCGGAACGTTGTGATGGTTCTGTAAACAAAACCTGTTTTACATCACGAATTGCATTAAATTCTTCATTTTTTTCGAGAGAACGTTTAATCAAGGTGATTAATTTCTCTGCTTCAGCCTGCAATACTTTTGCTTTAGCATTTGTTGTTTTTACTGATCTTTCCAAGAACAAGGAAGTCATCAAGTTTCTCAACATAGCTTTTCGCTGATCTGCGGGTCTATTTAACGTAGCCTTTCCAATTCGGTGTCTCATTTTTCAGCATCAATAGTAAGGGGTGGCAGTTCTAGTGTCGTAACATAACCACGATCAACCAAAACTTGGTCGAGCTCAGTTTTTGCTTTTTGTCCAAATCCACGTAATTGAACCAATTGATTGTTTGGAGTTGAGAGTAATTGTTCAACAGAAGTGATTCCTCCGTTTACAAGAGCATTGAGCGTTCGCTGTGACAACCCAAGGATGTCAATTGGCGTAAAGGCAATTTCTTGAGCCTCAGTAGCAGCAGCTGCCGCACTCTCTCTTCGTTTTTTCAATTCATCAAATGTTGTCGTGAATTCAGCATCAGTATATGCATCTTCAGTGTTAAATAATTGGAAATAGTTTTCCAACATTCCTGCAGATAATTTTATAGCATGATCAGGATCAATTGTTCCATCTGTCTCAACAGTAAGAGTCAAGAGATCAAGATTAATCTGCTCTCCAACTCGCGCTGGTGATATGTCATAATTTACTCGTGTTACTGGTGAAAAGTTTGAATCTAGTAAAATAATAGAAGCATCTTCTTCTGTAGCAGAGTCTACATTTGTTACCATTTGGTATCCGACTCCTTTTTCAACACGAAATGTAATTTTCTTCTTTGTATTTGCTCCATCACACGTCGCAATGAGTTGAGATGGATCAAGTATTTCAATATCTGATGATACTTTTAAGTCAGCAGCCGTAATAGTTCCTGATTTTTTAAGAGCAACAGTGATTTCTTCACTTCCTTTTGAATGTTTTTGCAATCGTAACTGTCGAGCGTTTAATCCAATATCGAAAACAGATTCTTTGATTCCTTCAATAGTGGTGTACTCATGTGTAATACCATCGATTTTCATGGCAGTTACAGCACAACCGGGTAAACTTGATAATAATACTCGACGAAGAGCATTTCCCAACGTAACTCCAAATCCTGAAGGCAATGGTGTCACAACCAATGTGGCAGTGTCATTGTCCCGAGTGATTTTTAACTGTGGTGCGCCGATCTCATCGTGGAGAATGTGCATTAAGAAAGGGGTAAAAAAAAGAAAAAGTGTGTATGTATTTTTATCGTGAGTAGAACTCGACGATCATTTGTGATTCAACAGCCTGCTCAAAATGTTGAGCAGCAGGAAGGTCAACAATCTCAACCTGTAATTTTTTTGCATCTACCTTCAACCATGTTGGAGCATCTGCATTAGAAAGTTCTTCTAAGTTCTTTTTAAAAACAGGAGAGTTTTTTGATTTTGAACGAATTTCGATCACATCTCCTACACGAATTTGAACAGATGGAATATCAATACGACGTCCATTGAGCATAAATAATCCGTGTGAAACAAATTGTCGTGACTGCATTCGCGTCATTGCGAATCCTGCACGATATAAAACATTGTCGAGTCGACGTTCAAGCAATTGCAATAAATTTGATCCTGCTACACCGCTCATTGCTGATGCGCGATCAAATGTACGACGGAATTGTTTTTCAGAAAGCCCAAACATTCGTTTTGCTTTTTGTTTCTCACGAAGTTGCTTTGCATACTCCGTCATTTTACCAAGACGCTTTCCTCCGTGGATTCCAGGGATTCCAGGACGACGTCCCATTATTTTCTGATATTTGTCCGATCCGAAGAGGTTAATACCTTCTCGACGACATAAACGTGCTTTTGGCCCAGTGTATTTCATTCAATAGTGAATTTAAATTTTTCGAACTTTTTTAGGTCGACATCCTCCGTGTGCTACACGAGAACGCAACGAGATTGATTGCACTTGCAATCCACCATTTACTAATCCGCGAATTGACTGATCACGTGCAGGTCCCACTCCAGTGACATACACATCAGCAGCTTTCATTCCAAATTGTTGTGCTTGTTCAGCAACATGTTCAGCAGAAACTTGTCCTGCATACGGTGTAGACTGACGAGCTCCCTTAAATCCATTTCGACCAGGACTACTCCATGCGAGTACGTTCCCATCAGGATCAGTAAGTGTAATAAGGGTATTATTCCAGTTGGACTCGATATATACTCGACCAACTTCAAATGATTTTCGAATACGTTTATTAGCTTTAACCATTACGCTATTTTCTTCTTAGTAACTGCTGCACCCTTTTTCCCTTTTCGGGTACGAGCGTTTGTTTTCGTTCGTTGTCCACGACATGGAAGTTTTCGACGATGTCGGAATCCTCTATATGTGGCAATGTCCTGAAGACGTTTAATATTTTGTGATGTTTCTCGACGCAAATCAGCCTCAAGGGTGAATCCAAGATCCGTAAGAGTGTCACGCAATGTTTTTTCTTGATCAGTAGTCAAATCTTTGACTCGGATACTTTCATCCAATTTCGCTTTTTTGCAGATGATTTCTGCGCGCTTTGGACCAACACCTAAAATATATGTCAATGAAATGACGAGGCGTTTTTCTGGTGGGATCGATACTCCTGCAATTCGCATTTAGTTGAAAATTAACCTTGACGTTGTTTGTGCTTTCCACGAGTAGACGGGTTTCCACAGATAACACGTACAACACCTTTACGGCGGATAACGCGGCAATCTTTACAAATCTGTTTAACGGAAGCTCGTACTTTCATGGTTTCAATATTTTTAACGCGGACGATATGTGATAAGTCCTTCATCTTCCATCGTGAGGTCCTCATTGTTTGGACCCGTTTGGACTACTTGTCCAGTTGGAGAGATTTGAAGCTTTACTTTATCGCCGGGAACGATCCGTATGTAATGCATACGCATTTTTCCGGACAACCTTGCTCTGACCTTGATACTCTCAAACCCTTCGGTAGTGAGGGAGATAACAAATCGACTTCCAGGTAATGTGGATTCAACCACGCCATCAAGTTCGATTTTATCGTTATCTTTTGCCATTCAAGGTGAGGCTAGGGCTCGCGGAGTCTAGCGGGGAAATTTACCTTGTCAAGGATTTTTTAATAGAAATAAAAATGAGCTGATTTTTCATCCTTTTTGTTGGGAAATACCAACATTATTTTTATCTAAAAAAAACGGCACCAAGCCCAGAAGGTGACGCAGTTATCATGAGTGAGAAATACTAATCTGGAGATAGACAATCAGCGATGAGGGATTCTTCCATCCATTAAAAAAGATCTTCCGAATATTGATACACCAAACAGGAGTCAATATTTTCATACAGTTGAAAATTTCTCATCTTCATGGCAGACTCGGCAGGATGAAAAACCAGTGGAAGTCATTTGTTTTTGAAAATTGGGAATGGAATCCTGAAGATAAACATCTTGCGTTGCGCTACTCGTTCGACGGGGAGCTGCAGTTTGAAGAAAATTGGTGGTTCGACTTTGAACCAACGAAGGAAATCCATCAGGAATCACTAGAGAAAGCATTTGAAGGACTGTGGCTGGCGGCTGGAGTTTCTTATTTTAAGGCAGCATTGCCTGAGAACATTGAATTTCGTGTAGGAGGAATTGCAGAATCTCAAGCAAAATTTTTCGATAAAGTATGGAGGAACGGATTGGGAGAGTTTTTCTTTCAAAATAAAATTGATCCGACGGGAAAGATTCAGTTTCCAGGTAAGTCCGGACTTATTTGTTCAGTCACATCTTCGTTCAAGTCCGGAATTGAGGGAGCACTTCTTCCCATTGGTGGAGGAAAGGACTCTTTGGCTTCAGCATTGATCTTGCAATCGGGAGGGATTGATTTTGAAACCTGGACAGTGGGAGATTCAGAAGTTCAGTCAGCTTGTTGTGAAGCATTGAACGTGCCTCGCGTGAAAGTGCGACGTCAGATTTCTCCAGAATTATTACGCTTGAATAAAGAAGGAGCGCTCAATGGACATGTGCCTATTTCCTCAATACTTGCTTTTGCGGGAGTAGCATCAGCATTGCTGTGTGGGAAAAAATACATAGTTCTTTCAAATGAGTTTTCAGCATCAGAGCCAAATACAGAATGGAAAGGATTTGAGATCAATCATCAGTGGTCGAAGTCGTTAGTGTTTGAGCAAGAGTTTCAACAGTACGTTGCCGAAAATATTTCCTCAGAAGTGAAATACTTTTCATTACTTCGTCCATTATCAGAACTTCACATTGCTGAGATTTTTGCAAAAAAAGGATGGGACGAATTTGGTTCTCTATTTTCCAGTTGTAATCGAAATTTTCATTTATCTGGATCAAAAATCACATCACGATGGTGTGGAACATGTCCTAAGTGCGTATTTGTGTCATTGATTTTGTCACCATGGATTTCTGCAGAAGAAATCAATGAAGCGTTTGGCTCTATTCCTTTTGCAGAAAAAGAGAATGAAGGCCTTCTGATGGAACTTCTTGGATTACAGGGAATAAAACCATTAGAATGTGTGGGAACAATTGCAGAAGCACGAGAAGCAGTTGTTTTGGGCGCTCAAAAGCATGAGGAATTGAAACCGTGGACAGAAAAGTTTCCGGCACCAAATTTTGACCACAGAGAATGGAACGAGCATCAGTTACCGAAAGAATTTGAAACAATTTTAAAAAATGAAGCTTTCTGAATTAATTTTGGCTGACAAGATTTACATCGCTGGAGATGGTCTAGAGGGACGAGCAGCAGATGCCTTTTGTGCAGCGCATTGTCCATATGTTTCTCGCGAAATAGTTTCTCCTATTTCAGAGCCAGTTGAAGATGAGGGAGGGGTCTGGATTGTGTCGCCGGGAATTCCACGAAAGTTTTTCGACAACATTCCAAAAGAACGAATAACAGCGGGGACGGAGATTTTTTTCGACTCTTTATCTGACGCAGAGCGAGCACGCGTTATCGGCATATCTGGAACAAAAGGGAAATCAACAACGACGAAATTTTGTACTGAATCCCTGAATGCAGCGGGAAGAGTGGCTGTTGCTGCGGGGAATTACGGAGTCCCATTACTGGAAGTGTTCGATGATTTTGAACTCGGGGAACATGAGTATGTTGTAGCGGAACTTTCTAGTTATCAGCTAGAAAATCTTTGCACGAGCCCAGGAATCGCTATTTTTCTTAATCTTTTTCCCGATCACCTTGATAGGCATGGATCAGTTGAGGAATACCAATCAGCAAAACACAATTTGTTTCTCCATCAAAAAAAGAACGAACTTTTAATTCTTTCAGACGCGAGTGATATATCAGTTGAGATTCTTTCTGCAATACATAAATCGACGCCATTAGATCCAGAATTATTTACTGAAAATTCTTCATTTCGGGCACCACATTGGTGTCAGAATTTTGGAACAGTTGAGAAATTATTTGAACTTTTGCATTTACCGCACGAGGCGATAGAGAAAACAGCACAGAAATTTGAAGGACTTCCACATCGAATGCAGAATTTTTCACACACACATGATCGTGAGTGGTGGGACGATGCGATTTGCACAAACCCAGAGTCAGCTATTGCGAGTGTTCAGTTCTTTGGAAAAAAGCTAGGAGCATTGATTCTCGGTGGACAAGACCGAGGGATGGATTGTTCTCCTTTGGCGACAGCACTTATTGAATATGCCCCAGAGGCATTAGTTTTGGTACTACAATCTGAGGCAGCAAAAGGATTTCTCGAGGCAATTCCGAATGCCATATTGATAAAAGGTTTCGATGAAGCGGTGATTCAGGTCTTGGAGTCAACACCTGAGGGAACAAATGCTGTATTGTGTCCGGCGGCGCCAAGTTATGACTCGTTTAAAAATTTCAAAGAAAAAGGAGAGGCCTTCCAAGATGCGGTTAATAAAGCTTCAAACTAGAAAATAAATAGTTTTATATTCTTTTTTCACCCCGAAAAAAGAACCAAAAAAGCTCCTTGCTGTTGTTTGCTTGCAAGCGGAAATTTCTCATTCACTAAACATTGCAATCTAATGACGAAGGGAATTTTATCTACGTGCAAGGTTTTGCGCTTATTTTGAAAATCCGCGTAGCCTTGCTCACAAAGGCAACACCAAAAGGAATATTTAATAAAAAAAGCACTTTGAACTCCCTCTATTAGTGTAAGAGAGGGCAGGGGTGAGTTAGTTTTGCTTCTATAGGAAATCGTCTTTTTCTGGGTCCACAAGTTTCAATTTAATAGGATCGTCTTGCAATACGACCATCTCTGCACCACAAAGAGGGCACTCAAGCATGTCATCCTCAATGATGTCGTGTTTAGCAACATCAAATTTTCCTCGGCAGTCAGGACAAAAGATAACAATTTGTTTTTCCATCTGTTTTTTTTTACTTGAATTTCACGAAAAATCAACAATTCTTTGGGCGTTTTTTTTGTAATTCATACATTTTTTCTAATGCTTCTCGCGGCGAAAGCACATCAGGGTCAATGGTATCGAGCATTTTTTCCACTTCAGACGCTAATTGCATTTCAATGACTTTTTCTACAACACGTGGCGCAGAAAAAAGTGAGGGCTGAGGCGCAACAATTTCTTCTTCTTCTAATTTTTTCAAAATTTCTTGTGAACGTTTCAGAACAGACTTGGGTATACCCGCCAATTTGGCCACTTCGATTCCAAATGAATCGGAAATTCCTCCATCTGCAATTTTTCGTAAAAAGACAATTCCTTCTTTGTTTTGCGCTACGGTGACATGTGCATTTTTTCCTCCTTCTAGATTTTCAACACAATCGATAAGTTCATGATAGTGCGTAGCAAAAACTGTTTTTGCTTTTACTTCATTATGCAAATATTCGGTAATGGCCCACGCAAGACTTACTCCATCAAAGGTGCTGGTTCCACGTCCAATTTCATCCAATATAACAAAACTTCTTTCAGTTGCTGCATTGAGAATAGCGGCTGCTTCTGCCATTTCTACAAAGAACGTAGACTTTCCTCCTGCGAGATTATCACTTGCTCCTACGCGAGTAAAAATACGATCAACAATGCCTATTTCACAGGCATCAGCGGGGACAAATGATCCAATTTGCGCCAGAAGAATAATGAGCGCATTTTGCCTCAAATATGTAGATTTTCCCGCCATATTAGGTCCTGTAATAAGGTGGAATTTTGATTTTTCACTCATAACCAAATCATTAGCGATAAAGGGTTGATGAGAAATATTTTCCACTACAGGATGGCGTCCACCTTCAATACGGAGTACGGATGAGTTTTTTAAAACAGTGGGTTGTGTCCAGCGAGAATCGCGCGCTGTTTTTGCCAATGTGGTGAGGGCGTCAATAGTCCCTATAGCCTCAGCAGCAAGTTGCAAAGTATCAATGGTTCCAATGATTTTTTCGCGCAACTCAATAAAAAGCTTATGTTCGAGTTCAAATGCTTTTGCTTCAGCAGACAAAACTTTTTCTTCATGTTCAGCGAGTTCGGGAGTTGTGAATCGTTCAGCATTTACCAATGTTTGTCGGCGAGTCCAACTTTCTGGAACTTTATTCATATTTGCTTTGCTGACTTCAAGACAAAACCCAAAATTATTCGAAAATTTAATCCTCAAATTACTAATACCACTCTCTTTCTTTTGTCGTTCTAGAAAAGATTCAAGCCATATATCAGCATTTTGTTTTAATATTCGTAGTTCATCGAGTTGTTCATTATATCCATCTTGAAACATTCCCCCCGACATTATTTCTAGAGGAGGAGAATCGACAATGGATCCATCTATTTCTTTCGCAATACCTTTAAATCCTTTGAGGATGATAGAGTTTTCTTTCAACAATGTTTGTTCGGCATTCTCACACCAAGTAGCAAGTACGGGGAATTCTTTTAGTGACTGTCCAATCCATTGTATGTCCCGAGCGTTTCCTCGACCAATAGCGATTCGTGCCAATGCACGAGGAAGATCACAGATATTTTGAAGAGATTCTGCCAAATGTTTGATAGCAGCATTATCACGCAAAATTTCAGCGACAGCGTTTGATCGTCCTGATATTTGTTCCGTATTGAGAAGTGGCCGAGCTATCCAGTTTCGGAGCAGTCGTCCTCCCATAGCAGTGTTACTTTTGGCAAACACAGACCAGAGTGTGCT
>Ga0307989_1000713_pt1 | contig 20166 bp, 16 predicted proteins | sample EllFjometagen185_FD_203164 | JGI IMG/M metagenome (GOLD analysis project Ga0307989, IMG submission 203164) | Marine microbial communities from Ellis Fjord, Antarctic Ocean - #185 | ecosystem: Environmental > Aquatic > Marine > Unclassified | place: Southern Ocean | collected 2014-10-08
CGGGGTGATTTGGCGATAGAAACAGGATGGAAAAATTTTGCCAGCATACAGGAAGAAATATTACGGATTTGCGAAGCAGCACATGTTCCCGATGTTTGGGCAACGCAGGTATTAGAAAATTTGTCGAAGAAAGGGATTCCCACCAGATCGGAAATAACGGATGCAGCTTTGGCTCAGCGCGCTGAATGTGTAATGTTAAATAAAGGAATGTATATCGACAAAACTGTAAAAATGTTAGATAAGATATTAAGACGAATGCAACGCTTTCAGAAGAAAAAGGAAACTATACTTCCAAAACTTTCCGACGCAGATAATCTGAAAATATCCCATGTTCGTTTTGATGTTTAACAAAATTTTTGGAATTGATTTTCTATGAAAAAAATACTTTTTATCCTATTAATTATTATTCAATTCTATTCTGCATGGTCTCAGAATGACAATTCGACTGAGAAAATGATTTACCAATTTAATCGCAAAGTAGAAATTCCGGTAACGATTGGTTTTTTTGCTTCCAATTATTTAGGGTTTCACTTGCTCAATGAAAAGAAAACTCTCGATGCATCTCAAATTGTTTCTCTTGATATTAATGATGTCTGGTTTTTCGATAGATTAGCAGTAACACAACCATATTCTTCTTCCGCTCGCGAAAATGCCAGGAAACTTTCTGATTGGGGCGTGGGCACTTCTTTTGTACTTCCGGCATTACTATTTCTTGACAAGAAAATACAAAAAGATTATTTAGATATTTTATTACTTTATCTTGAAACACAGGCAATAAGTTCCACACTATATGTTTATCCGGGACCATTATTTACAAAACGAATACGTCCTTTTGCATATTATCCTGAAATACCTATTGAAGAAAAACTATTAGTGGGTTCTACAGATTCGTTTTTTAGTGGGCACACAACCTCCGCAGCAACGGCTTCATTTTTTATGGCCAAAGTTTACACCGATTATCATCCAGAGACAAAAGGGAAAAAATGGCTTTTTTACACTGCCGCAATTATTCCACCTGCATTTGTTGGTTATTACAGGTACAAAGCTTTAAAACATTTTCCAACTGATGTTTTAACCGGAATGGCTGTTGGAGCAGCAGTTGGAATTCTAATTCCGGAGTTACATAAATTCAGACCGGAGAAAATTCAAAATCTTTCTATTGTTCCATTTACAGGAAGTATTACAGGATTGACCGTTCAGTTTGAAATTTAATTATGATAATTTTGCATATGATGAAAACAAAATTAAAATATATAAAACTACTCTTCCTGTTATTAATATTTGTTTTCAGTGTAGTCTTAGTAAAAGCGCAGCAGTCAAATTCTTTCAGCATTTTATTTACAGGAAATACTGCAGAAGGTTCTCTGGAAAACGAATTGTATCAAAAATGGAAAGAAGCTATTCAAGATTCCGGTGATTTTGCTTTTCTAATGTTGGGAAATACGTATAATCCGGGAGAAAATAAATTGTCAAAAAAACTTATTCAAGACTATAAATATCCGTTGTTACTTGCCCCCGGAGAAAAAGAGTGGGCAAATGGCAAATCTTCTGGAAAAGAGATGATTAAGCAAATTGAGGAAGAACTTGAAAAGGAATATTACGGTCCTGTTTATATGCCCGATGCTGCTTGTCCGGGACCAAAAGAAGTTGTTTTGAACGATAATCTGGTAGTAATTTTAATTGATACACATTGGTGGGTACATAAATTCGACCGACGTTTTAATAAGTGCGGCATTGAAACAAACGGCGATATTCTGATTCAGATTGAAGATGCTATCCGAAGACATTATCCGACCAAACATGTTGTAATTGCCGGACATCATTCGCTAAAAAGTTATGGAAATAGCGATGGTTATTTCTCGCTTAAACAAACAGTTTTTGAAGCTCCTTACACACTGTTTAGGAAGTTGCCAGGAACAAGAAAAGATAATCAACATCCCGATTTCAAAGGATTCCGTGATGCAATGTTTTCTATTCTAAAAAAATATCCTGATATAATTTATGCTTCGGCAGGCGATGCTAATTTGCAGTATTTTACTCATAATAATGTGCATCACATTATCTCAGGTTCTTTCACAAAATCTGAATTTGTACGTTCAAATAAATCTGAATTTGGCAGCTCTGAAAAAGGGTTTGCAAAGCTGAATTTTTCTTCTGAAGGAGATTGTGAATTAATTTTTACAGATATTGAAGGTGAACTTTTCCGAAAAACGATTTACCAAAAAACATTTGATGACACTATTTCTCAAAAAGAAATAACTATGCAACTTGCAGATAGTGTGAAAGTGAAAGCCAGTAACAGATACAATTTACCAGAGTCAGCATATTTTTGGATGGGAGAAAATTATCGAACCATCTGGGACACTCCTGTTAAAGTTCCGGTGTTTGACATTGAAAACAAAAAGGGAGGATTACAAATTCTGAAGCGGGGAGGTGGACAACAAACGCTTTCACTTCGGCTGGTGGATAAAAACGGCAGACAATTTGTGTTGCGTTCAATTGATAAAAATGTTGAAGGCGCACTACCCGATGAATTTAAAAATACGTTTGCCATTGATTTTGTGCAAGATCAAATATCGGCATCAAATCCATATGCAAGTTTGGTTGTAGCAAAGTTGGCGGAGGATGCTGGCGTTTTTCATACAAATCCTGAAGTTGTTTATATCCCAGATGATTCGCGTTTTGGCATTTACAGACAAGATGTGGCAGATCGACTTTTCCTTTTTGAAGAACGACCTGCAAACGACAGAAGTGATGTGCCAAGTTTTGGCAATTCAAAAAAGATAATTTCTACCGAAGAAATGATTGATAAAATTTTCGATGACGAAGATCATTTTATTGATTCGGTGGCAACTTTAAGAGCTCGTTTGTTCGACATTTTAATAAACGACTGGGACAGACATGATGATCAGTGGCGGTGGGCTGGTTTTAAAAATGGGGATAAAACCACTTACAAACCAATTCCCCGCGATCGCGATCAAGCCTTTTTTGTTAATGAAGGAGTTATACCCGGAATTGCCAAGCAAAAAACCTTAATGCCTAAAATACAGGGATTCGACGAGTTTACGGAAAACATTGACGGACACGCATTTAATGCGCGCTATTTCGACCGGACTTTCCTAATACAAAACGATTGGAACGATTGGCTCGAACAAATTGACTCACTTAAATTATTATTGACTCATGAAAAAATTGATAAAGCAGTATTAAGTTTTCCGAAAGAAGTTCAACCATTATGCGCCGATCAAACAGCAGAAATATTAAAAGCACGGCTCGAAAACTTAGAACCAATGGCACGAGAATTATATTTATCTCTGGCCAAAGAAGTTAATATTACGGGTACAAACCAGGAAGATCTGTTCGAAATAATTTTGCCCGACGATACAACAATCCAAATAACCGGATTTCATCTTAAAAAGGAAAATGAAAAAGGAGCACAAATTTACAGTCGAGAATTTTATGCGTCAGAAACAAAAACGATCCGCATTTACGGATTCGACAAAAAAGATCATTTTCGTATAAAAGGCAATTCTAAGAATAAAATTAACCTGATAATAATTGGTGGAGAAAAAGATGACAAAGTAATTTATGAAGACACCAGAGTTCCCCGGTTTATAAACATTTATGATAAAAAGAGCACCGATTTGTCGCCATCAATAAAAAAACGCAACATTAGTATTTACAATAAAGACGAGCTGAAATATAATAGGGAGGCCTTTGAATATGATATTGTTTATCCGCGTTTGTTTACTGGTTATAATCAGGATGATGGCGTTTTTATTGGCGGAGGTGCTGATGTCAAAAAGTTCACACGCTATTATCGTCGCGAGTACGAAGTATTTGCAAATTATGCATTCTCCACAAATGCCTTTAATTTTCATTTCGCCGACAATATTGTTTTCCCGTTGAAACGCTTTGAATTAAGTTTAGTAGCCGATTTTAAATCGCCAAGTTATACAAATAACTTTTTTGGAATGGGAAATGAAACCGAGTGGCAAGTGGCAAAATCTGAAAAAGAATATTACCGTGTAAGAATGAGTGAATATTTTATAAAAACAGATTTCGTGAAATTTATTGGCGCAGATGAAAGACACAAAGCAGGTCTTGGACTTTTTTATAAAAACACAAATGTAGAGGAAACTCCCGAGCGATTCATTTCAGATTTCACTTTAAATGGGCTTACAAATGAAGATTTGCTAACCCACTCTTTTGCAGGAATTTCTTTAAATTATGTGCTGAATACAATCCCAAAACCGGGTATAAAAAAGGAAGATGAATTTGCCGGCTGTAAAATTTTCCCTTCGCAAGGAATGCTACTGGAAACAGAAATTGAGCATTTTAAAGGATTAACCCGGAACTCGCCGGATTTCACAAAATTATCTGCTGAGTGGACTACTCATTTGAGCTTTTCTCAGCGACCCCGTTTTATTTATGCATTTAAAGTTGGTGGCGAAAAACTTTTTGGCGATTATATTTTTAATGAAGCTGCCAAACTTGGTCAAAATGAAAATCTGCGGGGTTTTCGTAGTTCGAGATTTTATGGCGATGCCAGTCTCTATTTTAATGCTGAAGTGCGGGTGCGGGTTAAAAACTTTAAGACTTACCTTTTAAACGGAACAGCCGGATTGTTGCTGTTTAACGATGTTGGCCGTGTTTGGTTTGATGGTGAAAATTCCTCGCGCTGGCACAATGGTAATGGAGTTGGTTTGTGGTGGTCGCCTTTTGACATGGCCGTGCTAACAACTACTTACGCACGAAGTTCTGAAGGAAACCTCATCAATGTTTCATTAAAGTATCAATTCTAAACCGATGTTAAAATTTTATCTTTTTGCAACATTCATATTTGTTTCAATAAATGTTTTTGCTGAATCAAAAATATATATAATTAGGCATGCAAAAGTCAAGATTGAAAATCCCGGATGGAGCAATACAGGTGAAATACAAAGTTATAAAGAGGAATACAACACAGCTCAAATTGAGGTATTTGATCCTGAAATTGTACTTAACCGAATCGACCATCCTGAATTAATTGATACGGTTTTTTGCAGTCCACAATCACGTGCAATCGAAACTGCAAATCTGCTTTTCAATAATCAGGTGAACCTAAAAATTGATAATAATCTGATGGAACTCGATTACCCGGTAATCGGATTACCGTTGATAAAAATGCCCGTAAAAACATGGCTGACTATCTCGCGAATTTCGTGGATGGCAGGTATTAACCGAAAAGAGAAACCAACACTTAAACAACGAAAAGCGAGCTTGGAATTTTTTTCGAATGAAATAATTGCTTTTGCAGAGACACACGAAAAAAGTGTAGTAATTGCACATGGAATGGTTAACCGGGAATTAATAAAAATCCTCAAAATGAAAGGATGGAAATTTGAAAACAGAGATGGATTTGGAAATCTATCAGTAAATTGTTTGATAAAATAATAAATAATATTGGATCAAAATATTTAAGTAATCAGCTAAATTGCAATCACATACAAATTATAGAATGGCAATAAAGTTGGTTTCAGGAAAGACATTTATTTACCTTAACGAATTTTAGCATTTTAAAAATACAATATATTTTGGAAGTTAGTTAGTATTTACTAACTTTGCCGGGGTTATAATAAATAACACATTGAAAAAGCAAAGATTAATGCAAACAGAAAGACAAATAGAAATAATTGAGGCTGCCTTGGAACTAATTACCGAAAAAGGTATTCAGGGAATGACCATCAAAAATCTCTCGAAAAAAATTGGTATTACCGAACCGGCAATTTACAGGCATTTCGAAAGTAAAACAGAAATACTTTTGGGCGTTTTGAACAATTTTAAGGAGATGGCAGTTATGATTTCCGGGCTAATGGAAAACTACGAAGCTGTTGCAATGGAGAAAATTAGTTTTATGTTTTCGAAAATGCTCGATTTATTTTCAGAGCATCCGTCGATAGTTTCTGTTGTTTTTTCGGAAGAGATATTTAAAAACGAAGAAGTTTTAAAAACAAGGATAGTTGAAATTTTAAATCTCCATGCTCAAACAATTGAAAGTATTGTTGAGAAAGGACAACTGGAAAAAAATGTACGTGAAGATATTGATAAAGAAAGCCTTGCTTTAATTGCAATGGGTTCGTTCAGATTGCTTGTAAAAAGATGGGATTTAAACAATCATAATTTTGATTTAAGCATTGAAGGTAAAAAACTGATAAACGTAATAAGTAAAGTTTTAAAAAAATAAATAATCATGAAAAAGATACTTCCATATTTAATAGCAACTCCGTTAACCGCATTTGGTCTGATCACCTTATTTCTAAGTAGTTCCGTAATATTCGATTTATTCGGTATCAGAGAAAAAGAAGGCAATTATGTTTTGTTGGTAGTTTGGGCAAATTTCTTTAGCAGTATTCTCTATCTTTTTGCTGCTTACGGATTTATTAAAAACAGTAAATGGACAGCGAAATATCTGGTCGCTTCAGTAGTAATTCTCGTTGTAGCATTTATAGGTTTTTTAATCTACATTAATGGTGGCGGGATTCACGAAACAAAAACAATTGGGGCAATGATTGTTAGAATAAGTATTACAATTGGCTTTTTAATACTTGCCTATTTTACCATTTGCAAACCCAGAAGACAAGCTCGTAAATTAAACATTCAGAATTAAAAAATAAAGAAAGATGAACATTTCAAAAGTAACAGAAACAGCGGTAAAGGATACACCTCACAAAGTGGATGCCCGAATGTTGTACGACAAAGATTCAGCGCAGGCAGTACACATTAAATTGGAAGCCGGGCAAAGTTTAAAACCACACATTACACCCGTAGATGTTTTTTTCTTTGTTATTGAAGGAACACCCGAAGTACTGGTTGGCGAAGAAAAACAAATTGTTGAAGCAAATAGTTTGGTTGAAAGCCCAAAAGATATTGTGCACTGTATTTATAATAATACCGATAAAATTGTCAGAGTTTTGGTTGTGAAAGCTCCAAAACCAACTGCAAAAACAAAGGTGCTTTAACCGGCATCGTTTTTCTAAAAAGTACTCGCTTTTTATAGTGAGTTTTTTTAGAAAACCTTAGTTAGTGAATATTAATTAACAACAATAAAAATGGAAAAATTATTAAACAAATTTTTAAAAATACCCTGGATAATTATTGCAGTTACAATAGTTATTAGTGCTTTTCTTTTCATGCAAATGAAGGATAACTCTTCGATGGAAACTGATTTGGATAAATACATGCCACAAGACCACCCGGCGTTTGTTTACAGCGACCAGGCTGAAGAGTGGTTTGGAATTAACGACGGAATTATCGTAGCCATCGAAAATCAGAAAGGTGTTTTTAATACTGCCACTTTAGACACCCTCAAACAACTTACACGGCGCTTGCAAAAAATGGACGAGATTGAAAAAGCAGATGTTACTTCGTTATATACTGCCGATAATATTGTTGGCACTGAGGATGGAATGGATGTAAGGGCTTTTTACAAAAGTGTTCCTAATACCGACGAAAAGCTGAATGAGTTAAAAGAAAATGTTGAGAACAACGAAATGACTTTTGGTCGTTTGGTTTCGTACGACGAAATGGTAACGGTGATAATTGCCGAAATAAGAGACGATGTTTTTACACAGGAATTTTACGAAGAGATTTTGAGTTTAGTTCAAACTTACCAAACCGACGACATTAAAATTCATGTTGCAGGCCGCCCAATTGTTGAAGGAACAATGGCATTGCTTGGCCCCGCCGACATGAAAAGAATGGTGCCCATTGTTTTACTTGTAATAACTCTGGTTTTATTCGTTATGCTTCGAAGCGTAAAAAGTACGCTGCTTACCATGTCGGTAGTATTTTTTAGCACACTGTGGGTTTTCGGATTAATGGCACTTTTGGGAATTCCAATTTACGCCGTCTCAACCATGATTCCGGTAATGCTTATTGCAATTGGGGTTGCCGACGGAATACATCTCTACAGTCATTTGCAATTATTCCTCAGAACAAACCAGAATGCAACAAAAAAAGAGGCCGCTGTTGACATGATTAAAAATATGTGGAAACCGGTGGTAATGACCTCAATTACAACTGCAATTGGTTTTGTTTCGCTTCTTACATCGCAAGTTTATCCGATAAAATATTTTGGAATATTTACTGCATTTGGAGTTTTAATGGCGATGGTATTTTCGTTAACCGTAATTCCGGCAGGATTAATTATTTTCGGTTTGCCTAAGGTTAAAGCGGCCAAAAAAGGTGGCGATACAGAATCTAAAATGGCATTTAGTTTTGCTGATAAAGTAGTAAAACGCGGTAGATTTTCAATAATTATTACGGCTGTTGTTATTGTTGTTTCTATTGTAGGTATGCAAAAAATATGGATTAACTCAAGTTTCCTCGACAAGTTTGAAAAAGACAGCGACATTGTTCTTACCGACCAATTTATTAATAGTCATTTTGGAGGAACCACAAGCTTAAATCTCGTTCTCGATGCTGAAGGGAAAAAGGATGCCTTTAAAAATCCTGACATTTTGAAGTTGGTTGAAAAAATGCAAAACAAGGTTGAAACTGACCTCGATATTGTGGGAACATCTTTCACTTTAACCGATTATGTAAATCGGATGAACAAAGTGATGAATGCGGACAAAGAGGAATTTAATGTAATTCCCGACAGCCAGGATATGATAGCTCAATATTTGCTGCTTTACGAAATGTCGGGCGACCCGGAAAATTTAAATAAAGTGGTTGACTACGATTACGAAAAGCTAAATGTTACTTTCCAACTTAAAAGCGATAATTCAAAAGCCATTAATTCTGCGCTCGATATTATCAATTCTTTTGACGACGATTTTAAGAAACACGGAGTAAACATGAAATATGCAGGAAGTGGGTACAAAGGATTGGTATTTACCGACTTAATTCTCGAAGGACAAATTATGAGTTTAATACTTTCGTTAATAATTGTAATTGTATTGCTTTCGTTTATGTTCAAAAATATTAAACTCGGTTTAATTGGTGCAGTACCTATTATTGTAACCGCACTAATTAGTTTTGGAATAATGGGATTTTTAGATATTCCACTTAGCACAACATCTGCATTATTATCGAGTATTGCCATTGGAATTGGAATTGATTATGCCGTTCATTTTATTGAACAATACAGAAATAATGCACTAAAAACCGGAGACAAATTACTTGCTGCTCAAAAAACTATGGCACATTCGGGGCGCGCAATTAGTTACAATGCAATTGTTGTAATCGCCGGATTTATGGTATTGCTTTTCTCTGTATTTCCACCTAACCGGGAACTTGGAGCATTAGTTTCGCTCAATATGTTTACCAGTTTTGTTGGAACCGTAACCGTTATGTTGGTGCTGTTGTTCGGTAGTAATGTTTATTTCAAAAAGAAAAAACAGGAAAAAACGGAGGGAAAATGATACAATTATTCAATGAAGGGAAATTATATAATTAAGTAATTTAACCATTATACAATTGAATAATTACATCATTAAATAATTAATAAGATGAAAGAGAATATAATCCTGACAAAGACATATAATTTTGCTTTACGCATTTTAAAATTGCATAAATATCTCGGTCAGGAAAAGAAAGAATTTACATTATCAAAACAAATTTTAAGAAGTGGGACTTCGATTGGTGCAAATGCAGAAGAAGCTACAGGAAGCATCTCTAAAAAAGAGTTTCGAGCAAAATTTTTCATCTCGTACAAAGAGACCAGAGAAACACATTATTGGCTGAGATTACTAAAAGACAGCGATTATATTGAGGTGAAATTAGCTGACAGTTTAATCGAAGATGTAGAAGAAATAATGAAAATACTTGGAGCAATATTAAAAACAGTAAGCAATAAAGAATGATAATGGGACAATGAAGGAAAATTATATAATGAAGAAATGATGCAATGGAGGAGAATGATATAATGAAGAAATGATGCAATGGAGGAAAATTCTCAATTCATTACTCCATTAAATAATTACACCATTAAATAATTGAACCATTGAACCATTGAATCATTACACCATTACACAATTGAATAATTAAATCACTACATAATTAAAAAATATCATGAAAAATTTAAAAACATTAATAGTAGCTACACTTTTAATAGTAGCAGGTTTTGGTGCAAACGCACAATTAACCGGAAAAGAGATTGTTGAAAAAGCTTATAATCGTGCAACGGGCGACGACCAAACGTCAACGCTTACAATGACACTTACAAATAAGCAGGGAAAACAACGCGTTCGAAAAATCAGTCAATTCACAATAGATTTAGGTGATATTGAAAAGAGTATAATGTTTTTTCAATCTCCTGCCGATGTTAAAAATACATCGTTTATGAGTTGGAGTTACGACAGCGATAAATCTGATGACCAATGGATTTATTTGCCTGCTTTAAAAAAGACAAAGCGTATATCAAGCGACAGTAAAAGCGACTATTTTATGGGTTCCGATTTTACTTACGACGACCTCGGCGACCGGAAATTAGAGGCCGATACTCACAAACTATTACGCGAAGAAACCGTCGATGGTAAAGATTGTTACGTGGTAGAAAGTACTTCGAAAGACGAAGATTACATGTATTCGAAAACAGTAACCTGGATAATTAAAGACAATTTTATAGGGTATAAAAAAGAGTTTTATGATGAAGACGAAGACTTGCTGAAAATTTTATCAATTAAAGAATATGAAGAGATTTCAGGCATTTTTGTAATCACAAATTCTGAAATGAAAAACGTACAAAAAGACCATAAAACAAGTATGGTTTTAAACGATGCTAAAATTAACACTGGTGTTTCTGCTTCAAAATTCACCGAAAGAATGATGACGAGAGGATTATAATTATTTAATGATTCAATTATGTAATTATTCAATAACACTTTTGATTAATATTCAATAGGAAAAAAATGGGTAAAATTTCCTTCATATTTATTTTAGTACTGATGTTTTCGACATCCGGTTTTGGGCAGGAAAAAAATGAAATTTTGCCTAAAATGGAATTGACTACAATTGCTCAGGTAAATCAAGGAAACAGTTACATTACTTTTCCTACTGATATTGGAAACATTGAGCCACTGTGGTTTGAAGGGAATTTGAAACCTAATTTTTACATTCGGAAAAGTAAAAATTCGAGGTTAATGGGAGTTGTCACTCCGCAGGTTATTATCAGAATGTACCAGGAAGAATCGTACCCGGTGAGAACGCCAAGTTACATTCCCCAAATCACGGCATTCTATTTATTGAATCCTAAATCAGAAGTAAAAAACTTAAGTTTATTCGGAAAATTAGCGCATCACTCCAACGGACAAGACGGCGATTTCTTTCTTGAAAACGGGGATATAAATCTTCTGTCAGGTAATTTTGCAACAAACTATTACGAGTTGGGTTTTATAAAAACAAATTATAATTCAAGATTTAAAGCTGCTCAGTTTTTTGGAACATCTATTGAAATTCATCCACCAAATTTAACTGCTGAAGAACTAAGCGGAATATACAGTTTGTACCGATGGAATACAGTATTTTCAATTTTCAGAATGCCGGAGGACAACAATCAGAATAATAATTTGAATGCGAAAATTTCATTAAAAGGACAGTCAACCTGGATGTTTGGTGATGTTAATAATTGGGATACTTTTTCTTTAAACCGGCTTAACCTGGGTCTCACATTTTACTACCATCCAAAGTTTTTTGAAGACATTGGGTTGTTTGTACAAATATACCACGGCTCGGATTATTACAACATGTATTTCGACCACCAAATAGATGTTATTCGATTTGGAATTATGACAGAAAAATTAAGATTTTAACATTTAGAAATGATACAAGGAAGAAATAATTTAATGAAAGAAAATGATTCAATTATATAATATGCTCAACATTAAACAATTACTTCATTAAATAATTGAATAATTGAACCATTGAATAATTGCACCATTGAATAATTAAATAATTAACAAGATGAAAACAAAAGGACTAATATTGATTTTGCTTTTATTGGCAAGTCAACTTTCAATAGCGCAAAATCCTGACATTTCGGGGTTTGCAAGAAACTACACAGGAGTGTTATTCGACAATGGCGACTTCTCCATTTTGCAAAACACATTTAATCTCGATTTTTCGAAAATGGGAGATAAAGTTGCTTTTAAGGCCAACCCGCTTTTGTACCATTATAATGCCGACAGTTTAGATTTACGAATGCGCGAATTGTACCTCGATTTATATTTTAAAAACTTCGATTTACGCATTGGAAAACAGCAGGTTGTTTGGGGAAAAGCCGATGGTGTTTTTATTACCGATGTAGTTTCGCCTTTAAATTTATCGGAATTTCTTTTGCCCGAATTCGATGAAATTAGAACAGGAGTAAATGCTGTAAAATTCGATTATTACAGTGGGAACAACACATTTGAAGTTATCTGGTTGCCAAATTTTACGCCAACCGAAATGCCTGCTACAAGCTCAATTTGGTATGTTCAACCCGAGTTTCCGGCTACTCCAACTTTCGATTGGTCTAAATCGATTGTAAATCCCGGGATAGAAAACAGCGAGTTATTTGTTAAATATTCTGCACTCACTTCAAAAATAGATTTTGAATTTATGGGCGGATACATGTGGGATGATAACCCAGCAATGCACGTCGAAAAACAATTTGATATGTCGTCGGGCAGCCCTGTACTATCGGGTTTAACTGTTACACCCGAACACCACCGTTTAACACTTGGCGGCGGTTCGTTTAGCACCGAAATTAAAGGCATAGTTTTACGAGGCGAAGCGGCATATTACAACGGTAAATATTTTCAAACCGAAGACCCACTTGCTGTCGATGCACTGATAGAAAAGGATTATTTGCATTATTTAATTGGCTTAGATTTTAGTATTGGCGATGTAAAAATCAGTTCACAATTTATACAGGAAGCAATTTTAGATTATAACGTGAACATGCTAAAAAAGGAAACAGAAAATACCATGACATTTTTAGCACGTTACGATATGTTGCGTGAAACATTGCACCTTGAACTGTTTTCGTATATTGGTTTAAGCAACGAAGATGCACTTATCAGACCTAAAATTACTTACGATTTCGACGATAGTTTTTCAATTCTGCTCGGCTCAAATATTTTTGTCGGAGACGAAAACGGGCGTTTCGGACAATACGGCGATAATTCGATGGGCTATGTAAAAATCAAATATAATTTTTAAAAGACTCTTAAAATAAATGCTAGCAAAGGTTTTGTTTCTGAAATTAATTATACGTCATCCTGAACTTGTTTCAGGATCTGCATGTAATAAAATCTCAGTTAATAATGATTCTAAAATACTTGCTTGCAGGCAGACAAAAATTCAGAATGTTAACTTAAGCAACTTTTAAAAAAGATTCATCTAACAAAAAAATCACAATGCATAAATTCAAATTAACAATTGCACTACTTCTATTTATAACATCAATTTCTTTTGCTCAACAAGCTGATGAAATTATTGGGAAATACCATTTACCAAACAAACTCGATGTTGAAATATATAAAGCTGAAGGAAAGTATTTCGGTAAAATAATTGCTTTAAACGGATTTGAAGATGGACAGGTAAAAGACATAAAAAATCCTGATAAATCGGCACGAAATAAACCTCTTGTTGGAAAGGTAATAATTAAAGATTTAGAGTTCGATAACAAAGAAAAAGAGTGGGTTGATGGAACTATGTATGGACCGGAAAAGGGATTGGTTTTCAATTTGAAAATTACGGAAATCAGACAAAACGAAATTGAAGTAGTTGGTTCAAAGTTGTTGTTTTGGAAGACGCTTGAATGGGAGAAATTGTTATGATGAGAAATAATTTTCGCTAAAACCTTTTTTGAAGAATTTGAATTAGCAATTTCGGAGAATTTCTGTTCGGAAAATAATTAAATGATTTGTCCCAATCCAGCCACTGGTGTTAATTTGTTACCATAAGTGTTCAAAACCTTCGATTATCAATCTTTGCTGGCTATTGTAAAAATATTTGTATTAAATTATAAAATTACCTAGATTGGTTAATTTATGAATTTATGCAAAGAGTTATAAGTATATTAATTTTCGGTTTTCTGCTGTCAATCAATGGTTATTCCCAACAATACACATTTTCAAATTTTTCAATAAATAGCGGTCTTTCCCAAAGTGTAGCTAATTGTATATTTCAGGATTCAAAAGGATATATTTGGATTGGGACGCAAAATGGACTGAACCGATTTAATGGTGAAACGTTCGATGTTTACAGCTATAATCCTGTCGATTCAAATTCAATTTCAAACAATTGGATTTATGCGATTACAGAAGATAAGGATGGAAACTTATGGATTGGGACAAAAGACGGAATAAATAAATACCTGGTTAAGCAAAATATATTTAAACGAATAGCCTATCAAACTAATTTTACGTATGATGTTACCAAGTATTGTTATGACAATATTTGTTTAAGCAATGGAAAAATTTTAATAAATACACCTCCACTTATTTCTATTTATGATCCTGAAAAAGAAATCTTTGCTCATTTCCGGAGTAAGTTGGAGTATGACGGAGCGGTAAAGGATGTTAAGATTCCTGTTATAGAAGGTACGAATGGTAATATTTGGGTAGGTTCTACAAAAGGATTAGCTTCATTTTCGCTTCAAACAAAAGCGTTTAATTATTTTTCATTTATTAATAGAAATGGCGATTTTATTGATGATGTAAATATTACTGCCTTATACAAAGATAAAAATGGAATGCTTTGGGTTGGAACTACAACAGGATTATACAACTTTAATTCTACGTCAAATCGTTTTGAAGAATCGCAGTTTAAAATTAATTCCACAGAAATTTTTTCATTTGAAAACAGTTACATAAGAACGATTCTGGAAGATAACAACGGGACCTTGATTTTAGGCACCGAAGGCAACGGTTTATATGTTATATCGCAGAATTCCGAGAATCCTGTGATACGAAATTACACTTCTGAAAATAGTGGAATTTGCTATGATCTTATACAATCGTTAATTATAGATAAGTCAGAAAATCTTTGGATCGGCACTCTAAATGGAATCAGTAAAACAGATTTAAAGAAAAAAAAGTTTAATCTCCATAGAAAAAATAATTCGTCAAACTCTCTTGATCTTTTGGGAAATGTAATCGCTTCGTTATATAAAGGCGATGATGGTATTTTGTGGGTAGGAAATTGGGGGCATGGTTTAAATCTGGTAAACAGGAGCACCAATAAAGTGGAACATTTTTCAACTTTGCATACAGGAAATCATAAAATTTCGAATGACTTTATCCATGCGATTTATAAAGACTCCGATAATCACATTTGGTTAGGAACGCGAAATGGTATCCTCATCTATGACAAACCAAACAATAATTTTGTTCCTTATTACGAGTATTTCAATAATCCTGAATTACCAAAATTTAGCAATGTCAGAATAAACATGATTATTCAGGACAAATCATCTAATTACTGGATAGGAACTCAGAATGGACTTTATAAGATTGATTCAAAAAAATCAAACATTGAAGTTTTTCAGAAAGAACTGGATATAGATCATCAGTTAAGTGCGAATTTAATTTATTGTTTGCTGGAAGATTCGGATGGCCTTATTTGGATTGCAACTGTTAGCGGGTTAGATGTGTACAATCCTGTTACGAAAAAAATAAAACACTTCAGGAAAGAGAAAAATGGATTGACAGATGATTTAATCATTTCGTTATGTGAAGATAGAAAGGGCAGAATTTGGATCGGCACCAGCACATATATTAATGTTTATAATAAAAGAGATTCCTCCTTTTCCTATTATTCGCAGGAACATGGTTTGCCAAACAACAACATATTTGAAATTATAAAAGACAGCAGCAACGACTTGTGGGTGGCTACGGGAAAAGGATTATGCAAATTTGATGAGAAACAAAACACCTTTCACACTTTTACGCTTGAAGATGGTTTGCAGAGCCTTGAATTCAATTTGAGGGCTGCATATTTATGTGGAGATGGGGAATTGTTAATGGGAGGCATGGATGGTTTCAATTCTTTCTATCCCGACTCTATATCTAAAAACCCCTATATTCCAAATCTTGTTTTTACTTCTTTTTTTAAATCAAAAGGAACATCTAAAGAGTACATCAATCTCGAAGAATTTGAAGAAGTAGTATTAAAGTATAAGGTATCATCTTTTACCATCGAATTTGCAGCCCTGGAATTTACTAATCCGCAAAAAAATAATTATGCATATCTAATGGAAGGTATTTCCGATGAATGGGTGGATATTGGGAACAGAAAATTTGTTCCGTTTTCAGGTTTAAGACCAGGGGAATATACGTTTAAGGTTAAAGGTTCAAATAACGACAAGATTTGGAACGATAAAGAAATAAGTATAAACATCATCATTCTCCCTCCCTGGTGGCGAAGTAACTATGCATATTTCATATACCTGGTTTTTATTTTTCTCGGCATAGTTGCTTTTATAAGAATTCGTGAAAGGAAACTAAAGTATGATAAAAAAATACTTGAACAGAAAGTTTTGGAACGGACGCTTCAGGTAGAGAAACAGAATCGCTTAATCGTTTCAAAAAACAAGGAACTAAAAGAGCTGAATAATACAAAAGATAAACTTTTCTCGATTATTGGACATGATCTTGGAAACCAATTCAATATTATTGTTGGTTTTTTGGAAGTGTTGGTTTCCGATTTCAAAAAACTGGATGCTGAGAAAATTGAATTTCATCTAACCAACATTTATAAAACTTCGAAGCATGCTAATAATCTACTTGAAAATCTGTTGACATGGTCCAGAATGCAAACAAATTCACTTCATTATAATCCGGAGGTTTTTAAGGTTCATGATAAAATTGCAAAATCGATTGAATTACTTGAAAGCGCATCAACCCAAAAAAACATTAAAATTGAAGTAAGTTCAAACAAAGAAATAAGTGTTTTCGCCGATGTAAATATGTTCTCAACCGTGTTTCGGAATTTGCTTGCCAATGCAATAAAATTTACGCACGAAAATGGAAATATTTCAATATCTTTTAAAGTGAAGAATAACTTTTATGAATTTAGGGTGAGGGATGATGGTGTTGGCGTATCGGAGGAAAATATAGATAGAATATTTAGAATAGATAGCAAACATAAAACTCTGGGAACAAATGGAGAAAAAGGAACGGGTTTAGGACTAATAGTTTGTAAAGAATTTATTGAAAAACATAATGGAAGAATTTGGGTTGAAAGTAAAGTGGGAAAGGGAAGTGAGTTTGTTTTTACCATACCAATAAAACTATTGTAATTCGAAATAGCTCCTTTGTTTCAATACACCTGCGTTTACTGCAATTCTCTAATCAATTCTACAAATGTTTCATGAATCTCAGGACGTGCAAATAACAAATGGTCCGTTTTGCCATCCCATGAATTTCCTTGCCAGTCGGTAAAAATTACTCCCGCTTCTTTCGCGATAACAATGCCAGCTGCAAAATCCCAAAGTTCGTCACCAGAACAGATAAATCCATCAACTGAGCCTGTGGCAATGTAACAAAGCTCGATTGCTGTGGTTCCCAATTTTAGAACATTGTAATTTGAAGTCAATCGTTTGGCAAGTTCTTTAAATTTTTCACGGTCGGCTTCTGCATAACCGTGGTTTAAAAATAACATCGGAATATATTCAGAGTCGAACTTTGGAAGCATGAGTTTTTGCCCATTGCAAAATGCACCACCACCTTTTGTTGCATAATATTCTTTCTGATTTATGGGATCGATAATCACACCAACCAATGATTCATTTCCATCCATTAGTCCTATTGAAACTGCAAACAAAGGCAATGACCTTGCAAAATTATTAGTTCCATCTAACGGATCGATAACCCATTTAGGTCCGCCATTTTTATTAGAAGATCCACTTTCTTCGCTTAGAATTTCATAATCCGATTTGTAAGAAAGAATTTCAAGAATTGCTTTTTCAGCCTCCAAATCGGTTGCAGTTACCAATCCTTTTGAATCACCTTTCACACAAGAATCTTTCGATTTGCCAAAATTCCTGGCAATAACACGAGCAGCACCGCGCGCTGCCTCAAGTGCAATTTTTAAATCATGCGAAAAATCTGTCATTGATTTTAGTTTTTAAAATCTGTAGGTTTTGCTTAAATCCAAGTCAATTATCCGACTTCGACTACGCTCAGTCTGACCGTCAAAGCATGAGGAGTCGAGCTATAACCTTTTCATTTAAATCTCCGGAGCATTTTCTAACAAATAATCCTCAGCTTCTACATTCCAAAGTCCTTTTGTTTTGGCCACTATTTTTGCCAATTCAGCATAAAACGGGTTTTCTTTTCCCAGTTCTACAAAGTCTGAAATTGCTGTTAATGGAATATTTTTATGTGTATAAATTAACTTTTTACCGCCTGGGATATTTGGCAAATCAAGTGTTGTGTCGATAACAGAATTTAACCCGCCAATGTGTGTAACCAGTCCGGCAGGGTCGAGTCCTTTGCTCATGCAATCCAACGCTTCCACCATATCGTCATTGTTTCCACCCGAGGTTCCAACAATGTGGGTTGATGCATAATGCACATTGTAGAAATTCATTTTTGCTGAAAACTCGGTGTCGCTTGGTCCGGCAAAAAAGTTAAGGCAGCCGTCGTTTGCTAAAATTGCATCACCTTGCTCAATTACTGGTGCAACCGGGGCAAAAACAAATACATCGTCGTAACCAGTTCCGCAAGATAATTCATCTTTTAAAACTGAAACAGGGTTGCTGTATTTTCCGGTATTTAAATATATTAATTCAATGCCATTTTCTTTTGCCCATTTTGGCGGAAAAATCTCAGCCGCTCGGTTTAATCGATCTTGTGCAATATCAGTAACAACCAATAACGACGGTTTTCTGTCGTCGCGAGTAACCACATAATTAATGGCTGCCAATCCCATTGGACCAACTCCGGCAAGAATCGCCATTTTTCCGCCATCCACAATTTCCATATCGTGAATATACGAACCCGGTTTTGTGTGATAATTGGCGTGCATTGCACCAATTACACAACTCAATGGTTCGGCCAACGATGCCGGATAAAATCCCGGACCATCGTAAGCTAGCAAACAATCCTGAACGAGTACATCTTTTGGAATGATAACATAAGTTGCATCACCGCCAATATGCGGGTAAGTGTATCCCGGCGCACTCAAAACTCCAAGCGGTGCTTTTTCGTAATAAATGGCAGGTTGAATGGAATATTTTTGTCCGGGTTTAAATTTGTTTTGCCATTTTGCGCCCACTTCAACAATTTCGCCACTAAATTCATGTCCAATTATAATTGGATTTTCGGCTACATCGTTGGGTACTCGTTTATGATTTTCACCTTGAGTTGCTGCTTTATAACTCGACATGCAAATACTGTCGGAAACCACTTTTGCCAAAATCTCGTCATCCTTAATTTGTGGAAGTTCAAACTCTTCCAATCTCAAATCGTTTTTCCCGTATAATCGTACTGCTTTTGTTTTCATTTTTTTAGCTTTTAGCTATTATCCACGGTCTTTGAATTACGAGGAGATAGCTTTACTTCCTTATTATTTTCGTCATGCTGAACTTGTTTCAGCATCTTTTCACAATGAGTTTCCGAAACCCCGCCTGACCGTCGGGCAGGAAGTTCGGAATGACGGTCTAATTATCTCTATCCAACTTTTTACTTACTACTTTATACTAATAATGCGAATCAAGAGTTGAACCTTGATTAATGTACTTTCTTGTTTCGCACTGAAAGTGCTGTTTATTTCAGCTCAAGGGCAACGCCTTGGGTTGAAATGTCGTATTCAAATATTCGCCTTGAAAAGGCAACTTAAATTAAATTGTCCTTTCAGGACGCATATTTCTACTTATACAAGACCCAACGCGTTGCATTGGGCTGAATTAAATTAGGCTTTCAGCCTGAAAAATTGTTTATATCAACCCTTGATTCGCATTAATAACTAACTACTATTTCTTCTACTTCAACATATTCTGCCCACCAGTTACCGGCACTGCCTGCCCGGTTTCGTACTGCTGTTCTATTACATAGAAAATAGCTTTTGCCACATCTTCGGCGGTACATCCACGACCCGCAGGAACCTGGCCTTCGTAAAACGCTTTTACATCGTTAATGGATTTTGCGCCCGGTACTTTTCCTGTATTTAAATATTGTACAAACAATCCATTTT
>Ga0307989_1000714_pt1 | contig 20152 bp, 13 predicted proteins | sample EllFjometagen185_FD_203164 | JGI IMG/M metagenome (GOLD analysis project Ga0307989, IMG submission 203164) | Marine microbial communities from Ellis Fjord, Antarctic Ocean - #185 | ecosystem: Environmental > Aquatic > Marine > Unclassified | place: Southern Ocean | collected 2014-10-08
ATAGATAATACTACCGGCAGTTTTACCGATTGCACCAAAGTATTCCCTTCAATACGGCTGGTAATAGCTAAACATTTTTTTACTTCCGACCACCTAATTTCAGTGACGTCACTAATATATGGCCATCCTAAGCGCTCTGCAACCAACATCCCGGTTTGATGATTATCCCCTTCTCCGCCTTGCTGTCCCAGGAATACAAGCTGTTGGTCGGTCTTTTTGATGTAGCCAGCCAGTAGATTGGAAACGGCCAGGGGATTAAATCGAAAATCTACCTTTTCATCCGGTTGAATACGAACAGCATCGTATCCAACCGCAATCAAATGTTTGAGAAACAATTCACTTTTTTCATCGTCAATCGTTAATGCGTTAATCTCAATATCTGAATTGATTTCCGGGTTTTGAGAAAGCTTTAGCAGCATTTCCAGGGCACTTTCATCAAAACAGTTAAATATTCGCCGAACAAAGCCTGTGTCGACAAAATATTCTTCATCCCATATCCAATCTTCCCTGGAAAGCCTGCTGTAATCAGGAATGACTTTAAAACAAACAACTGCTTTCATTATTCCACCGGATAAATCGTACCGGTATTCATGATACCATTGGGATCAAAATGATCTTTTAAACCTTTCAAAATATAATAGGCTGAGCCATGCTCTTCTTTTGTCCAGGCTGTTCGATATTTACCGATACCATGATGATGTACCATTGATCCACCGACTTTGAGAGTTTCCTCAACAACCAGAGCATTCAAGGCAATATGATATTTCGTAATTTCTTCCTCTGGTTTGCAATCAACAATATCATAATCATACACAAAATACAGATTTGTACCATTTTGATAACTATGTGATGAGTGTCCGCCAAGCATGGTTAAATCATCAAAATGTGGAAAATCGTTCCGAATTCGTTTTATCACGTTTTCATAAATAGTATTAATACAATCCCAATTGCCGGATACTTCAGTAGTAAACCCTATATGTAGATTTTTGCGGATCAACTCCCGTTCTTCTGCAATTTTATCAGGACCCCAGTTCAGATGATTAAACCAGTTCTCAATGATTTTACTTTCAATGATCTGGCACTCTGTATATTTTTCTACAATTTCTGCAATTCCTTTGATTGTGGCATCAGCCATATGTTTATTTCCTTCTGCCATAAACATCAGAACACATTTGTCTGGCGCAAACTGGTCAAAACTATGCTGAGCTCCGTCTTCCGCATCATAAAGCCTTGCCACTGAAGGCCGATAACCGGAAACCATGACTTCACGCAGAATCTCAAATCCCATTGACATATCATCCAAAGCCCAGGCTAAAAATTGGTTATTTTCAGGATAATATCTGAATATTTTAACAGTTACTTCAGTAATATAGCAAAGCGCTCCTTCATTACCAATGATTACATGTCGAATGTCCGGGCCGCAAGAACGACGGGGTACATTCTTAATACGGGTAATTTCTCCATTGGGAAATACAGCTTCCAGACCACTGACCATATCTTCTATCGCACCATAAAGTGTAGAGAACTGACCAATACTCCGGGTTGCAACCAAACCTCCCATATGTGCCAGGGGTTTTGACTGGGGTGAATGACCAGTTGTAAAACCTTGTTCTCTCAAGCGGTCTTCAAACTCCCCCAAGTTTACACCGCATTGGGCTGTAGCTAACATGTTGGTGGCGTCAATCTTAATGATTTCATTCATTCCTGATCCATCCAGAACCACTGAATTTTCTACGATGGTTTCCAGGCCTCCTTCGGTGGCTGTTCCACCTGTACGAGCAACAGTGTTGATATTATTTTCGTTTAAAAACTTCAATACTTCAGATACCTGTTTCGTATTTTCCAGTTTCACCACCGCAGCTGGAAGGGGAGTACTATAAACACCAAAAATTGTTTCAAATTTTTTATATCGATCATGGCTATTTTCTTTTAATACTTGTTCATCAGTGATCACACGTTCTACACCGACAATTTTTTCAAGCTGATCGACAATTGCTTCTCTGCTTAGTGCCATATTTATTAACCTTAATTTAGAATTATTCTATTAAACTATTAAAGCTTTTCTATTAATTAAATCATTTCATTCCGGGTACTAACTGACCACCATCACCACCAAAATTATGATTGTCTAAGGTTTTCTTTATCCATGTCATTCAATACCTACTGAGAACGAAATGTTTAACATTTCAGCCTGAAATCAGTCACTAAAAATAAATCACAGTTATTGATTCATCATTACTTTCGGCTCTAATGAACAACCCCGCCGTAATGAAAAGCAAAACTTGCAGCTTTGATCAGGGTATCAGACAGATAGTATCTTTCATAACGCAGATAAGAATTTTAGGTATTCTGTCACTAATTAAGCGCACCAGGTTTTGAAGATTTTCGTTGATATCATTTGATAGATAATCTATTAGTTACTTCTGTTCGTTTCATCAATATATAAAATGATGATTGATAATGAAGCATAAAAATAGATAATCCATTGTTGATAATTGGCGGGTGTTCAAATGAATAAGAATTATGCACCGTTTTATTCTCTACTGTTTTCTACCGCTATTTTAACGGTTGGAAATGGACTTCACAATACTTTAATATCTGTGAGGGGGGATATTGAAAATTTCTCCGGGACAGCAATTGGTGTGATCGGGGCCTTTTACTACGGCGGATTTTTGTTTGGTAGTTTTCAATGTTCAAGAATAGTAAAAAGAGCCGGTCATATTAGGGCTTTTGCCGCTTTTGCATCATTAGCCTCCGTAACCCCACTGATTCATGGCCTTTTCCCCAATGAAATTTTATGGATGGTATTACGATCTCTAAGCGGGTTCTGTTTTGCGGGCTTATTTATAATTATTGAAAGTTGGTTAAATGAGCAGGCGACCAATGAGACTAGAGGTCGTTTATTATCAACCTATTTAGTAATTAATTCCATTTCCTTAACACTAGGTCAGCTGATTCTAAATTTAGCTTCGCCTTCTGGAAATACTTTATTTGTCCTGGCCTCGATTTTGGTTTCTCTATCTTTATTGCCCCTGACATTAACTAAATCGATACAACCCCCACATACTGCCAGAAGTAAAATCAACCTATTGTCATTATGGCGAATGTCGCCGATAGGGACAGCCGGTTGTTTGGCCGTTGGATTAATCAGTGGCTCCTTTTGGTCATTAACACCAATTTTTATTCGTGATTCAGGGCTTAGTATCCAAACCTTGTCATTTTTTATGTCTGCCTTCATTTTCGGCGGGGCAATTTCACAGTATCCCATTGGTTATCTTTCCGATCGTATTGATCGTCGTTGGGTAATCGTATTTATCACTGCTTGTGCTGCTGTTGCAGAAATAACATTAGTTTTCTTTTCTGGAAAAACTTCAGAAATTGTATTTCTGCTAATGGCTTTTGGATTAGGAATTTTCTCTCTATCTCTTTATTCAATTTGTATCGCACAAGCTAATGACCACACTCAAAAAGGGGATTTTGTGGTTGTATCAGGCGGTTTACTGGTCACCTTTTCTATTGGTGCAGTCATTGGCCCTCTTATAAATTCAACACTCATGCTTTTTGTAGGGTCCTATGTGATATTTATTTATGCAGCTGTGGTCCATAGTACTTTAGGACTATTTGTCCTGGTTTCAATTGCTAAGTTTTCACCAATACCTCCGGAAGAAAGAGGTGAATTTGTATCACTAGCTCTGACAAGAACAAGTCCGGAACCTATTAAATTTGATCCCAGAACTAAAAATCTGGAAAATAATAAAGAGCCTCAAAATAAAAATTAAAGGGAATCATGTTAAAAAAACAAGAAGAGTTATTAGCAGTACTTACTGAAATCGGCATCGATTATACAAATCATGAACATCCTGCCGTATTCACAGTTGAAGAAGCTAACTTACATCATGAAGGGATAGAAGGTGTTCATAGTAAAAATTTATTCTTTAAAGATCGTAAGAAGAATCTTCATTTAATCGTTACCCTGTCCGATAAACCCATTAAGATCAAAGAAGTCGCAAAAAAGATAGGTGCCAAGGATTTGTCTTTTGGAAAGCCAGAGCTTTTAGCAGAAGTTCTGGGGGTGATTCCTGGTGCGGTAACTCCGTTGGCTGTTATTAATGCTGAAAATCACAATATCAATCTTATCCTGGATGAAGAGATGATGGAAAACGAACTCCTTAATTTTCATCCTCTAGAGAATACCGCAACAACAACTATATGCTCAAAGGATTTGCTGAAATATCTGGAACATTGCAAGCAAAGTTTCGAAATCATCCGGCTTTAATCCGGTTGTTGAAAGATTAAGCGACACCTTGTTGTTTCTTTAGGCTTTTAACCATGAAGTAGAGGCGGTTCAGGATATTCACTTCACTGGTTCCAGCTTCAAAATCAAGAAATAGCAGATTCATATCCGAATACTGTTGTTTTATTTTTTTCTCCACTCCTTTAGAAACGACATGATTAGCAATACAACCGAAAGGTTGGAGGCTAATAACATAGTTAATGGCATCACGTGCAAAAGAACCGATCTCAGCAGCAATGAGCCAGCCCTCACCAAACTGGTTCGCAAGGCTGATGATCTCTTTGGCAGATTGAGCGGCTTTATTTAAATCATGAAAAGGGGCATAAAATCGAAATCCTGACAAAATATTATTAAATCGATGTTCAAACTGACGGGTATAAATTTCAAGAAATTTTACAAAAAAGTCTTTCATCCGTCTTTTACTCAGATGTACTTTGACATTGTAGTCAATATTGATAAAATCCTGCTTAAAAAAGTCGATAATTGGCGGTACAACAACTTCAATCCCCTGTCCGATTAACCAATTAATAATATTTTGATTCGCAAAGCCATTATATTTCAGGAAGATTTCCCCGACAATACCAATTTTGGGAAAATTTCCAGGATAAACTGAAATTTGATTGAAATCATTAACTGCTTTTTCTAAGGTCGCATACATTGTCCGGTAGTCTTTTAACCGTATAATTTTGTTAAGTTCATCCAGATAAAAATTCTGTAACTGCTTGCTTTCTCCAGGGTTTTTTTCTCGTAAAACTGTGGCATAGTACATTTTTGCCAGTGAATCCGCGAAGAGTGTCGCACAAAAAAGAATCTTTAAAAGCTTTAACCAGTCTACCTTAAATCCAGGTTGATGGTTGAGACCTTCCGCCAGGGTACATGAGATAATGGGAATATCATTGTATCCCGCAGATATCATCGCTTTTTTGATCAGAGACAGATAACTTGAAGCCCTGCACTGACCACCGGTTTGAGTGATTCCAATGGCGATTTCATCATGATTATATTCACCGGATTTTAAGGCTTTAATGATGTCCCCTACAACAATGGTAGCCGGATAACAAATATCATGATTTGCATACTGTAGACCAAGCTCAACTGATTGCCGATCGGGATGGGGTAGATTGATTAATTTATAACCGGCTACGGAGAAAATAGCCGGTAATAAAGGTGAATAACTATCTGCAAAATGGGGTGCTAATATCGTTCGTTGGCGGTCTTTATCTTCAAAAAAGGGTGTTGTAATTCGGATGGTTTTATTTTGATATACTTTCTGATCTTTAAGCTTTAGAGATTCTAATAAAGACCTTAGTCTCAGTCTCACAGATCCGGTACTATTAATTTCATCAACTTTTATCAAAGTATAGTTTTTCCCTGCTAGTTTTAGAATTTCCCTCACTTCATCCGTTACCAATGCATCAGGACCACAACCAAAAGAATTGAGTTGAACCATTTGAATATTTTGGGGCTGTTTACTGACCCATTCAGCAGCCTTAAGTATCCTTGTGGGATATGACCATTGCATTAATACCTGCCCCGGCTCTGATTTTAAATTTTTATCAAAAGATATGGCATCTTCACTGATGACATCTGCTCCCAGGGCAGAGAGTACTTCCGGTGTTTTATGATTAATTAAGGGATCAAGATGATAGGGACGACCCGCCAAAACGATTAACAAACGATTTTGTTCTTTGGCTTCTCTAATAATAATCTCACCTTGTTGTTTCAATTCCTTTTTAAACCTTGTTTGTGCGAGCAAGGCTTTTTCCAGTGCCTGATTAACCTTAAAATGTGATATTTTAAATTGCTTTAGGTATTTCTGAAGGGATTTTCGAAGCAAAGCGATATCATTAAAATTGACCACAGGGTTATCAAAAGGGATGCCAGCTTTTCCAAGGGGATCATTGGCACTCTTTATAACTTCTCCATAACTGCTGACAATCGGGCAATTATAGGAATTTGTGGAATCAGAAAATTCTTTAGTTTCATAAATTGCTAACGGAAAAAAGATACGGTCGATCTTCTTTTCTATTAAATCTTCGATATGTCCATGCATCAATTTCGCAGGAAAGCAGATACTATCAGACATAATCATTCCCATACCCTTTTCACAAATTTTTACCGTTGATGGGGAAGATAGTACTACTGTAAAACCACAGCTAGTGAAAAGTGTTTCCCAGAAAGGTAAACTTTCATAAATTCCCAAAGATCTTGGAATTCCTATTTTTAATAGTTGGGGGTTAATTTCTTGTGAGACATTTGAGAATAGTAACTTACTTTTTACCTTAAAAAAATCAGTCCCTGCTTTTAGTTTTTTACCTTGATTGGAAAAAAAAGATTCACATTTATTGCCTGAAAAGTAGGATTTATGATGATCAAAAGAAAAACGTGTTACCAGACACATATTTTCACAACCTTTACAATGCACCTGACGCGTTTTATAATTTTTGGCTGAAATCAGATTTTCCAGACCGATAAATGAAGTGGTCTCAGCTGGAAATTTTCTAAAGTTTTTTTGGGCAATCAAAGCGGCACCGTAGGCTCCCATCAATTCAGGGATATTTGAAAATCGAACCTCTTTTTCTGACAGCAATTCCAGCGCCCGAACAACTGAATGATTTTTAAATGTTCCACCCTGAACCACAATGTGATCACCAAGATCTGACATCCTGGTGAGATTAAGAACCTTAAACAAACAGTTTTTAATGACTGAATAGGAAAGCCCGGCGCTGATTTCTGCTACCGATGCGTTTTCCCTTAGGGATTGTTTTACTTTAGAATTCATGAAAACAGTACAGCGGGTACCGAGGTCACAGGGAGCTTCGGCCAGGCAGGCCATTTCTGCAAATTCAGAGACACCAATTCCCAGAGATTGTCCAAAGGTTTCAATAAAAGACCCACAACCCGAAGAACAGGCCTCATTTAATTCAATGCGATGGATAGAACCATTAGAAATAAAAATTGCTTTCATATCCTGCCCACCGATATCCAATACAAATGATACCTCTGGTTGAATGGATTGTGCCCCTGAAAAATGAGCAATCGTCTCTACAATACCATGATCGATACCTAAGGCTGCCTGGATCAAATCTTCACCATAACCGGTGACAGAGGTTTTAACAATTTCCAACTCAGGCGCATGCTTATCTTTCTCATTTTTAAACAAATTTAATCCAGTTAAAACTGAGTCAATCGCATTGCCACCATTATTCTGATACCAGGAAAATAAAAGTTCACCCTTATCACCCATAACAACGATTTTCGTTGTGGTAGAACCGGAATCAATTCCTAAAAAACATCTGGTTCCCTGGTAATCATTCAAAGGACATTTTTTAATAATTGGATAATCGTGCTTTTTCTTCCAAATTAAATATTCTTCACTATTTTTAAACAAAGGTTGCAGTCTGTTCTTTAGATTGCTAGAAGAGGATAAGGTATCTTTTATTCGATCACTGAATTGATTAAATGTCAGGGTTCCACTGGAAATATCCGTATCAAAAGCTGCTCCCAGGGCAGGTAACATATTAGAATATTCCGGAATTACGATATCTTCGGACCTTAGACCCGTTTCTTTAATAAAAAAATGGATTAATTGAGGATAAAAAGTGAAGGGACCACCACATAAAATAATCTTTGGCTCTATTTCCCTGCCCCGAGCTAATGTATTCATACACTGAATGACAATAGCATGGAAGATCGATGCGGCAATATCACTTTTGGGAACATTCCGGGCTAAGAGATTTTGAATATCGGTCTTGGCAAACACTCCACACCTGGAAGCGATCGGATAAATTTTTTGATGTTTTGCCGCTAACTGGTTTAAGTCCGAGGGTGATATATCTAAGAGATTGATCATTTGATCAATAAAAGAACCTGTGCCACCTGCGCAATTACCATTCATTCTGATATCAGGTGGTTTACCATCACTGAAAAAGATCATTTTTGAATCTTCTCCACCGATATCTATTAGTGTTTTAGTTTGTGGGTATTTTTTGCGGATACAAATATCTGTGGCAATTACTTCCTGAGTAAACGGAATTAAGGATCGTTCAGAAATTCCTAAACCGGCAGATCCAGTTAGCAGAAATACGGCTTCCTGATCTCCCAGTTTTTTGGTGGCTTCATTAATGAGATTTTCTAGAGTCTCTGTTATTCGGGTATTGTGTCGTTTATATAAAGACAAAACGATATTTGAATCTTGATCTATAATCGCTATCTTAGCAGTTGTTGATCCGATATCCAAACCAACACGAAATGGTATTAGACACTTTTTCATCGTCCTTCCAATAAAAACATTCAAAATATTAGTTCGACTATTTTTGGAAATCTTATAAAAATTTTCAATAAAACACCTAGTTTCTGGCTAACGCGTTATGCATTATTTTGTCAATCTCATTTTTAAGCTAAAAAAGTACTTTTATGACTGAAGTTCCAGATAAATAGAATAGTTTAATTTAACACTCCTTCTTTTTGGGAATTGGCAAATCACCCATAAGAAAACGTCGGGTGGTTTCGGCCAGGATTGCAGCTCCGGTTGGTAAGACACTTTCATCGATATCAAAAATATTGGTATGATGACCGCGTTCGATCCCATCGGGAATGGCTGCTCCTAAAAAAAACATGGCCCCTGGAACTTGTTGACACATGTAAGAAAAATCTTCGGCCCCCATACCCATTGCATTGCTATTAATGGCCTCACCGCCGATTAAATCAGTACATACTTTATGCAAACCATCAGTAATCACCGGATCATTCCAGCCGGCGGGATAACCATAAGCAATATTTAACTCATAATTCCCACCTAAAGGACGAACAATTGATAAGGCTTGTTCAACCTCTTTAACTAGTTGTTTTCTGATATCTTTATTGAAACTCCTTAAAGTTCCTTCCAGGTAAACTTCGTGGGGAATCACATTACTAACTGTTCCCGAGTGAACCTGCCCAATGCTGAGGACCGCTTTTTCCATGGGATCGATTCGCCGGGCCACAATACCATATAAAGCTGCCAAAACAGGGCTTAACATCCAGATCGGATCTGTTGCTAGATGAGGTGTTGCACCATGACCACCACTGGCTTTTATCCGGGCTTCAAAATCATCGACAGCAGCTGTAACCCATTCCGGGCATATTAAAACTGTTCCGCTCGGGCTCACGGAATCAACATGTAGGGCAATCACAGCATCTACGTTTTTCAGTGCCCCATCTTCAATCATTCTTGAAGCACCGCTGACTCCTTCCTCATCATAGCCTTCTTCAGCGGGTTGGAAAATAAAACGGACTTTTCCTTTCAAACCTTCCTGAAGAAAGCGATCCTTTAGCAAGTGAGCAGCACCAATTAACATAGCCGGATGAGCATCATGCCCGCAGGCATGCATAATGCCTTCATTTTTAGAACAATATTCTACTTCGGTAATCTCTGTGATTGGTAAGGCATCCATATCAGCCCGAATGGCAATTGTCGGACCATCACCATTTTCTATTTCACCGATAACACCGGTTTTGCCAATGCCCTCTTTGACTGTTATTCCTCCAATTTTCTGTAACTCCTCACAAATGATGCGGGCCGTTCGAGTCTCCTGAAAACTTAATTCAGGAAAACGATGAAAATCTCGCCTTAACCGAGACAATTCTGATGATAGTTTTTTAGCTTGTTCTAACATGGTTATTTTCCCCTTAATTATTCAATATAACTTAAATTAGCAATCCCTTCGTTCTACTCCCCTTCGTTCTTTACTCAGGGAACAGATAATGTCTGACATGCATCCTGATCGAAGTTGAAGGATGATAGTGGTATTTTTTTTCTATATCGTTAGTTTACCTCATGACATCATTTAAAATCTGAAGGGCTAAGATTTTTAACGAATTATAGAAATTTCATCTTTTCATTTTAGCGAATCCGCCAGGAATTTCATTTGTCTTTGGATGGCGTCCACTACATTTTCAATTTTAAGAAAACGATGTCCTTCGTCTTTATATATAACAAGATCACACTCCTGACCTTGTTTAACTAACACTTCCTTAGCCTCAACTGATTCACTAGCCGGACATCTAATATCATGGGTACCACAAATCATTTGTACCGGTGCTTGAATACGATCTAAGAAGAAAAAGGGTGAATATTGATGATACCGATCATAGTCTTTTACCGGATCACCCATATTTTCCAGATCCCATTGTTGTAGATCTTGCCTTGAATTAGCATGCCCGGTAAACCAATTGAGAAAGGGAACTACTGCCGAACCTGCTGCCCAACGATCCGGGTATTCTGTCATGCTTGTCATAGTGAGATAACCGCCCCAACTGCGACCAGTAATTGCAATACGTTTGGGATCACTTAATCCTTCATTACACAGATAATCAGCTCCGGCAACGACATCCTTAGTATCTCCATTACCCAAATCAAAGCGGTTTGCCAGTTGCCATTGCAATCCGTACCCTGTAGAGCCTCTGTAATTCGGTGCTAACACAACCCACCCCTGACTGACCATGTGCTGGACTAAAGGATCCCAGCTAAACTGTGTCAACCAGGTAGGACCGCCATGAATATAAATGACTGCCGGTGGTTTTTCTTTGGGTGAGCTTGGACGATAAAGCACAGCCGGAACACTTTTGCCATCAAGGCTGGGATAGTTAACATTCGTCGGCATTACAAATTGACAATTTTCCAGTTCAGTAGTTAATGAGTGGGTTAATTGCTGAAAAGAACCATTATCCAGAGCTAACCGCCATAAATCACCTGGGAAACAGGGATTTTCAAACACAAAAACAATATTTTTCCCATCTGGGAAAAAATGAGGTGTATGATGAACACCTGCTGCAACCCAGTAAGTTGTTAATTCACCAGTCTCAAGCATCAACAATGCTATCTCAGTTAAGGCTTCATAACTGGTAATATAAACCAGTGTTTGCCCATCGGGAGACCAGGATAAACACTCTTTCCCTTTTTCCACCTCATCTGTCATCCAATTGATTTGACCTGATGCTAATGAATAAATACCGACTCTGAATAATTCCTCATGACTAGAACAAAACGCGACCTGGCTGCTGTCAGGTGACCAAACAGCATTATCAGCTGCGATCGCTAGCCCTTTTTCTGAAATAGGCTTAAAAGTATTTTCTGCGATAGATACAATAAATGTCCAATAGTCCTGACCAGTAGCGGCTGCAACAATTGTCAGCCAACGACCATCTGGTGACCAACTGACATTTTCAGGACTTTGTTTATCATGGATGAGTCGAATGGCACCATTCTCAAGGGACAGGATATATGTTTTAAAACGATCGGACCGATCGGAAATAAAGGCAATATGCTTGCTGTCAGGAGACCAGCAGAAATTAGCTTGAATGGCGTCAGCCGTTTCCGGAGTCAAATTAATATGTACATCTGTATCAATAATATGAGAATAAATATCGAAGGCTTCACTGCCATCTATATCAAAAGCATACGCCAGTTGCTTCCCATCAGGTGACCAACAGGGATTGGATTTAGCACCGGGACCACTTGTAATTAATTTGGGAGATGTCACACTATCCAAGGCTAATGTGTAAATTTCCCATTGGCCGGTAACATTCCAGGAAAAGGCTAGCTGTTTGCCATCAGGTGATATTTCGACCCCATCCGGGTCTACATGTGGAACACGTAACAACGATTCCAGATCCAATATTTGTCGATCCACAACGATCTCCTTGTTAAGTCTGATTGATTAATATTAGGAACTCTATCAGAGTAATTTTTAGAGGGTCAATGGGTGAAATTCTGATATATGGCTTCAGAAAATCTGAATTAGTTTTAAAATTGGTCAATAAAAATCCATTCCCAGAGGAAGACGATATTAATTTAGCCTCGGAGGGGTATTTCTTAAATCCTAGGTCGGATCAAGCGTCCCCAACATTTTAAAAGAATTTTTGCAATCAAAATCTAAATAGACGTCAATCCTTCCCGAACCGCAAATTTGATTAAACCGGCAATATTATCAATTGCCAGCTTTTCCATAATATTTCTTCGATGAGTTGAAACTGTTTTAACACTGATATGGAGGCGAGTGGCAATCTGGTCAGCGGTGGCTCCTTCTGCAATCAATTGAAGTACTTCACGTTCGCGGGAACTCAGACAGGAATCAGGCGATTGCGATTGATCGTTACCGGACAATGATTCTACATAATTTTTCATGACTGTATCTGCAATGCTGGGACTTAAATAGGCCTGATTTGCAACAACGGCATTAATCGCATTAACCAACTCCTCAAAGGCACAACTTTTCACCAGATATCCAGAAACACCAGCCTGAAGCATTCCCTTTACATATCGACTATCAGAATACATCGATAGCGCAATAATTTTACTACCGGGAGAATTTGATAAAATTTGCCGGGTGGCATCAATTCCATTTAGATCAGGCATACGGATATCCATGATAATAATGTCCGGTTTCAATTGTTCAACGAGCTCAACAGCGATTCGTCCGTTATCTGCCTCTCCGACAACTTCCATATTATCTTGTTTTTCTATCAGCGCAGATAATCCATCTCTAGTAATTTTGTGATCATCGGCAATCAATATTTTTATATTCATTTTTTCTGATCCTTATATTTTTCAATTCATGGGAACGGATATGGTGATGTTTGTCCCTTTTCCAACAGATGATTCAATTTCAAGATGTCCATTTAGACGACTCAATCGCTCTTTAATACTAAACAAACCAAAACCGGAAAGTTTATTTGAATGTGCTCCGATCTTTTTGACATCAAACCCTTTACCATTATCAAATATAATAATCATCAGATGATTGGCATTTTTTATAATGGAAATCGAAGCTGAATCGGCTTTTGCATGTTTAACGATATTAAATAACAATTCTCTGATAGCCCCAAAAATCAGGACATTAAAACTATCATTGGTTGATTTTAGTTCTTCATCAAGATCAAACTTTACTGACAAACCATGCTCTTTTTCAGTGCGTTCGATTAACCATTCAATAGCGGCTTTTAATCCAAAATCATATAAAACTGGAGGACTGATATCAAAAATCAAAGTGTGTGTATCCTGTATTGATTGCTGGACCAGATCGTTGATTTCATTCAGAGTAGATTCATGTTTGGAAGATTTCGTTATTTGACGTAAGCCCCCTAAACGAATTGAAATATTGGTTAGGGTATAGCCAATTCGATCATGAAGTTCCGAAGCAATTCGCCGACGTTCCCGCTCTTCGGTTAATAAAAGTTCCTGGGACAATAATTGCAACTTTTCCTGATATTTAAACAGTTTCTGTTCACTTCGTTTTTGTTCACCTACCTGTTTTTCTAGGGTTGTGACCATATTCCGCATCTGTTTATCCCTGGTTGCGATTTTCCGGATCATGGTGTTCACCTGGTTGATAATCTGATTCATATACCGCTGTTTTACCGCCGGTAATTGATGATTGTAGGAACCACTTGAAATTGAGGATATTCCAGCTGTTAACGAAGTCAGTGGATTACTAAGGAATAATCGCAATAGAATCCATGTCACACTATTGATAGCAATAATAGTGGTAAGCATGATAATTAAGGCGTAATAGAAATTCTCTTTTTGACGAATCAGCAATTTATCCTTTGTGAAAAACACCTCAACCGAACCCCTGATTTCACCCAAATATATAATTGGTCTGGAAACTATAATCAAATTTTCCACAGCTGCATATCCTTCTTTAATAACGACATTGTTCTTCTTGTCTTCCACATGCACAGCTACTATATTTTCTCTTTGACCAAATATTTGAATAATTCTGCCCAACTCAATGTAATCTTGTTTAAAAAGAGATAATGCTACAATGGGTGCCAGGTTTTCTGCACTTTCAATGGCACTGTTTCGTAAATCCTGCTCATCTCTGGCGAATATCCAGAAATGATAAGCCAACCCTAAAAACAGAGATACAATAAAAACGGTTATTGTTAGCCCGAGTAATAAATCACGAGCAATGCTCCGCGAGAAAAAATCATCTAAAATCGCGAACTGCATAGTCAAACTCCTTATCACTAGAAATCGTTGGTTTGTCTTTCATAGACAATCAAATATCTAACATTTGGCAATATTAAATCGCAAGTAAAATGTAGCGAAGACCAAAATTACTCTCCCTACTATACACACTTGTGGTTATTCTCTGTTTTTTTTAAAATAGTGTAAGAGTGGAATTCCATCAGGTCTTAAGCCAGGAATGATTTTATTACGGTAAACCAAGGGTGTCGTTTCATTGGTAATAAAACGAAAACTACCGGAATCTTCTAACATGTCCTGCATTTTAATGTATAATTTACTGCGCTTAATCGAATCAAGTTCTTTAACACCCTGAATAACCATTTGATCATACGCTTTATTTGCAAAATGTTCCCAGTTATTGGATCCGATGTACATTGAAGAAAAATACTGCAAGGTATAATTTGGATCGGGATCAGCCGACCACCGTGAAAGGAAAAGCTGCAATTGATTCCGATTATTTCCTGACGATTTTTTACCGAGTTGCCGAAATGTTTCAACATCGTACAGGTTAATTTTTACTTTTATACCGGCTTGAATCAGTGTCTTTTGTATTATTTGCGCCGTTTTTATATCAACAGTTTTATTTTGACAGTCTAATGTAACAGAAATACCATTCGGAAAACCAGCTGACCTTAATAATTCTTTGGCCTTTTTGGTATCTCCTATTAAAGGGATATGGCTCGTTGGTCGATACCCAATAATTCCATAGGGGACAATACCTGTGGCAGGTAACGCTAACCCTAAGTAACTTTCCTGAATAATTTCTGGAATATTGACCGCTATCTGGATGGCCTGTCGAACCCTGATATCCTTTAATAAATCGTTATTTTGATTTTGCCCGAGATGATAGGAATATAAACTTGGAAAATAACCAATGGTAGAATTTTTAGGAAGTTTTTGAAGATAACGAACATAGCTTGCTAAACTGACACAGGTAAAATCCAGATCTCCTGTTTCAAAAGCCATCTCCGCAGTTCTATCATCCGATATTGGAAAGACATGTATCTGATCAAAATCAGCCTTCAAACCATTAAAACCAATATAGTTTTCATTTCTAACCAGAATAATCCGCTCCTTTGGTTTCCACTCTTTCAAATAATACGGTCCTGAATAGGCTTGCTGCAAATGTAAACGGTTTTTGTTAATTGATGTACTTGCCTTTTTAGATAGAATATGACCGGTGACACCCGGGAGTGTTGATGACCACAATGGCATAAATGGCGTTTTTAAAACAATTATTCCTGAATATTTTCCTGTAATAAACACATGATCAAGTGCTCCCCAGCCCCCAGCCAGGTCGGATTTCAAGCTTGGGTCTATAAATCTTTCAAAGGAATACTTCACGTCTTCAGCTGTCATTTCTCCAAAGCCGTTAGTAAAAAAAATACCTTGTTTCAAGGAAAATTCGATGTGGGTATCATCAATCTGGGAAATGGATTTTGCTGCATCCATTTCCCAGACCCAATAATTTCCGGGCATATAAGTGATCAGTTTACGATGGATGGCATCTAAGATGATACTTTCCGGAGTTGAAACTATAAAAGCAGGATCAAGTGTTGTAATATCAGCGATACTTCTGATTTTTAAAATATTTTCATTGGTCGACCCAGAAGACTTGGTATTAAATTGTATTACTAAATTTATGATAAGAAGTGTTAAAATCCAGCGTTTCATATTTATTTCCTATTGATTTCTGCCTGGTCACTGTTAATGAAGTTGAATTATGAAATCGTAGATCGGATCAAATGTCTCCGACATTAATGAATCCTTAAGGCTACTAAGAAAACATGAATTGATCCTATCAGGAGGTGATTTATAGCGTCAATTGGTGGTTATCAGAATTTCTGAAGTCAAAAATCAGAATACCGCCAATTGACGCTATAAAATTTTTCCTGATAAAGTCCCGCTATCATTTCCCCCCCCCTTCAGCCTTGAGAACAAATGATACCAGTATTTAGGTAGCATAAAACACCTTTATTCACTTCTGGATCAATGTTCACCAGGCTGTTGCTTCATTAGTTGTCTTTAATTTGAAATTAATAAAACAGTGGTTTTGAGGATTTATTAAAAAATCACCTGAGACCCGAATATCACAAATTATCGGCAAATAAGTTAACTTAAATTGGAGGTTCAAATGTCTGCTAAGAAGACAATAAAACAGAAATTTAATGTTATAATTTCTATCTTATTTTTAGTTACCACCACTATTTTCGGTAGTGCAGCTTTTGCTAAAACTGTCATTACCATCGGAACCACAAGTGCGACCAAAAGTTCTAACCCATTTGTTGAATATTCAGTGGCTTACTATGGCGCTTTTCGTATGACTTATGACACGCTTCAAATTCCGGCATCAGATGGTAAGACAGCTAATAGTATTGCTGTTGATACGAAACGATCTACTGATGGATTAACTTATACTGTTAAAATTCGCAAAGACGCCATGTTTCAGGATGGTAAACCTTTAACCGCAGAAGACGTCGCTTTCAGTTACAATTATATTATTACCAACGAAATTGGTACCTATACACAATATACGGCGCCAGTCAAAGTGGTTAAGGTCATTGATGCTTACACAGTTGCATTTAAGCTTAAAGAGGCGATTAATAGTGGGTGGCTTGATCAAAATACCTTTCTTTGGGTTCCGATGCTTCCCAAGCATATCTGGTCTAAAATCTCTAAGAAAGATGCTCTTGGTAAATTAAGTGTCGATAAACTGATCGGATCCGGGCCTTTTTATCTCAGCGAATTTGAAGCTGATCATTTTATGCGCCTGACAGTTACTGAAAGTGGCAGAAGATTATTCAACCCGGCTTTCGACGAAGTCATTATCAAACAATATGCCAACGATTCTGCCATGCTGCAGGATTTTAAAGTCGGTAATATCCACATTGTACCAGGACTCCCGGAAAAAAGTGTTCCCATGATTAAGAACATGAAGGATGTAGTGGTTAAAATGTTCCCTGCTTATTGGTTTGATGAAGTGATTATTAATAGCTGGAAACATGCCTATAAAGAAAACAGAAAGAAGCATCCCCATCCTGCCCTAAAAGATCTTGAAATTCGTAAAGCATTGGATTGGACATTGAATGAAAAACTAGCCGCTAAAGTTGCTCATGGAAACTATTCTATTCCTGGCGCCGCCCATATGTTACCAACGGGTTACGGTAAATATTGTAATACCGATTTACCACTGCGCGGTTATGACATTGAAAAAGCCAAAAAAATATTGGCAGCTGCTGGATACAAAGATACAGATGATGACGGAATTCTGGAAACCAAAGATGGTCTGGCTTTAGATTTTGATGTTTGGATTCCAAGTTCAAAAACCCATGAAGTTGATGTTGCGACGATTTGGGCCCGTGAAGCCAAAAAAGTTGGTATTAAAATGAATATATCTGCCATGGATGGAGATACACTATGGGCTAAAATGAGTCCTTCCGGTGGTTATGATATCGCACTTTGGAATTGGGGTGGGTACGCAGATCCTGATTATCTACTTTCCGTTTTGACTTCTGCAAATGCCGTCGATGGTGGTTGGAGTGATTCCGGTTTTCAAAACCCTGAATTTGACAAGCTTTATAAGCAACAGAGGGTTGCCAAAACACTAGAAGATCGATATAAAATTGTCTGGAAAATGCAAGAGATTCTATACAATGAAATGCCTTATTTAGTTTTCAATTACTGGGGAGATATTGGCGCGATCAACACTGCCAGGGCAAGCGGAAACATAGCACTTTCAGAAACAAACGATGGCATGTGGACCAGAGATTTTGTTCTGTCGCTAAAACCACTAAAATAACAAACTGATTACATGATTTCTTCATCCGGGAAATGATGAAGAATGATCCTACCATGGTACAGTAAAAGAAATTTTACTGTGCCATTATTTTATTTATTCTCAATACTCACCAAATGGAGATTTGCTGTCGATGCGACGCTATATTTTCCGCAGATTATTAAATACTGTGTTGACACTTTTTTTTATCATCGGAACAAATTTTTTTCTTTTTAGGCTGATGCCTGGCGCGCCCATAAAAGCAATGGCCCGCTCTCAAAAATTAAGTCCGTCTACAGTTAAATATCTTGAAAATCTTTATGGCCTTGATAAGTCTTTATTTGAGCAGTTTTTTATTTATGTTAAAAATTGTCTCACTTTCGATATGGGAATCTCATTTAAATTTTCAACAGAAGTGACGCCACTTCTGTTTGAACGGATGGGAAATACTTTAATCTTATTAGTGGCCTCAACACTATTGGCAATTGTATTAGGAATCCTGGCAGGACTTTGGGCCGGCTGGCATCGGGGAAAATTTATCGATCTGTCACTACTCAGTACGAGCCTCTTTTTCTGGTCAATGCCCACGTTTTGGATCTGTATGATCTTTATGGCTTTATTTGCCGGAATTCTTCCCATCGGCGGAATGCGTGATCTAATGTTGGAAAACCCGACCCATTGGGAGTCATTTGTTGATCTCCTTAAACATATTGCTCTACCGACTATCGTCATGACCATTACCTATATGGGACAAAATTTACTGATTACCCGAAATGAAGTAACCAACATTCTAACTCAGGATTATATTGCCACAGCCAGGGCCAAAGGGCTAAGCCGGGGCAGAATTACTTTTAAACATGTTCTGAGAAACGCCAGTTTACCTTTATTAAGCTCAGCATCGCTCTCTATCGCTTTTCTCCTGGCAGGGGCTTTACAAACCGAAATCATTTTTTCATGGCCGGGGATAGGTAGATTACTATATGAAGCAACACTCACCAGAGACTATCCTGTACTTCAGGGATCATTTTATCTGCTCTCTTTGGGAGTCCTTCTAACTAATTTTATTACAGATATTGCTTATAAATACATAGACCCAAGGGTTGAGTACTAGATTATGACCACACTAATATTACAATTAAAACTGCAGTGGGAAAATCAGCGACGTTTTTGGAACCTTTTCCAGCAGAATTATTTAGGAATGGTAGGGCTTTTAATGCTTACAATTTGTGTTTTTGTCGCTCTTTTTTGTCCCTGGTTAAGTCCGTTTGATCCAACTGAACCCACCATGGAGTTTTTGGAAGGACCATCAAGCCTTCATTTCTTTGGAACAGATCAAATGGGTAGAGATCTTTTCAGTCGTATCCTTTATGGGACTAAAATTTCCATGATGGTTGGGATTACAGCAGCCTTAATTGCTGTCCTTATTGGGACTTCTATCGGACTGATTTCCGGTTATTTTGGTGGAAAAATCGGAGAAGGTCTGATGCGGTTCACTGATATGTTCCTGGTACTTCCCTATTTACCATTAATGATAATTCTGACAGCTATTTTAGGGCAAAATCAGATAATACTGATTACTGTCATCGGTGTAACTTCATGGCCCTCAATGGCCCGAATTATCCGTTCCGAAGTGCTCTCAATTAAGCAAAGAGCTTTTGTTGAACGGGCCAGAGCGATAGGAGCGAGTCATTTTCATATCATTTTAAAACATATTCTCCCTAATGTAATGCCCTTAATCAGTGCCAATGTGGTTTTGATCATTCCTGTCGCCATTATATCCGAATCTACCCTGAGTTTTATAGGACTTGGTGATCCAACTACAGTCAGTTGGGGTAGTATACTTAATGATTCTTTAAACAATAATGCCATTATGATGGAGCAATGGTGGTTTTATCTTCCCCCTGGGCTGGCAATCGTGTTCTTATCACTAGGATTTTCATTGATTGGGCATGCCTTGGATGAGATTGCCAATCCAAAACTTCGAAAGGAGCATTCATGACATTGCTAAAGATTGAAAACTATAGTCTTGAATACCGGGTAGGTAAAGAATATGCAAAAGTATTAGATGATA
>Ga0307989_1000715_pt1 | contig 20149 bp, 19 predicted proteins | sample EllFjometagen185_FD_203164 | JGI IMG/M metagenome (GOLD analysis project Ga0307989, IMG submission 203164) | Marine microbial communities from Ellis Fjord, Antarctic Ocean - #185 | ecosystem: Environmental > Aquatic > Marine > Unclassified | place: Southern Ocean | collected 2014-10-08
CCTAATGATACAAAATCAAATCCAATATATACAATTGGGTCAAGTTATAATCCAAGTGATGCGGCAATCGCTGGTATGTATGGGGTAGGCTTCGCCGAGGGCACTAGTGCAACATTTCTCAATACAACAGACTTGGGAGCAGACCCAGCCGGTTGGGGATTATATGTAGCCGCAGATGGAAATGCTCGTGTGTTTTTAGATGGTACAAACGGACATATTTATAATAAAGGAAATATTTATACTGGTGGTACAATCCAAGGTGCGAACGTGACATCTGGAGTAGATCCCGGGCATACTCACACTATTGCGAGTTCACTAAGCGATAGTACTACGTCAGAGCAAACAGCCTCCGTAGGCGAGATACGTATTCAGTCGACTACTTCCACGGAGAGATTCACTATGTCATACAATGAAACTGATGACACTCTAGACTTCGCGTGGGTCTCCAGCTAATGGCTGTAGTAGGAAAACTAGGCAAAACTGGCATACTCCAGGTACACGAACTAGACGAGAAGCTACCCGTACTACGCAAGGGGTTAATGCAGAACTATCCGCTAGATGGTTCTCTAGTTCATTACGTAGATTGCGAGCAATTCCCGGCTAACACCATTCAAGTGCTTTCATATAACAGTCATTCCACAACTTGGCGTCTTAAGAATGAACTAGACAGTGGAAATATCATTAATGGTGCTATGACCGTCAACAATGGGGCTACGTCGGCACAAATGGCAGCTGCGGATATAGTGGTATGTGATTGGTACGTATGGGGTGTATCATCAGGCAACATGTCCTCCTTAAAAACAGCAGCCGACAATGGAGCAGCAGTAATAGCCACCGGTAACGATACTTCTACTAATGTGTTCGTAGCTACCGTCGGTACCCTGGGTACTGAAAATACGTACAATGGTACGTTCTACGACAACGCAGAGGTTCGTGCCATAATGGGAGATTACGCTGGAACCCAAATTGCAAACACATCAACCGACCCCAACTACGTAATCAAAACATTTAATAGTCTCACTACCGGTAGAATTGTTGCCCTATACGAACATGATTACGGCACAGCAAATATCATGGGATACATGTATATTCCTCACGAGGGAGGAGGATCCCTTTACTTCGATGAGTTCGGAGGAAATCAGAATATCTCCGCTAATAGACCTATCTACCGGCATATTATAAACTGGATGATGGGAAGAAAGACGCACGCTGACTATATCACACAAACTGGTATTCAATATAATCAAATTTATAGAGGAACATTCATACAGAAATCATTCTCTAACGTGGTTACTAATTACGACATGATTACAGGGTGGACTACCAGCTATTGTACAAGCATACAGTACGATGATTACCCTAAACCCATGGGTGCAGATCCATCAGGTAAGGTAGTTTCATTTATAGACGCAAATAGTGATGGTAGCGGATATTGGTTTTCCTACGGCAACTACGCACCGCAGGCTGACAACACCAGATATGAGATATCTATGTGGATACGTACTGAACCTGGCGGAAGTAACGTAGCAGTAAGGGCATACACCGCGGACAACGCCGAAACTGATAGAGTGTTCACTCAGATCATTACAGTTACAGCTAACGGCGACTGGCAACTCATACATTTCACTACCCTTTTAACTGACACCGGATGGGACTCGGATTCCTTAAGTTTTCAATTTACTACATTACCAGCCGGACAACGCGTATGGCTATATGGTCCAAGTATGGCATCCGGGAAATGGACCACAACTCCATTTCACCCCGGGTCGTTGGCATCTCACGCCGACCTGAGACTTCCTCTTAGACTTGGAACTGGCAACTTCACCATTACTGGTTTTATAACTCCGCAAAGTGAAGCAGACGGCACATACACTTCTACTGCGGCACAAGCTGCTTTATTCGGATTAAAAGATCTCACTTCTGGGGATAACGTATACTACAGGTACTACGTATCCGGAGGAAGTAGTTATTCCTATATGGATCCCGATGTGTCTAGTACCTGGAATACCACCGCAACCTCCGGACACGCCCATCAAGGTTACGACCTCGACCTCTATGCGCATTATATGTTCATCATAGAACGAAATAGCTCCACTAACATCACGGTAAGATTCAGAACTCATACTGGCACGTTAACCGGCCCGCACACTATGTCCTATGTATCGGCGGCTGCAGTAGCCGATCAGCTTAAATTCGGGTATGGCAGTACGGCTATGTGGGAATCACGAATAAGTAGAGTATCTATATACAACCACTCAGATTTTACCGATGCAGAATTACTTAGAGAAGGTGATGATTATCGATTAAGCTTACTCCTGAATAAGACTGGAGTACTAAGTACCGGCGGCCGTAATAACGTGTCAGAAGCAGAGGAGAATCTATGGCCCGGGGCTACCTACGGCGGGTCTAATAGCTACGCCATATCTAGTGGAACTTCTACCGCAGTAGAAGGTGAGTATCATCAAATGGTACTTAGTAGTTACAGTGGATCAAGATATAAAGGATGGGATATAGCCACGGCTAACGGAGCTACCTACGCGTTCTCTGGTGAATTTTGGATGAGTGGTACCCCTCTATACACACTAGCGTGTCTACGATTCGAGGGAGAAGTCTCAGGATCTGATTCTATATTGTGGGAACAACTAGAGGAAGAAGTCTGGACACCCCTCACCGTCTACTGCGTAGCGGATACGTTGGTAAGGTTCCTGACATACCCTAGTAGTAGCAGTGGCCCTACCACTGGAACATTCAGATGGAGAAACATGTCAGTACGTAGGGTTTATCAAAACGAGTTACTAAAACTTAATAACTACGACTTTGTAGGCCTAGAAATAGGCGAATTAGTGGAGAATCTATAATGGCACGATTATCAGCAGGAACAACTATAGCAGGGTACATAGCGTACCACACAGGTAATACGGAAAGTATGGCACCCTCATGGGGAGGCGCACACTACGCAGATAATAAATATGCCTACTTCGGCACCGGTGACGACATGAAGATGTACTTTAGTGGAAGTTACGGATACGTAGACGTGGTTGGTTCCTCGTCCCGTTTCTACTTAAGAGTGAATGGCACCGAAACTGCATTCCTGGCCTACGCTAATGGTGGTTCATATATGTACGCCAACGATGTAGCCAGAATAAATGCCAGCACTAGTGGTGCAGCCATTACAGGCGCCCTCACTGCCACAGGAAACATAACAGCATACTCATCAGATGCCAGACTTAAAACAAATGTACGAGAGCTGGAAGGTGGACTAGCAACAGTTCTTAGCTTAAGGGGAGTTACGTTCGATTGGGATAAAGAGAAGTGTGATTTCGCAGGCTTCAACCCTGGATTCGACGGTGATGTTGGGTTTATAGCCCAAGAGTTAGAAGGAAAGATAATAAACGGCACAGCACAAGCTCCATTCACTATAAGTTCAGAAGAGGTACCCTATGAGGGTGAGGAGTATTTAACCATACATAGCGACAGAATAATACCTTATCTAGTCGCAGCTATAAAAGAACTAAATCAAAAGATAGAGGAACTTTCATAATGGGTGTACTACCATCAAAAGGAGAGCTGGCGGCGAGCGATATAAATATTGCAATGGGCATAACAGGAACTACACTTTTCTACATGGGCCAACGCAATCAAGAATGGTACAACATGGCTCAACTTCCGGGTGGTGTGTTCTACGGAACCGAAGCCACACCGCACTCTTTCGACGATTTCCATGGCGGCGAGTGGGCACTGTGTTTCATAGCTGGAACTAAAATCGCCATGGGCGACGGTACTTTGAAAGACATAGAGGATGTAGCGGTGGGGGATGAAGTAATAGCGTACAATCCAAACAAAGTACTGTTCGCCCCTAAAGCAGTACTAGCTGCAAAGATAACAGAGAATGACGGCTCTCCTTTACAGGAAACAATCATCATAGATTTTGAAGACGGCACGCAATTACACTGTACCGATAGTAATCCATTCTGGGTACCTGGGAAATACTGGTGTAGTTACAATACACCTAAGTGTCAATATGATCACAGTATAGCCTCCAATCCATTAGATATAGGTGACACGTGCGTCGTATATCGAGACGGCGTTAGCGGCTTGACGGCTATAACTAATATAACCGTAGTAAAAGAACCCGTCACTACGTACTCCCTGACCATAGCCATGTGGGCTACCTTCATAGCTAACGGTATTGTAACTCATAATAAGTGCATCGACGGTTCCGCCCTGGCCACCATGGCGGACGGCACTACTAAGCCGCTTCGTGATCTTCAGATAGGTGATGTAATACTATCCTACAACGGAGAAAGCTTCGTAGAGGATAGAGTTAGATGGGTAAGGATGATACCACACACTGGTATATACGAATATACCTTTCATAAAGATAAGATCAAAGCTACCGCTGGGCATCCATTCCTACTAAGTAGTGGGGAGTACGGAGCCTACGACCCGGAAACAGCCTTAGTTGATTATGAAATTGAATGTGCGCCTCTAGACCCAATGGTCGACGCGATGACATACTTCGACGGAGATACACTTCCAATAGTCTGCTCTGGTATTAAACTAGTCGATGAGGAAGTGGAACACGAAACGTACATCATTAAACTAGATAAGAATAATTGTTACATAGCAGATAGCATGTTAGTGTACACCGGCATAGCAGCAAACACAACATAAACATGAGAATTTCCTAACACTGTCTGCCACACTGACACACAATATGTCAGATAGACAAGAACCTCAGAGTTGCACGTAGTACCAGAGTCGTCGAACTTTCACGACGGACACCGATCCCGGAGACACAAAGGACAACCCTAAATGGTAGCCTGGTTTGAATTAACAATGTTCATACTCAATGTGGTAGCTGCAGCAGTTAGTTATCTACTCGGACACACCCTCTCGAAACACCCCGGAGGTACACGTAAAATAGGACACGGCTTTAAAGTCGTTAGTATCATTTACTTTCTAATCACAGCCCTAGCATATCTCTTAGCAGGACCATTTGCCCAGATAATAGCCGTAGCTTCCCTAGCAGGAGGATTTATAATCCCCATGTTCTGGGTATACACCTGGCTAACTGGACTAGATGTATTTGTCAAGAGTCTGGGCAAGAAACATTAAGGAATAGTTATACATGCCAGACAAGACTCCAGAAGAGAGACTGGCCGGGCACGACGCACGCCTCGACAACGTAGAATCAGGCGTTAGCGAAATTCGAGCAGATAGCAAAGACCTTTATAAACTTCACAGAGATTTAATGACTTCACAGGCATCTACCCAGGCCAACCTGGATAGAGCAGCTGCCTCAATCGCAGAAAGCGCAGAGATGCAGAAGGAAGGGAAGAAAGATCTATCAACTAATGCCATTCAATTGGCAGCTCACGACGTCAAGCTCGATAACATCACCATAGTCATCCAGAATATAAGTAAGATTGGTATGTACCTCATACTAGTGATCTTGCTTAGTTCAGTTGGCTGGTGGGTTACCAGTCTTAATACAGTAAATGCTGGAACGACAGCTCCAGTAATAGATCCAACCGGCATCGTCTCGATGCCACCTAGTCCAACAGGTATAAATCCAAAGCCATGAGGAACTAAATGAGATCACGAGAACTTGAAGTAGTCGATCGAATTGTAATCCACAGATCTAAATCTCTATGGGGTAATGCCAAAGTCATCGATGAGTGGCATAGGGCAGCACCTAATTTCTGGGACGCCATTGGATATCATAAAGTAATATGCAATGCATACCCGACAGGTGAATCCTTCCGACTAAAACAACCACAGATATATGCCGACGGTAAAATCGAAGACGGCAGAGACTACAAATGGGTAGGCGCTCATGTTCGTGGTAAAACAGAAGCGGGACTATCATACAATACCGTAAGTATCGGTATCTGCTTGATAGGGAAGACGACCTTCACGTACAAACAGATCCTAGCACTACGCACACTGGTAGATACTATCAGATATGAATTAGGTCCGTTGCCTATATACGGACACGACGAACTACAGTCCGGAAAAGTATGCCCATATCTCGATATGGACTTCATCCGTGAACTGATCCCGATAAAACCCCTCATTGGTCCTCCCAGTCCTTAGCCTGACGGGAATTATTAATTAGGGTAACTTGCCGTGACATAACACGGTACAGACTGCCAGCGAGCAGCACCTAGGCAATTAGGTAAATCAGTATGGAGTACAAAAACATTAAACCTTTCGTAGACGACTTCGAAATTAAACTCAATTTCGTAGATGCAGTCAAGGATGCAGATACATCCAAAGGTTTGATCGTCACCATAGATGCTACGCATGGCGGTTATGTTAACCGCAATTTCTATTTTTACCAATCTAAGTATATGAAGAAGTCAGTTGACTCGTGGATTAAACCCTACGCGAAGCCTATGTTACTTCATCACCGTGTGGGCGGAATGTGGCAAGATGCCGGCGACCCCATCGGACGTGTACTTGGAGCGAAATTCATAGACACCGGTGACGATACAGGTTTCATTCGCCTTAGGGTTCAAATCTCAGATCCAGATGCGGTAGAGAAAGTCAAAGACGGTAGGTACTTAACGGTATCAACAAGTCAGCGACCATCCGGTCCTGTTACTTGCTCTATCTGCGACAACGATCTACTCACTGATGGTTACTGCGGTCACGACCGTGGTAAAGAATACATCATAGGAGATGAAGACGACGACCCTAAAGACAAAACAGTTAAACTGTGTTACTATATCTTCTCGGATTTAGAATATCGAGAAGTCAGTGCAGTTAACGAACCCGCCGATCAAGACGATGAACATGCAGCTACCATTACTAAATGGGAAGCCATGGATTCGGTTGATGCGGAAATGGGTCCACACAATGCCAAAGACGACGTAGTACATGCTGCGATCGTTGAGGTTGCTAAAGACGCTCTAGAACAACCTGTAGTTGATCCTCCTAAGGAAGATAAACTACCAGAAGACGACGGAGCTGCTGATTCCCCCGAAGGTGATACCGACGGAGAACAAGCTGGCAAGAAGATCTCGGATAGTACCGACGGTCAAGAAGATGAACCTTCGGATACCAAAGACGGTATTGACGAAGATGATCCAAAGGACAAGTTAGATAATGACGCTGACAAGGTCCTAAACGTTCTTAAAACAGACATTTGGAGGTAAGACGTGACTCTCAAACCCGAAGTTATCGATCTCCTAAAGGGCATGCTCAATGATGCCTCAGACGGTCAGCTAGGACGCGTCAACACAATCGTAGACAACATGGACGTTGAAGACGATGTGAAGGCAGCGTACAAGGAAGAGATCAAAAAGATCTCCGAATCGACCATTGCTATTGATGATGCACTAGCCGCTCCCGGCGTGCAAGAATTCATCGACTCTAAGGTTGCAGATGCAACCAAGGAAAGCAAGGAACTCGCTGACAAATCAACCGCAGACCATAAAGAGCTATTGGTTGACGCCATTGTTGCTTTAGCTACAACAGTTAAAGCCGAAGGTATCAATCCACTCGACATGGAGACATCGGTTGCCGAATACAAAGATTCTCAAAAAGACAAAAGTCTAGAGGATCTACAGACTGCCTATGATGACTTGAAGAAACAAGCCATCGCACTTGGCACAGCACCTGCTGAAGAACTAGACAACGAAGACGCTAATAGCGAAGACGGTGTCCAGGGTAAGGCTAAGAAAGATGACAAAGAAGACAAGGAAGATGACAAGGACGAAGGTCCTGAAATCCACACCGTCAAGGATGTCTTCGACGCCGTAACAGCAGATCCCGAGCCTGCCAAGCAGGACTAAGCCCCAGAGGCAACTGAAACACGTATCCTTATAGGAGCAAATTAACGTGACTCAGAATTTTAACTTCAGTACCGGACTAAGCCACAAGCGCCCAATCCGGAGAGTACCCGAGAAATATCTCGACAGTACTCTACGCCCGAACTTTGACATCTCCGACGGAGATCGTCCAGCCGCTGTCTTCCTACCTCACCGTTCACTGAACGTGAAGTACAAAGATCGTAGCACAGATCAATATGTCGTGATCCCAAAGGGTCGCCTCGTATCAGCCATCACTCAATTGAATGGCAAAGCTGACATTTATGTTGGTACAAAAGACTTTGATGGCGACGTCATCAAGATCGACGAAGACGAAAACTACTACGGTGTTCCACGTACGACCCTAGGTCTACTGGTTCCTGCCAATGGTGGTGCCGCAGCAACGTACACTTATGCAGCAGATGATGTTCTAGCCGAAGTTCCTACTTCAGGTGCAGACACCAACGTAGCAGTAGATGACACACTTGTTATCGCAGCTAATGCTCCAGTGGGCGCCTTGTTTTATGATATGTTCCAGGACATCCGAGGGATGCACCTGAACTATGATACATTCAAGAACTACGGTGTTGTTTCAAAGCAACTCGTTCAGGTTCCTTTCATCGACGTATCAGCTCTTGCTGATCTTGCCGATGTAGCAGCAACAAAGTTCCAGCCTAAAGGTTTTGACTTTGATCTAGCCGGTACAGCCGCAGCTTACGCAGCAGCAGCCGCAGATCTAACAGGTTCAAACCCAGCAGTAGCTGGTGACAACAGCGCAACTCATCTTGATATTACTGATGTAGCTCACGGTCTAGAAGCCGGCGACGCCATCACTATCTCAGGTGCAGTAGCGAAAACTGGCTCCGCAGCTACTATCGCAGCATCCGCAGCCGATCTTACTGGCGCGACTCCTGCAGTAGCCGGTGACAATAGTGCAACTCACATCACAATCACAGCCGTAGCTCACGAGTTACTAGCTACTGACGTAGTTACGATCTCTGGCGCAGTTGCTGGTGATGGTGAAGAAGCAGCACTTAACGTAGCCGTTACAGTTGTTACTGTAATCGATGCTGACAACTTCGTTGTTGAACTTGCTTACGCAGCTGTTGATGGGGCTAACGCCGCAGCAGCTATCTGGACAGCAGCAGCAGCCGACTTCGCAGCATTCAATGCTGCAACAACTGTCGTATCAGTACCCGATGCAGATTCATTCATCGTGGAACTAGCGATCCTAGATATCAATGGTGCAGATGCATCAAGTGCAATCTGGGCCCGTGTTGATGCAGCCGTGACTGGTGCTGGCTATGCCGCAGCAGAGAAGTACTTCACATTCATGACACTGAACAGCGAGAACGCTGCTCACGGTGTCGCTGGATCGTTCGTATGTCCTGATATCTTTGGAAATTACATTCCTCAGTACAAGACTCTCACGAACAACTACCGAACAAATCAGACTGTAGGACGTGTCCTTGGTCTTGATAATCGGTTCCCGAAAGACCTGCTTGAAACAGTCGAAGGGGAACGCTACGAATCCGAGCCACTGGCTCGCGTTGCTGGCGCATCCACCGAAGGTCTGTCAGAGCACTTGTTCTGGTTCGCTTATCGTCTCCTTGAAGGAGCCGGTTACACCTGGCCGACAGACGGAACAGACAAAGCAAAGAAGATCATAGCATTCGTCCAAGCTGGCGCGATAGGCATGGCCTATATCCAGCTAGACGTTAGATAAGCTAACGATCTACCTTGACAATCCGAGGGGCAGGCTTCTGTCTGCCCCCTTACCTCCCAGAGAGAACCTCCTCATTATTCAAATAGGAGAACGAACAGAATGAAGATTCTGAATGAATTCAGCCAAAAGTCGACCCGCGGCGGAGATATGATTTATGATGCCCTTACTAATAATGGTATCGTAGGTTTACCTACCGAAGATAAGAAGGTCGTACGTTTAGGTTTTGATGATCTGTTCGACCTTGGCCGGGCACTTGACAAGTCGAAAGATGTAAATCTTTCCGCTGCAGATATGGTTTCATCTAAAGACCTCACACGCATGATCGGCACACAGATCACTCGTTTGGTCCAAGAAGCAATCGAACCAGACCTGCTAGTCATCCCAAACCTCTTCACAGAGGTTTCATATTCCGGTCCCGGACGATCAATCGAGATCGGCGGACTAGGCGCATTTCATGCCGGTGAAGTTGCTGAAGGTACTGAGTACCCAGAAGTTGACTTTAACTACGGCGAAGGCGACATGGTCGCAGTTGGCATCTCAAAGCACGGTCTTAAAGTACGTGTGACTGAAGAAGTAATCGACGATAACCTCTTCGATGTATTCGGTCTATGGATGCGAATGGCTGGCCGTGCTCTAGCACGTCACAAAGAAATGGCAGCTATCCAGCTGATCAATGAATTCGGTTATACCGTATTCGACAACGCATCACCCGGTGACTCCCAAAAGGGCGTAACTACTGGTCGTAACATCGCTGGCGACGCCAACGGTACCATGACTGTAGACGACCTCTTCGAGATGTACATCTGGTTGTACATGCGTGGATTTGTGCCTGACACACTACTTATGAACCCGCTAGCATGGCGTATGTTCATGAGTGACCCTGAAACCCGCGAAATTATCCTCAAGGGAGCAACTATCGCTTCCAACCGCGGACCTAGTGGATCTGGCCCCGGCCATCCAACTGGTCATGCCGGTATGGGTGTGCGTGGTGGTAACACTGGTAATCCTCCAAACGGAGCCAAGTTACTCTCAGGTGTGAGCCCATTCACAACCAACCTGAACCCAATGGGTGCAAGTTGGAACATCCAGCCTGGTTATTTACCTTCTCCCCTGAAGGTTATCATCAGCCCATACGTACCATACGTATCCGCTGCTACTAGCCCGGTTAAACCAATCTCCAACATCATCATGGCCGATTCAACGCGTGCCGGTATCCTTCTTACAAAAGAAGGCGTCAGCATCGATGAATGGGATGACCCAGAACGGGACATCAAAGCGATGAAGATGAAGGAACGTTGGGGTATGGCACTCTTCGAACAAGGCAAAGGCCTTGCAGTGAGCCGCAACATTGTTATCGATAAGAACTACGTGTTCGAAAACGTTAACCAGGCGACTCTAGAGGAGATCACCAAGTCCCTAGCACTAGTTACTGAGTAAGCAACTAGGCCCCTAACCTAACCCAATACGGGGGCACCTAATCCGTGCCCCCCGTATTGTTACTAAGGAGAGCAAAATGACAAGTAACATTGAATGCGTAGTGCTCGTAGGTGGAACCATGTGGAAGCATGGTTTGGTACATCTACACTTCTTCGAAGAAGATAAGTACTACATGCCAGTTTCTAAGATCCCGGAGGATGACAAGGCCGCCGTTGATCGCGCAGTAGAGAGTGGTCTCTTAAAGATATCAAAGAAACCAGAACTCAGTTTAGCCCACGCCCAGCGTAAGGCAGCTGAGATTTCACGTCAACCGATAGTTGCAGTAACTCATATCGATCGTCTGAAATGGAAAGACCAGGAAAAGGTAATAGAGGAGGGCAGTAAACGTCCACCTAAGTCTCCTTCAGTTGGTTCCAAGTCAGCTACCTATACGAACGAGAAGAGTAAAGTCTTCATGTTCCTCCAGAAACCAGCTCAACACCTCAAGAAAGAACTGGCCGGGGAGATTGGTACGCTTAATACCAATAAGGAAAAGGAAAAGTATCTACGGGAAGCAGAGTACATCGAGAGTCAGGGCTACAACCCAACTAACGCAACTCGTACCGAGATCATGGCCGAAATCGTACGGTTACTAAAACCATACAACACTGCACCTATGTCCATGTCGCCTATCGTAACACTAGATGACGACGGAGCACCAGTTGCAGGAATGGAAGACGACAAAGACTAATCCATGTCACTGATAATCTCCAGCATTAACCCTACTGACAACCAACGCGACCTAGCGGTTGACGCTGCACTATATGTGAGCTTCAACCAGGAAGTTGTGGCAACATCACTACAGGATACCATATTCAACCTCGTAAAGGCTGATACCATGGCTCTAGTAGAATGTACTGTCGAATACTATGTATCCGATGGTGAGTATGATTATCAACAAGTAGTAGTAACTCCTACCTCACCCCTATTCAAAAACACACAGTATAAGCTGTATGTGAACGGTGGTACACGTGGAGTAACAGCTGAAGATGGAAGTGTACTAGCTAAAACCTTTGGAATAGATTTCACTACGGGAGGAGCAGTACTTCCAGTACCGGAAGACTCTAACGCCCCAGAAGATATCTACGTCGGAAACGAACTTCGAATCGTATATAGTATCCCGGCTGCAGACGAAATGAATGTCACAGGAAACTCTGTCATCATCACTTGCAACCAGGGTATACCTGCGGTAACACAGTTTATACTATCTGCGCGTAATCCACTAGGCTGGCCCTTAACTACGCCAGACCCGTGGGCTGCCAACGCAGTACCTACTATCAGCGGTAAGGTTGTCACACTTGCGTGTGACCCGGCCGTATCTTTTGATAGTTCTTTGATCTACAGTATCCGAATGGTACACCCCGACAACACCCTGATACCAGCGATGGAGTTCATGACAGCATTGAGCCCGTCCCATACTACTACCGAAGAAATTCGTTTGGAGTACGGAGGAGCTGCACAGGATCTAACCGACTTCGAGTTAGCACTGCACATTTATAAACAAAGTTTGCAGGGCTCACAGGCATGGTCGGGAGGAACAGGGGTTCCAACCGCGATACCTTATTACCTGAAGGAATGGACCCGCTACAAAGTAGTGCTCCAGCTAGTTCAGGACATTCTCCGAAACGGTCGTTCTACTGGCGCCAAGAAGATATCCATTGGAGATCTCCGTATGGAGTTTCATGAAGTCGAGAACGGTGTTATCGTTGATCTGAATGGTAGAATCAATGCGCTTTTTGAAAAGGTCAGCAAGGGAGACCTAGGTACTAAACCTCTTGATGGTGGGGAACCAGGCTACGCATTGCTTAGCCGACACAACTACCATGGTAGCATTGGTAACTCTACCAATGAAACCCTTAACATTGCAGGAATGAGTCGACGACTGCCCTCAGATCTACGAGGCCTATAATGCTCGACTTGCGTAAACAACGCAACCTACCTGCACAAAACCTGTACAATGAAGTTAATTCATTGGCGGGCTTCTGGGTAATCTACCGGCGATACGATCTCTCAACGCCGGCAGCCAGAGATAAAATGACAGGAGAAGGAACTAATAAACGTGACAGATATCAACATGTCGACGAGCCCATCGTTGCACGCCAGGAGTCAACCGGGATCACAGGCACACGAGGTATCATCACCGATAAGAGTATCTTTTACTTACCTGCCACAGCTAGGCCCAAACGCGGCGACGTTATAATAACGGTGCAGCTACCTGACCGGGCCACATATAGCATAATACCCAACGAGGTTATCCAGGCCACACAGTCCGAGAGGTATCGCATCGTTGAGATCGATACAAAACGAGTACAGTATGGCCAGGTAAGTTACTACGCTTGTGTAGTGGAGCCGGAGTTCGGAAACTTCTAATGAAATTAGCGATCTACGCCCCAGACTATCGTGAAACAACATTGGTACCATTGACTATCAATGGTAATCCAATACGTCAGGCTGGTCTTGATACATTCATTGAATTCCTTAAAACGGCTCTAGAGATAGTGAGTCCAGAGGATGCGACTATACAGTTACATCCAGCTTTCCCTGATCACTTGATCGACGCAGAACCACGCGAATTTACACCCACGATAACGTGGGACGTAGACTCAATGGCACCGGCTATCTTAGGTGGAAAACCAGCTGAGAATCCCGGGGTAGGAACACGAGAAGTAGGTAAACGTCTGAGACACGAAGTAGTCTATGATGGATTTCTTCATCAAGTCTACGGACAATCGATAGATGCCTTCCTTCGTTTCGACATCTGGGCAGCCCAAGCCGCAGACGCTGAACGTCTGGCTTCATGGTTTCGACAGTTCTTCATGGAACATATCGGAACTTTAGCCGGAGCTTCAAAGCTCTGGTTTCACAGTCGTAGTACTGATCGAGAGATTTCGAAGATAAATAACAAACTTCAGGTACGTAGTCTTAAGTTCTTCGTACAATTTGAAGAGTTAACTGCCGTTCGCGCCGATAGAATTCAGGCTATCGAAGCGAGTGTTGAGCAGGTTCATGAATTGAGTTAACAGGAGTGTAACATAATGAGCACACCCCGCACAAACTATTACCTAAATGACGGTACTCTTCCGAGGGAAAGTCAGTCACAGGATCTCAATCGTCGTATCATTCTAATTGGTACTTCCGAAAGAGGACCTATGTACGCGGCTACTTCAATCAGGACTGTCACACAGGCACGTTCCGTGTTCGGCCTAAGTACCGTAGGTACCCTGGTCAAAGCCTTCGAAGAGGCAGTCGACGCGCAGCGGGGATCTGAGAAGAGTCCTGATGTCGTATTGATTCGTATTGGCGACGAGCTAGCTGCTAAAGCTAACTTAGAACTAACAGAAACAAGCGATGCCACGACAAACTCACTGATTCTATACGCAGCCGAAGTCGGCGGTAAATACAATGAAGTTCTTGTAACATTCGACGGTAGCGAGTTTAAGATCTATAACCCAGTATCCGCATTGTGGTCCATCTTCAATGTAGATTTCACTGGCAACGATCAAGCCTCCTACAACGATGTAGAAGAACTAGCAAACGCTATCAATCTGGATACTAACTTAACCGGTATAATCATCGCCGAAGTTAATGACCAGGAAGCTCGTTTCGAGCTCGATGTGGCAACGGCAGACTATGTCGCCAATGTCGGTATCGATCTTACAACCGGCGGAAGCGTAGCTGAAATCGCTACAAACCTTGTCTATGATAACAGTGCAGTAGACATGGCCAAATCTCTGGACGATATCCAAAGCGGAACAGCGCTTAAGAAAATCAAATCCATTGATATGGTCTATGCCCTCACAGCATCTGATTTCATAGAGATACCAAAGAGCGTTAAATCCTACGAGATTCCCTCCGGCGTAGTACACAGTACTACAAATGCCGGGTACAACACCCTTCTAAATGGACTCGACCTCAAATCAGTAGGTACAGTTGATCTAGTTGATTGGGCTAAAATACCCAATGCGGCCGGTACAGCCGACGTCAAAGGTAGTGCATGGGAAATGATCGATGCAGAAGCTCTGACCATAACAGACGTCACCAATACAGCGGATGACTCCTCAACTCTGGTCACTGCTACTATCATATCACCATTTGGTATTGGTATCATCGGAGACGGCTTCCTAAAAGCAGCCGAAACCAACACATATGCCTATGCTACTGAAATAGCAATGGGATATACCCCAGATGAAATAGTACCCGCAGAGCTACTTCCACCTAATACCACAGTCACGCAGTTAGGCCTGGACCGTGCATTTACCGTAAAGGTAACATACAACGGCTCAGACTACTACCTGCACTCTGACGATGTAGGCGCAGTTGTGTTCTCCGCATGGAACAACACTACTAAAGTAGCAACATTGGTCATGAACATGGCCCTGGCAGTAGACGCCAGTAATGCTGGCAATGTACTGCTTATTGCGGATACAGCAGCTGAAGCTCTAGTACTAGCAGGATCTACTGCTACTGGAACTGGTATCTCAGCCCCAGGTCTGATGGACGAAATCGCAGCCGGTGTTTCCCTTGGAACCGCCAACACGAACTATCGTTTCATCGACAACAAGATCATCTTCGGTGGCGTAACACAACGTCGTCGTTTTGTACGTCACTTAGCACGTATCGATTACAGCACTAGCGAAGTTGATTTCAACCAGACCAACGGTACATTGTTACTGAACGGTCCTCAACCAGGATTCGGCGCTCTCGGTGCCATCACTGGTAACATCGTAATCGGGCTAAAGCTTGGTTATGTTCCTGAGGAATTCGGCAGCAGCATCAACACTACTCTTAAGGGTGGATCCGCAGGTCTAGGTGTGATAGAGCAGCCTCTATACTTCAAACGTGAAGTAGCGGCAGCCCTGAACGAAGTAGAAGCAACAGACTTCGCAATCGTTCATGTGCCTAAGTTCTATCTTGACACAACCATGACTACCTATAATGAAGACACAGGCGAGCGTATCGTGACCAATGCTGGTTACGCTAACACTATGTCTGCATTCCTCAATGGTACTTACGGCGGTCACGCTATTGGTATCATGGACTTCAGTCCTATGGTAGGCACAGGGCCGAATGCTTCCATCACACGAGCTGATGTGAAAGCACGGTATGAGCAGCTCGGCGTAGTGAATGCTCTGGACGCTCTTCGTGTTTCTAACACGATCACGGCGTTAACAGACCTCCACCTCGTAGCAGTTGACCTTGAAGGTGAGTTCGTCAGCGATGGCGTAGCTTACTACAATCAAGCATCCGCTGCTGTAGCTGGACTTCTATCCACAATGCCTTCTGATGAGGCAGTATATACACGGTACATCCCGAATGTCCGTAAGCTACGCTTCCAGTACACAGAACGTACCGCAGCCGGTGCTAGCCAGACTGATGCCCTAAGTGATTCTCGAATCAACGTAGGTATCGCAGAATCTGCTGGTGTCCGTATGTCTGACGGTCTAACCCTTGCTGGTCCCTCTAGCGATTATGAACTTATCTCCACCTTCTGGATGGTAGAAAAGATGCTTAGTCGTACTGATGGAATCGGTCGGGCGTACTTAGGTCTAGCACCGAACATTCTCCGTATTGAAGCTCTGCGCGATGCGCTTGAAACTTCAATTAACGAGATGGTACCTAATGAAATAACTAAGTACAAGATGGTTATCAATGTTGATCCCATTGCCAAGGCAATGAAGAAGATCGATGTTCAATACCAGACTGTGCCTGCCGGTGAAACCCGTGCGTTCAATGTCACTCAGACACTACGTGCGACGGAAGCCGACATAGTCTAACGGTGACATACCATTAGATGCGAAACAACAGTTCTTTCATAACTGCCCCGAGCAGTCTCTTTCCTCCGGTTAACGGGCCCGTTCATTCGGGCCCACCAACCGAGAACATGTAAGGTTAATTAACATGAACTCACCACAAAATCCCTTCGATATTAGAGACACCTCAGTCCAGGGAGATGTATCCACATTCTCCACGTTCTCTGGATCTGATATCAAAGCAGCTTTTGGTAACCTTGAAATAGGTAACCTCCAGGGACTGTCCGTATCTGTCAACAGAGAAGTACGTCCTGTGTTTGTAATGGGTGACGAGAACGCGGTGTCTTTCAGCCGCGGAAAAAGAGGCATTGCTGGATCAATAATCCTTAGTACCTTCGACCGTCATGCGATGGCAGAGGTATTAGATAAAGCTCGAGTATACACCAAAACTGGAAGAGTTACCGGAAACTCCGATGACTCCGACAGGGTAGGTGATATTCCAGCAACTGGACTAAACTCTACAACACTCACAAACCTTCGTGACAATGCTCCAGGCGATTTCGCTGACGATGCAAAAGACAAGCCACGTTACTCTGATGAGTTGCCTCCATTCATAATCACTCTGGTAGCCCGTAATTCATTCGGACGAGCAGCAAAGATGACCATCAAGGGCGTCGTGCTGATCTCCGAAGGTACTGGTGTATCTGTAGATGATGCTACTCAAGAAGCCCAGCTGACATTCGTAGCAAAAGAAGTCATCTGGTGGAGACGCCTACAAGCACAAGGCTAACGCCGTAGCGTCTTAACAGACAACGACAATTAGGGTCGAGAACTATGCCAGATATCGTAACAGGAGACTTCACGTATTCCGAGGGAAATAAAGACCTCATTACGTATTCTGGTGCTGACATACAGCTACTGTTCTCTTTTACAGACCCGATTCTCAGTAACAACAACGTAAACGTTGCAGCTACTGTAGCTCTCTTGTCAACGCTCTCCATATCCACGCATCGGGAGAAACATCCGGTGCGTGCATTGGGGTTAACAAACCCCAATGGATTTACTTACGGACCTCGCACAATCGCGGGGTCAATGGTTTTAATAAACCCTGCTAACACTGGACTGATAGAACATCTAGTCCAAGGAGACAGGGAAGGCGTACCAGACGAAGTCATTCAATACGCCAGAGAAACTAAGCTAGATGAACTAGCTCCGTTTCTAGTAGTAGGACAGGTCACGAACCCTGCCACAGGCAGAGTCCTGACATTTAAACTAGAGGACGTTACATTTGTAGATAATGGGACTACCCTAGGAATCGATGAAGGATTTACTGAAACAGTGGTACAATACTATGCCAGGGACATGTCCGACATTAACCGCTTACAATCTTAAGGTTTACATATGGACTGGAATCCTCAATACTACTGCGGAGATAACCTAGACGTTTCAATCCGTCCATACAATTCTGAAACCTCAGACCACACCACAATAACAGCAGCTTATGTAAATGTATCAGAAGTAACCACTGATATGCCAATCTATGGCCATGCTAGCAGACTACCAGATGCGTTCAGCGCGGGTAACAGGCTCGTACAAGGTACGATAGCTTTGATCATGGGTACCACACCGGAATGGATGTTAGCATACCCAGACAGACCCTACGCATCGTTTAGGGTACAGCCTAATAAGCAGATGCTACCAGACAACGATGGCCGTAGTGATATACTACGTATAGAATATCTTAGCATACAAGGTGTGCATAATGAGATAACTAACGACGGAAGCTTCCTAGTCCAGGTGTTTACCTTTATAGGAATACTAGCTCCGTTCAGATCAGGTGATGGTAAATACGTACCTGACTTCGATCTAGAAGACAACTTCCTGACTGAAGAAGAGATAGCTGAAGCCAACGACGTACCGGCGTCTGACAACACTTTTGTTTATGAATTCGAAATACCAGACGGAACCACCATGGACGAGACCGTCGTTACCACTAGGTTCAGCACTGTATTTAATGACCCTGAGAAGTTCTACAACATGGTACATAAATACAGAATCAACTGGGAAGACATACAGACATCAGGTGGCGGCTTTGACCTAATAGAACTCAAGCGTTCTATAACAGCAGGTATACGAAAACAATGGAAGTCCGGCATAAGCGATGAACTGTTCTACATAACAGTATCTACTCCCCCAGGAGACTCCGGGCACCAGCTGGTACATATAGTAGTTCCAAAGAAACTAGTAGGCAAGTCATACGACTACGTAATACAAGTCACTACGACCCAGTTAGCATACGTAATAGGAGCGTTGAATGGGTAACTCTATATACTTCTCAGGTACTGATGCATCAGTAAAACTGATCAACGAAAAGCTTAACAGTAGTATCTTAGATATTAAGAGTATTAGCTGGGATGCCCACACCCCCGATACTCCGGACTTTGACTACAAAGGTCGTACTCCTAAGGCCTACATACCAGGACCTGCCATGGCGGCCGGATCACTGGTATTAAATATGCACACAAGCGTGCAACAGAATCCAGACGATCCAGCACGTTTCATACTCCCTTCTCTTTCCGAGAACTACATCGGGTCCGAAGCAGCTATACTCGCCAAGACTGAAGACTTGATGAATGGAGAAGGACGTACATTAGTAATTACCATAGACTCTAGCAAAGTAGGGTTTGTAAACTACAGCAGTATCGTCATAACTATAAAAGACGTTCACTTCGAGAATAGACAGATGGTGGTCTCTGCCGACGGCGAACCTGGTCTTATACAATACCAGTTCAAGGCAGCTACCGTGACGTACTCTTTTAAAGAAGTCGCTGGAACCCTACCTTCCTCTGATGAAATAGAACAGCGTATACTTGAATCTGAAATAACATACATTCAAAGTCTGGATATAGAAGCAATCTATCTACTAGATGAAGTAAGATTCTTCAACACAGATACGGCTACAGAGACTATACTGGCCATGCGCACCGACTTCGCCAATGCAATACCCGTACCTCCCGATAGGTATGCTATCAGCCCCAAGAAGAACTCCGCCTGGAAAGCCAGAGCCATGGAGGCCATTCAATGGTACCATAAACCACAGCCATCTGAGCCCTCCCAATGGGTAATATTATTAACTACCCCATTAGGGCGTAATATCTACATTTACAATTACCTACCCACGGGCAGAGTGATCTCAGTATCCCCTGCTACATTCACTTCAGAGAAGCAAGACGATCTCTACAGATTCCTCCGCCTCGGCGATTAATACCCTGACATAACAATTGGTACCTAAGAGACTTCGCATCCATCGAAGCGATGCGTCGTAAAACATAGGAGCTCTTATATGCCTAAAAAAGAAACAACACCCACTGAGGACGCTC